>OKRX01002613.1_pt1 | contig 11865 bp, 11 predicted proteins | sample 1601241 | NCBI WGS metagenome assembly OKRX01 (sample SAMEA3541500, study PRJEB24748) | human gut metagenome | biome: human gut; feature: human-associated habitat; material: faeces | place: China | collected 2012
GCAGGCTTTCATCTGCGTCCGCCGGGCAGACGGCAAAATTCTCTGTGATAAGGCTCAGCAGCTCGCGCCGTCTGGGCGAGCCGGATGCCAGTACGATTTTCATTTATTCGACTCCTCTTTTATATAAGCCGCGCGTGAACTCGCCCTCGAGCGGCGCACCGCTGAGGAACGCACGTGCGATGTGTGCGCACTCCTCCGGGCTTTCCGTTGTGAACAGCAGACGGGCAGTCTGCACGCCGAGCCGCGCGAAATCCTCGCGCAGGCACAGCGGACGGTTGCCGATGAGCGTGTTGCGGCAGCCGAACTCCGGCAACAGCGGAAAGCTCTCCTTGCGGCGGTCGGTCAGCACGGTCACGCCGTTTTTACACGAGCATTTGCCCCCGTGCTGGCGGCGGATGGCGCAGTTTTCGAAGATCATGAGCGGCAGACGGCCGTAGACGATAAGGTCGGTCTCGAGCGGTCCCTCCATGTCGCGGATCTGCGCGAGACGCGCCTCGAACGACAGCGTCTGGCGCGAAACGCCCATTTCTGCGAGCGCACACAGCGTGCGGCTGTTGTAGGCGTTCAGGCCGAAATCGCCGTGCACGGCAAAGCCGAGCCGCTTCGCCATCGGGATGTGGCCGATGTTGCCGACGAGAACCGTGTCCGTTCCCCGGCTCATCGCCTCGCCGAGCAGCATTTCGATTTGTCCCTGCTCGCTGTCGGAAAAGACGCGCGGCAGTACGGCCGGAAGGCCGGTGCGCGCGGCGACCTCGAGCGGCGCATAGACGGCCTCCAGTCCGAGACCCTCGAGCGCTTTCGCCTGCGCCTCGGTGCGGACGGCGGCCGTATAGCCGCGGAAGCCCTCACGGGACGCCGCCTCCTCGTCGCGCGGCAGCACATTGCCGTCCATCCAGTCGCGCGAGGGCGCGACCGAGCGCTTGGCGAGCAGAAGCGCGAGCGCATCGCGGCGCATGCCGTTCATAACAGATGCCGGGACGACCAGACCATCCTCGACCTCGATATGCATGTTCTGCACATAAAACGGCGTGCCGCCGGTCTTGGAGAGCGATTTTTCCACCATTTCCGGGGTCGTCGGACGGTTTTTCGCCTGCTCCGTCCCGCCCGTCACGGTCACCTCTCCGGCGCTCAGCACAGCGCCCGTGTCGCGGCGCGCGCTGAAGAACAGATTCACCGGCACGAGCGGCGCTTCTTTGCCCTCGGCAAAGCGGCGCGCAGCCTCGTCATAGAGCGCCTTGACCTCGTTCATCGGCACGTCGGTCTTGGTGCCGAACATACTGTCGCCTTTGTGACCGGTGTAGTAGCCGTCGGTGAAGCCGTCGCGCGAGAACACGCGGCGCAGGATGTCGCGCTCCTCGGCGGTCGGTTTTCTGTGCTCGCGCAGCAGATCGGCATAGACCTTCGTGACGATCGCGGCGTACTCCGGGCGCTTCATGCGTCCCTCGATCTTGAGCGAGGATACGCCCCAGTCCGCCAGCTCCGCAACGTGACCGGCGAGCATCAGATCCTTGAGCGAGAGCGGGTATGCAGTGAAGTGCTGTCCGAGGTAAGGCCGACGATCATCAGCTCGCCCAGGATCGACGACTGCGGTCCGAGGGTCGGATTTCCAACGTTGTCGGGTAGCGTGGCGTTGACGGCGGCCAATTTTTCCGAGACGATCTGGCGCGCTTTGTAGATGTCCGTTCCCCAGTCGAATTCCACCCATACGACCGAAAATCCGGTCGTAGACGATGAACGCACCCTGCGTACGTCGGTAGCTCCGTTCACGGCGGTTTCAATCGGAAAAGTCACCGTGCGCTCGACCTCCTCGGAAGCCATACCCGGCGCCTCGGTCATCACGACCACAGTCGGGGCGTTAAGGTCGGGAAATACATCCACCTCCATCTGCCGGGCCGTATATGCGCCCACGAAGAGCAGCAATACGCCCATAATCATTACCAACAATCGGTTGTGTAATGAGAAATCGATTATTTTATTCAGCATGGCGGTGTCGGTTTAGTGCTGGTGTCCGTGGGGAATGGCACCCGAGAACGAAGCCATCTTGACTCGGTAAGCTCCGCGGCTGACGATGTTGTCGCCCGGTTCGAGGCCCGCAAGAATTTGTATGTTTTTTCCGTCGCTGGCACCCAGTTTTACTTCCTGTTTGCGATATCCATCCTCGTCGATCTGGACGAAAACCGAGTAATTGCCCTGTTCTTCGATCAGCGCCGTGACCGGAACGGTCAGCGTGTTCGGTTTGGGTGATGAGATCAGGAATACCTCGACGAACGATCCCGAGACGATCCCGCCTTTGTTGTCGAATTCGAACGTGACAGGAATGTAGGCCGATGCGCCGTCCGAAGCTTTCCCGACCGACACGAGCCGTCCGCCCAGATCTTTGAGCGAATAGGTTTTGTCGTCGTATGAGGTTTTGAAGTTCGCACTCGAGATGGTCGGTAGTGCACCGTGATAGCGTTGCGAAACTTCGGCTTTGAGCTTCAGCCTGCGGTTTTGCGAAATAGTGGCCAGCAGCTGCCCGACTTCGACGAATTGCCCTTCGCTGACAGCTATGTTTTTGATAAAGCCACCGATAGGCGCCCCTACGCCCGTACCTTTCGCTGTAGTCTTGTTCGCTACGGCCTCCTGCGCCGTTTTAGCGTTTTGGTAATTGAGTTTGGCCTGTTCGTATTCGGACTGCGAAATAATTTTGTCTTTGACGAGCTCCTCCGCCCTCTCGTAAGCTGCTTTTGCCTGTGCGAAGGCGGCCCGGGTGCGGGCCGTGTAGTCGCCTTCGGCGATATTCTTCGACGAAATATAGAAAAGATTTTCGCCTCGGCTTACCGAAGCGCCTTCGGACAGTTTTTTCGAAGAGAACGATACGACTCCGCTGACGGTGGCGACTACGGTCGCTTCGTCTCCCTGTGCGGCTAAGATTTGTCCGCTGGCCGGAATAACTTCATAGAATGTGGTCGGTTCGACTTTGTGAAGTGCGAAATCCGTTTCTGCAGCTTGTTCTTTGGTGAAGACGATTTCTCCGGCGGGATGTCCGGCCTTACCTTCGTGTTGATGATCGAGGTTCTCCCTTTCATGGTCGTGACCTTCGGCTTCGTGGTTATGTCCCTCTGCCGCATGGTCGTGATCGTCGTGAGATTGACACGCTTCGTGCGCCTTATGGTCGTGCGTGTCCTTTGGAGTTTGCTTTCCGGTGCAGCCCGTAACGAGCGCGACGGAGATTAATGCTATCAATATTTTGTTCATCGCTTGTTTCGATTGTAAATGGGACTTATACAATTACTCCGGTGAAGCTGTGCAAAATTGTACAACTTCCCGTCGGGCGCGTGTACAACACTCGGTTGTAACGGCGCTTAAGCGATGAATGCAGGAGGGGCGCGGAGGGCTGCGGGGCCTTGGGATTCGGCTCCGTGTAAAGCGGCAACGAACGGCCGGTAATCTACCGGGCTGCCGTGGCCACTGAGTAATAGTGAAAGATCAGGATATACGTAATAGAAAAGCGTGGAAACGAAAGCGTCGGCCGGTTGCAGGTCATGCGTATGGCCTAGGCAGAACTGGTGGTCGCTGTCGTTACGGCCCGACATGACGAACAGCTGGCGCAGGTCGCAGTCATTGTCCGTTTCGGGATGATGGTGCGAAGCGGTAACCGGCGCCTGCTGGCATTCGGTGCATTGCTCTACAACCGAAAACCGGATCGAACCGTCGCAGTGGTGGTGGTGAGGCAACACCGACAATACCAGCATGAGTATGCCGGTACAGAGCAGGATGATGCGGATGCCTGTTTGCCTCATTGTGTTGATACTCCTTTTTGAACGTTCAGTTTATCGGCAGGTCGATGTTATTTTATAAACGGTTATTCGCCGTAAAATATTTTAGGCTGCGATTTTAGGTGTTTCGGCATCGCCTTTTTTCAACATATTGCGGTAAATCTTGTCCATGATCACGGCGATGGCTCCCCCGCCCGTCACATTGCCGGCGGTGCCGAAGCTGTCCATCGTGATGTAGAGTGCAATCATCAGGGCCTGCAATTCGGCGTTGAAACCCAAAATCGATGCGAGCAGTCCGAGGGCCGCCATGATCGCTCCGCCCGGGACGCCGGGAGCGGCTACCATCGCGATGCCGAGCATGAAGATAAAGCCTGCATACAATTCGAATGTGATCGGGAATGTGTCGGGTGTCATCCACATGATCGCCAATGCACAGGCGACGATTTTCAGGATGCTGCCCGAGAGATGGATCGTTGCGCAAAGCGGTACCACGAAACCTGCCAGATCGGGATGTACACCCATTTTGATCGTTTGTTGGAGCGATACGGGAATGGTAGCGGCGGACGATTGCGTACCGAGAGCCGTGGCATAGGCCGGCAGCATGATGCGCAGCAGCTTGAGCGGATTACGCTTGGCGATCGCTCCGGCAATGGCATACTGGATCAGCAGCAGTGCGATGTGCATGACGAAGATGATGATGATCACCTTCAGGAACAGCGACATTACCTGCACAGCCTGTCCTTCGGCGCCCATTTTCAGGAAAATTCCGAAGATGTAAAGCGGTAGCAGCGGTACGATCACTTTGCCGATCAGCAGGTTGATCACTTCCCCGAATTCATTGAGCGCATCCTTGAACGTACGTCCCGGTAGCGCGGCCAACCCCAAGCCTAAAATGAAAGAGAAGACCAATGCGGAAACGACGTCCATAAACGGCGGCATGTCGATCGTAAAAAACGGAGGGATCGTCGCACTGGTGATCGATGCCAGCGGGTTGGTCGCTTCCACGGCGGCGGTACCGGCGGCTGAAACCTCGTGGACCCCGCCGCCCGGCAGCAGGTACGGGAAGGTCGCCAGGCAGGTGAAATAGGAGAAAAAACCCGCAAACAGTGTCGAGATATATGCGACGAGTGCCGTAATGCCCAACAGTTTACCCGCCCCGGATCCGAGGTCGGCAATACCCGGAGCCACCAGGCCAACAATAATCAGCGGAATGGAGAAGCTCAGGAAATTGCTGAAGATGGAGTTGATGGTGACGAAAATGCGAACGCCAGGCGTCGGAAGGAAGGTCGAAAAGGTTAAGCCGAGAACGATTGCGATGACGATTTTCAGCAACAGTCCGACTTTGAAGCGTCGTTTCATTAGGCGGTTTTTAAATTTGAGCGTAAATATAAATAAATTTTCCCAATGAAAAATGCTATCTTCGCCCTCTCTGTGGCATTTGCCGATAATTTAACGTTATGGCTTGGATTTATCTGATTTTAGGCGGCCTGTTCGAGATGGGTTGGACGCTGGGATTGAAACTCTCGGAAACCATGCAGGTCAAGGTCTGGGGGATACTGCTGGCTGTCGTATCGATGGCGCTGAGCATGTTCCTGCTCTATATCGCACAAAGAAGCATCCCGATCGGCACCGCTTATGTGGTGTGGACCGGGATCGGTGCTGTGGGGACACTGCTGGTCGGAATTTTTCTGTTCGGTGATTCGGCCGGATTCTGGCGTCTTTTCTCCGCCGGACTGATCGTTATCGGGGTGATCGGTCTGAAAATTGCGCACTAGCGCTGCGCAGTGTGATGAGCGTTAGTTCGGGATAGGTCCCGATGCGCATCGGATAGATCACATATCCCATCCCATCGTTGATGTAGAGGTGCTTGTCGCCTTCCGTGTACAGTCCGCTCCAGCGCGGGTACATCCATTGGGCGGGGGACCAGACCCACTTGCCGACATGGATTTTCATCTGCATCGCGTGGACATGGCCCGACAGCGTAAGGTCGGCTTTGCCTGTCGCGCGGACCGCATCCCAGTTCTGGGGCGTATGCGAGATCAGGATGTTGAATGCGCTGTCCGGTACGTTGCGGTAAGTGGCCTCCAGATCGCAGCCTCCCAGTCCGGTCTCGTGTCCGTTGTGAAAACCGTCCCGCGGATAGTTGACTCCCGAGACCGTGATGCTGTCCGCACCCCGTCGGATTGCTACCGATTGGTTGTTCAGCAGGTGCCATCCCATCCTGGCTTGTTTTTCTTCCAATAATTTAACGCTTTCGACTGGGCCGAAACCGGCGCGTTCCCGCATGTAGAATCCGAGATCGTGGTTGCCGAAAACCGAATAGATCCCGTCGCGGCTGCGGATCGATGCGAGGGCAGCCATGTCTTTGCCGCTCAGTTCACGGGCGTTCGTGTTTACGACGTCTCCACCGTTGACTACCAGGTCGGCTTCCAGGGCGTTGATCTTTTCGGTCATACGCCTGATCAGCGTGTTGTGCGGTCCGTAGTTGCCCGTATGCAGGTCGGAAAACATCACGATTCGGTACCCGTCGAAGGCAGCAGGCAGTTTATCCGACGTGATCGTGATCTCTTTGACTTCGATATGATTGCGCCCACGCGTGGCCCCGTAAATCATGACGCCGAGGCAGTACAGCCCGACGATCAGTCCGACAGCGGAAAACCAATGCACGCGCCGTTTTTTCACCCGGCTGGCCGGGTAATCAAGCAAGGAAAAGAGCAGGTATATCAATTTCGGGACGATCGACATCATAAAGATGGCGATAACCCACAGGATGATCTGTACGTAGCGGGGCGAGGCTGCATCGGGCGCCATCCGGTAGCAGGTCAGGGCGATGACGATCAGTGTGTCGAGGAGAAGGAACGAAGTCAGATAAATCCGGTGTATCCAGGGCCGTTCCGGAAAAGCTTTTTTCAGACGGTGCCGGATCAGCAGATCTTGCAGGATGGAGATCAGAGCGAGCAGGAGAATAAAGATTTTAATCATGGGGCAACGTAAACTAGGTATTCGACAGCTCTGCAAAAATACGACAAATCCTTGAAGTACGTGGAAGTGCCGATGCTGCTGTACGCATAAAAACGTATTTTCTACCCGTTTAGTACCCCTTGTGTGGCTTCCTTGACAGGTTTTATTATTTTCGCGGGGTATTTCGTTTTGTCCATCGACGATATGAATCAGGTTGTTAATTCAAAGCTTAAACCAGGATATGAGTAAGTCGTTTTTCCGGCAGTTCCAGAACGAGGACTGGATTGCTACACTGATGGGATTGTTGCTTGTCGTGACAGTGATCGTCCTTCCGGGACTGATTCCCGTGTTTCCCAAGGAACTGAATACAGTGGAAGCATGGCTCTCCATCCTCGGACTGCTGGTGGTCGCCCTGTTGGTTGCCGCATTGGGGGTCCGGTTGCTCGGTGAACGATTGAAGGGTTTTCTTCCGGCTTTCGTTGCGATTTTTGTCCTGTCAGTCCTGTGTATGTTGCTTTCGGGTATCCCTGCGATCAAACGCACCGGATTCGAGTCGGTTTTCTTTTCAGTGGCCCTCGGATTGCTGATCCGCAATACCGTGGGATTGCCCGCGTGGCTTTCGCCCGCAGTCCGCAGTGAATACTACATCAAGATCGGGCTGGTGCTGCTGGGTACGTCGGTGCTGTTCGGTGAGATCTTGGAAGCCGGATTTTTCGGTATTCTGCAGGGCATCGTCGTCGTGTTCAGCGTGTGGTATTTTACCTTTTGGCTGGCCCGCAAAATGAAAGTGGACGAAGAGATGGGCGTTATGCTGTCGAGTGCGGTGTCGATCTGCGGCGTGTCGGCTGCCATCGCCACCTGCGGGGCGATCAAGGGAGACAGTAAAAAACTGTCGTTCGTCGTGTCGATCGTGCTGATCGTGGCTATTCCGATGATGTACCTGATGCCCTATCTGGCCAAGTTGATGGGTTTGTCGCAGGAGGTGGCGGGCGCGTGGCTCGGCGGGACTATCGATACGACCGGAGCCGTGGTTGCGGCCGGCAAGTTTTTGGGTGAAACGGCAGAAACTTACAGCGTCATTATCAAGTCGTCGCAGAATGTCCTGCTGGGCGTGGCTGCGTTTATTATTTCGATCTATTGGTCGGTGCGGGGCACTTCGAATACAGAACTGAAACCCACTCCCCGTGTCTTGTGGGATCGTTTCCCTAAATTCGTCGTAGGATTTATGCTGGCATCACTAATTTTCAGTACCTGCTTCGATATGGGGCAGGCAAAAGCCCTCGGCTCTCTGGCCAAGGGCTTGCGTGAGGTGATGTTCTCCGTCGCTTTCGTCTGCATCGGGTTGGAAACCGATTTCCGTTATATTTTCAAGGCCGAAAACCGGCGCTATATCGCTACGTTCCTGATCGCCCAGTGCTTTAATATCGTTGTGACGCTCATTGTCGCGTGGTTGCTGTTCGGCTGGCTGGCGGTGTAGGAAACGTAATGTCGATCGCAATATCAATGGCTTCGGGGTGCTGATTCCGTTTCAGATCCTTGATTCCGTTCCGCTCGTCCGTTGAATTTCCGCTTGTTTTATCAATTCGTTGCGCTGTTTGCCGGAACGACTAGCACGGCATTTCCCACTTTACGCGGAATGCGGATAAAAGCCACTTTATCCGAAGGCCGGTTGATGACTCTGTGCTTGCGTGACCAAAGTGCCGAAGATCCGCCTCCGTCCAGATTCAGTGCCGAACTCATGTCCAGCATGCGGCAACTCCATGCCAGTTCGGCCGGAGACATGCCGTCCGCTCCTTCCTGTCGTCCGTCCACGACCATCAATATAATGGTACCGTCAGGGCGAATGCCGATCACCGTGCGCGGATGGCGTTTGGTATCGCCGTAATTCAGCGGGATCAATTGAACGTTGTCGTACATCAGCATCGGGCCGGCCCCCATCACGTTCGGATAGGGCGTATGCCAGAGCGAATCGGCGGCAGCCACACCGGGCAGGTTTTTGATGAAATGCAGTCTTCCTGCACTATCCAGAGCGATTGCACCATTGCCCCACCCGCCTCCGGCGGTCAGGATAACGCCGTCGATTTTGGTGAAATCGTTGGCAATCGCCTGCTTGGTTTTGTCACTTCCGGATTTTTGCTGTATTCCTCGTACATGGCATTGAACTTCGCCACCTCCGCGTTAGCCTCCTTTTTACCGAGCCGTTTGACCGTCTCGCGCTTCTCCCCCTGTTTGAGCTGCAGGCGGTGCAACTGCGGGTTGAATTCCACGCAATAGATTTGCTGGTCGGAGTCGAACAGCCTCAGGTCTACACTTTTGATCGTCAGGCCATTGTCTGTTTCAACCGTCTCCCATGCCGCACCGGTTAAGGCAATCGAATCTTCCGGAGTTTGTGCCTGTAAGGTTTCAATAACTGTTAAACTGCACAATAACAGTCCGATATGCCGGAACCGGGAAGCGCAAGCGTGAGTCGGTTTCATAACGTTGAGTTTTAGGTAAACGGGTTTTAGGCGAAAGAATAGAGTCTGTAAACAGTTCGGAGCCTACCGGTTGTAGAGCTTTTCCAGGTTTTCCTGCACCCGCTCGTCGAAGAGGTAGTCGTCGTATTCCATATATTTATCGATCATGCCATTCGGTGTGATTTCGATAATGCGGTTGGCTACCGTATTGATGAATTCGTGGTCGTGCGAGGTCATCAGTACGATTCCTTTGAACGAAACGAGTGCATTGTTGAATGCCTGGATCGATTCGAGGTCGAGGTGGTTGGTCGGCGAGTCGAGCAGCAGTGTATTGGCCTGCTTGATCATCATCCGGGCGATCATGCAACGCATCTTCTCGCCGCCCGAAAGGACGTTTACCTTCTTGTAAATCTCTTCGCCGCTGAAAAGCATCTTACCCAGGTATCCCCGCAGGTAGAGTTCGCTGGTATCGTCTGAGAACTGGGCCAGCCAATCGACGATGGAAAGTTCGTTGTTGAAGAAATCGGAGTTGTTCAGCGGCAGGTAGGCGCTGTTGATCGTCACGCCCCACTCGACCATGCCGCTGTCGGGCTGGTCGTGTCCTGCGATGATCTCGAACAGGGTCGTGATCGCCCGCGGCTCGCGCGAAAGGAAAGCCACTTTATCCCCTTTTTCAATGGTAAACGACACCTTGTCGAACAGCTTTTCACCGTTGACGGTTTTACTCAGGCCGTCCACCGCGAGGATTTTCGTACCCGTTTCCCGTTCGGGCTGGAAAATAATACCCGGATATTTGCGCATCGAGGGTTTGATCTCTTCGACGTTGAGCTTTTCGAGCATCTTCTTGCGGCTGGTGGTCTGCTTCGATTTGGCGACGTTCGCGCTGAAACGCTGGATAAATTCCATCAGCTCTTTTTTCTTCTCTTCGGCCTTCTTGTTTTGGTTGGCCTGCTGACGTGCGGCCAGCTGGCTCGATTCGTACCAGAAGCTGTAGTTGCCGGAGAAGAGGTTGATATCGCTGTAATCGATGTCGATGATGTGCGTGCTGATCGCATCAAGGAAGTGACGGTCGTGCGATACGACGAGTACCGTGTTTTCGTAGTTCGACAGGTAGTTTTCGAGCCACATGATCGTATTGACGTCCAGGTCGTTCGTCGGCTCGTCGAGCAGCAGGTTATCCGGTTTGCCGAACAGGGCCTGCGCCAGCAGCACGCGTACTTTCTCTTTGGCATTGAGGTGCCCCATCAACTCGTAATGCAGGTGTTCCTTGATTCCCAGTCCGCTGAGCAGGTTGGCTGCGTCGCTTTCGGCATTCCAACCGTCCATTTCGGCGAATTTTTCCTCGAGTTCCCCGACCTTGATACCGTCTTCGTCCGAGAAGTCAGGTTTTGCATACAGGGCGTTCTTTTCGTTCATAATTGTCCACAGTGGCTGATGGCCCATCAGCACTGTATCCAAAACGGTATGTTCGTCAAATTCGAAGTGGTCCTGTTTGAGGACGGAAAGTCGTTCCGACGGACCGAAGCTGACCGAACCGCGCGAAGGGGTTACGTCGCCGCTGAGGACTTTGAGAAAGGTGGACTTGCCGGCGCCGTTCGCACCGATGACCCCGTAGCAGTTGCCGGGTGTGAATTTCAGGTTTACATCTTTGAACAGCACGCGTTTGCCGTATTGCACTTCGAGATTTGAAACAGTAATCATTGGCTTTATATTTGTTTTGCGAGGTGCAAAGATACGCAAAATCTCCGGGATCGGGGTGTTATTCGTTTCGTTGTTCGTCCGTCTGGGTCAATTCATTGAGCGTGTAGACCAAAGGAGTCGTAAACGGTTGCTGCCGGTAGGGGCAGTCTGCCACCCGGCAGTGTTCGCAATGCTTCTCTTTGCAGGAGTCCGAGTGTACAGAAAGCGTAATCCGGTCGGAAAATCCCTTTTCTATCGCCCGGCGGAGCGCTTCGCAGGCTTCGTGTCCCTGTTCGATGTTGTAATACCACGGCAGCGTCAGGTCACAATCGATGAAGAAACCGCTGCCGTATTTAATCATTTTGAGGTTGTGGATGTCGATCCAGTCGGGCCGCTGGTTTTCGGAGATCGTTTCCAGCATCTTTTCGAGGTACTGCTTGTCCGCTTCGTCCATCAGGTCGGCTACCGTGCGGCGCAGGATCGAAATACCGGTGAGGATGATGATCGCGCCGAAAATCAGCGCGAGCGCACTGTCGATCCAGCCGATACGGGTGATGTAGAGCAGGATCAGGCCGATCGCGAGCCCGATGGTCGAATAGGTGTCCGATTGCAGGTGTTTGCCCCCGGCTATCAGGGCTATCGAATTGTAGCGCCGCCCCATGCGGATGCTGTACCACCCCATCAGGTAATTCATTGCTCCGGCCGCTGCGACGACGATGATGCCGATATCGAGTTTTGCTATTTCCGCCGGTTCGAACAGGCGGCGGACACCTTCGAAGATGATGACGCCTCCGGCAATGATAATCAGCAATCCTTCGATCGAGGCGGAAATCAACTCGACCTTGCCATGTCCGAACGGATGCCCCGCATCCTTCGGCTTGGCGGCCAGATACAGGCTGTACAGGCTAATGAAGCCTGCCGTTACGTTCACAATACTCTCCACCGCATCGGTCAGGATACCGACCGAATTGGTCAGCCAGAAAGCGAGGAATTTGCCGGCCATGATGGCG
>OKRX01002615.1_pt1 | contig 11863 bp, 8 predicted proteins | sample 1601241 | NCBI WGS metagenome assembly OKRX01 (sample SAMEA3541500, study PRJEB24748) | human gut metagenome | biome: human gut; feature: human-associated habitat; material: faeces | place: China | collected 2012
GATCTGGAGCACAATTCCGTGCTGCGCCCACTGTACGATATGCAGACGCGCGGTGCGGCGGTCGATTTTGTCCGCGCGGACCGCCGCGGAAACATCCGATACGAGGACATGGAGGCGCTGTTCCGCCCGAACACAAAGGCAGTCGTCTGCACGCACGCCTCCAATCTGACCGGAAACCCGCTCGACATCGCCCGGATCGGCGCGATGGCGCACGCGCACGGCGCGCTTCTGGTGGTCGACGCCTCGCAGACTGCCGGAGCGGCGCCGATCGATATGCAGAAAATGGGCATTGATGTGCTCTGCTTTACCGGCCACAAGGGTCTGATGGGGCCGCAGGGCACCGGCGGCCTGTGCATCCGGCCGGGCGTGGAGCTGCGGCCGCTGCTGCGAGGCGGCACAGGCGTGCACTCCTACGACCGGGAACAGCCGCAGGAATATCCGGCACGGCTTGAGGCCGGAACGCTCAACGGTCACGGTCTTGCCGGACTGCACGCAGCGCTCGATTTTATCCTGCGGCAGGGCGCAGAGTCCATCGGCGCACGGGAGCGGCAGCTGATGCGCCGGTTTTACGAAGGCGTGCGCGGCATTCCCGGCGTGACGGTCTACGGTGATTTTACCGCGCCGGAGCGCGCTGCGATCGTGACGCTCAACATCCGGGATTACGACTCGGCCGAGATCGCGGATATTCTGGCCGAGGACTACGGCATCGCGACACGGGCCGGAGCGCACTGTGCGCCGCGTATGCACGAGGCACTCGGCACGGTGCAGCAGGGCGCGGTGCGGTTCAGCTTTTCCTTCTTCAATACGGAGGAGGAAGCGGACGCTGCTGTTTCCGCCGTCCGGGAACTTGCCGAGGAATAAAGCGCAAACCGCGCGGCGTGCACCTCGGTTTTCGGACGTCCGTGTTCTGCGAAGGCAAAACACGGATTGTCGGAAGAACGAAGTTTGTCGACAATCTCAAAGCCCCCGTTCGCGTGAACGGGGGCTTTGCCGTATCAAACAGAAAAGTGAGCTATGCTCCGGTTTCTGTTTTCCTTATCGATCCGCGCAGACAGGATGCAGATCATCCCGGAATACGAGATTATCTGTTTTTTCCTGCCTGGCCGATCAGGTAGCAGACAGCGGCTACGATCATGCCGTTGATGGAGGCGATGCCCCAGGACACAACATTTGCAACCACGGCGCCCAGGATGACGCCTGCGACCGCATACCAGTTGACCGTCTCGGTGACTTCGACGTCCCGGTACTTCTCGCGGTCCATGAAGAAGCTCATGACGAGGATGATGCCGACCGGGGGCAGTGTGCAGTTCAGAATATTCAGCCAGCCGCAGAAGTTCCAGTACAGCCAGACGGCGAGCGCCGTGCCGACGATGCCGGAGATGAGGACCATCGGCTTTTTCTTCTGACCGAAGATGTTCGCGAGACCCAGACCGGCCGAGTAGAGCGCGTTGTCGTTGGTCGTCCAGATATTGAGGCCGAGCACCAGAATAGCCAGATAGAACAGACCGAGGTTGATCATGACCTCGAAAATGTCGTTGCCGCCGACGTAGACCGAGGAGATCGCGCCGAAGAAGAACATCAGCGAGTTGCCGATGAAGAAGGCGATGACGGTCGTGATGGCGCCGATCCTGCCGTTTCGCGCAAAACGGGAGAAATTCGGGGTCGCCGTGCCGCCGGCGACGAACGAGCCGATGACCAGACCCGCGCCGCCGATGACGGTCAGCGTGCCGCTGGATTTCGCGAACTGGTCGATGATCGTGCCGTCGCCGCGCGAGACCGCCATGACCATGGCGATCGTGCCGAGAATGGCGACGAGCGGAACCGCGATGTAGCTGATGAGCGTCAGCGACTTGATGCCGAAGTACGCCGAAGCGGTCATGCACGCGCCGGCAGCGATGACGAGCACCCATTCCGCCGCGGTGCTGCCGCCGAGCAGCTCGTTTGCGACCGGAATGGCGAACATGGCGATGCCGACGCCGAACCAGCCGATCTGTGTGAAGGAGATCATCGCCGAGGGAAGATACGAGCCCTTGCTGCCGAAGGCCTTGCGCGCGAGCAGGTCAAGGCTCATGCCGGTCTCCGCGCCGACGTAGCCGAGCAGGCCGGTGTACAGGCTGAGGATGAAGCCGCCGATGATGAGCGAGACGAGGAAGCCGCCGAAATCCAGACCGTCGGCCAGCTCCTGACCGACCCACATGCTCGCCGAGAAAAAGGTGAAGCCGAGCATGATCATGAACATGGTCACGATGCCGCGGCGCGCGTACTGCGGCACCGCCGCCTCCGCAAAGTCGATATCTACCGTCGTTTGTTCTTTTTTCATTGATTACTGTCCAATCTTTTGCTGTGAATCTGTTACAGAATGTACTTTTTGAGCGTCGAGGTGAACTCCTCGATGCGCTGAAGGGCGATCTGCTCGAGCGAGATGCCGCGCAGGCTCTCGACGAAGCCGCGCTCCTGCTGATACAGCCAGCGCGTCAGCTTTTCATCGAGCTTTCCGTAGTGGCAGTCCCTGACCCAGTCCTCGTAGGAAATGGGCAGCGCGTGGCCGAGCTTTTCCTCGAGCAGCGCCTGCTTGTCGATCTGATCCGCGCGCTCGAGAATGCCGTTCCAGAACTCGAGAACCTCCTCGATGTGCTCATGGATCTCGTAGCGGCGCGCGCCGCCGTCATAGATCGTGCACTTTTCGAACAGCGGGTTCTGCATGGAAAGCGTCTCGCGGCGGAACGCCGGGGCGATGATGCCGCCCTTCCAGTAGAAGTCGATAAGCGCGCGGTTGATGCCGGAAACGCCCTTGTCGCCCTCCTCGTAGCAGCTGAACACGCCCTCGTAGTACACGGTGATGAAGCCCTCGAAGTCCGGCCAGTAGGTACGGATCTCGCGGGTCAGCTTTTCGAGGATCTCGATGCCCTGCGTGCCGCCGATGGTGAACAGAACGATGTTGCGCAGCTGTGCGCCCTGTCTGCGGTAGTAGTCGGTGACGTAGCGCAGACACTGCACGAGCGTTTCGCCCGAGGCGATGATGTCGCCGATCATGAGCGTGCTGTTGGGCACCATGGTCAGCTTGCAGTATTTGATGTCGAGCGACATTTCATCGTTCTCGCCGAACACGCGCTCGCTGGACATAAAGCTGATGTCGTGCACGCGGATGTGTTCCTTGTAGCAGCTCTCCTCGAGCGGATAGTTGAGCGCGCCGCGCAGGATGGAGAGAATATTGGCGGACGTAATCTTCTTCTGCTCCTTGAGGTAGTACATCATCTGCGAGGTCGCGGTGACGAGCGAGGCATAGACCTCGTAGCCGACGACCTCGGGATGGTTCATCAGCTTGCGCGTCTCCGCCTCGGAAACGATGTAGTACTCGTTGAGAAAGCTGCCGCCCTCGAGGCGGTAGCAGTCCACGCCCTGGTCGCAGAATTCCGGGACAATGTGGACGTCGTTCCAGTTTTCGATCATTTCATTTTCCTCCCACAAAAAAGGACCGGCTGCCGTTTTAGAGGCAGGGGGTCCTTGGTCATACAGGTCTGTTCAGGGAAACGGGCGGGTGTCCGCATGATGTGTATTCGTGCCGCATATCCGTGCGCCTCCCTTTTTCGACTACTTTATTATACGGGACAGAGCGTGTGGTTGTCAATAAGGGGGAGTGTATTATATCTATCGTAAAGAGAAGAAGCCCCCGACAGACATCGAGAAACGATAATCCGCCGGGGGCAGTTCGTGATTATGCCTTCAGATTGCCGTTCTTGTCGACGGTGAAGGTAAGGGTTTTATTGTCGCTGGTGGTAATGGTGATTGTGGTATCAGAAGTATCGGAGAAACCGTTTGCCGCAAGATTCAGTCTGTCGAATGCAGTAGCAGTCCAGCCTTCTGCAACACTGAGAGAGAAAGTATTATCCTCAGTCGCATTGCTTGCCTTGGTATAGGTTTCAGAACCAACAGTGACGGAAGCAATGCTGTTCAGGACATTGGTCAGCTCCGTACCACTTGGATTGCTGAATTTAATCTGATAGTATTTTCCGAATAAGGAGTCCTGTAACGTGCAGGACTCTACGACAGCATCCAGAGGCGATTCGCTATCGGAATTACCGCCGCTCGTTCCGTTGTTTTTAAGAGATACGGTTGGATCGGAGAAATAACTAGCCTGTTCGGCAATAAGAGTCAGAGTACCGTTGTTTTCTGTGGAGAGAACGATTTCGAAAGGATAATTAGCTAACGAAGACCAGAGCAAAGCAATACTGCCATTCTCAGAATTAATGAGGTAGTTGCCAGTGCTCATATCGTCGACAGAGGTAACGGTCTTGTAGGATTGTCCGCTTACGGTGATGCCAGATACCTTGCTGACCCATACCTTGTCAGACTCTTTGAAAACAAGCGAATAATAAGTGTTTCCGGACAAATTGGAGAGCTTTTCTAATGTCGGTGCAGTCGTCGGTACCTTTACTTCGCCCTCGCTCGGCTTTTCCGGCTTAGTCGGCTCAGTCGGTTCGGTCGCTTTTTCCTTCGTGACGGTGATTTTCTTGTCCTCGTAGCCGTCTGCGGAAATGACAACGGTGTTCTCGCCGTCCTCGAAAGCGCCGCCGCCGAGCTTCAGTACATAATGAGAGGAATTTTCCCATTTGAAGAACTTGTTATCTGCCTTCAGCTCGCTAATTCCAGCATCCTCATAGGTTTCACCATTGACCGAGATGTTCTTTGCATACAGCTGCCAAGACCTAAAATCATTGGTATTCTCATACGAGAAATCAATGGTAAACACGCCATCCTTCTCGCTCGAGGTTACTTTCATCTCCGGCACGGCCTTAACAGCAACCTCGCCGTCCATCGTAAACTCTTCCGTCAGTGCATCGTCATAATACTCTGCCGCAATCTTTACGGTGTAGCTGCCCGGCTTGACGTTGTGCAGGGTGAGACTCTTGTTATCCTCCGCGATTTTGTAGTAAACCGCGTCGCCGCCTTCAACGTCCTTGCCGTAAACCGCGTCATCCTTGCCGTTCGAGGTCAGCGTGACCGATTTCAGATGGCTGAGGAAGTCGCCGTTCGAGTTCTCAACCGTGATAACGACCGGTTCTCCTGCTGCGGTGTTTGCAACCGAGAGAGAAAGACCCGTTTCGTTCACCTTATTATACGCAAACTTCACGGTCTGCGGCTTATAGCCTGCAGACTCGATTTTCAGCGCGTTCTCGCCGACATGGAGCAGGTCTTTTTTCAGCGTGATGGTGTTATCGCCGATGTTGTAATACTCCTCGCCGAGCTCGCGCCAGTCGCCGTTCAGGTAGAGCGCGGAAACCTTGCCGAGGTAATCCTCGCCGTTTGCGAAGGTCAGAACAACGTTCTTCCCCTGCTCGTTCTCCGAAACGGACGGTTCGATGTAATCGAGCTTGCCGGACGCGGTGCTGTCCTGAATGTCGCCGAGCAGGCCGTCCTCAAGGATCGCCTTGGTGGCGTGCGGCGGGAATACGCTTGCCTCATGGCTCGACTGAAAATCCGCGTAGGACTTCCACAGCTTACCGTTACGGTTGGTCGAAACGTAGTCCGTGTAATCCGTGCCGCTGAAATACTTGACGTTGCCCTTGTTGAATACGCTGTCCAGTGTGGAGGCGTTGTACTTCCAGTATTCGAGAACCGCAGTCGAGTCGGCAGTCGATTTGTTCAGCTTATCGAGCACGTTCGCGTTCGCGACGAGGTCGCTGTCGAACAGGAAATCGGTCGAAATCGCGTAACCGCCGGACGAGCCGTCGCTGCTGCTGCCGCCCGAGGAAGTGCTTCCGGTCGCGCGGCTGATGGCGTCATAGGTGATGGCGTTCTGTTTGGCCGGCTGTTCGCCCTCCGCTACCGTAAAGCTCTTGCTGAACTTCTTAAAACCGTTCGCCTCGATGGTGAGCGTATATTCGCCCTTGTACGGCAGGTTGTTGCGGCCGTCCGTCGCCGAAACGTCGTTATAGAGCACGAACAGGTCCTGACTGATAAGGTAGTAATCCTTGATTTTTTCGAGCGTCTTGGTTGCGCCGGTCGGGTCGGTGAGCGTTACCTTTTCAATCGGGTCCACGATGCCGTAAACCAGATTACTAACCGCAAAGTGCAGATTTACGCCCGACTGCGGTGTTTCCTTTACCTTGAGTTCGGGAGTTGCGTAATTCTGGACATGGATGGACGCGAGCGCCGTGGACTTGACGTCGTTGCTGTCGGTCGAGGTCACGCGGACGTAGTAGCGGCCGTTGGAGCGGAAATTATCCTGATTGAACGGAATGGTCAGCGTCGCGACCATTCTGCCGTTGTGCTCTGCCGTGCCCTTTTCGAATTTCAGATTGCGGTTCCACGTATTCTTGTACTGGTCGTAGGCGACGAGCTGAACCGCGCCTTCGCTCGACGAAGCGTCATAGGACGCGATATTGTCGAACCACGCCTTGTCGGCTTCCGAGGTGTAGTTGAACATGACGACAACTTCGCCGTTGTCGTTCTCGTCCAGAACGAGCGGCTCGGAATAGCTCGGGTGCTCGCTGCGGACAGCGGTCGTACCGAAGGTGGTCTTGCTCGGCAGGACGCGCACCTTGCCTGCGTTATCGTAGTTGGTGAGGTAGTAATCCCAGAGGTCGAGCGGACCATGCTTGATGAAGTAATCCGGCAGGTAGTCCTCGCCGGTGTAGACCGCGCCCTCTGCGGCCGTGCCGAGGGAAATCGTCTGCGTCTTTGCGCCGCTTGTCAGCGTGACCGAACCCGGCTGCGCCACGAGCGGAATTTTCGCAACGGCACCGTCATCGGTCACCTTGGAAACCGCCTTCATGACGTCCGCGCCATCTACCGTAACGGTCGTGCCGCCGAGCGTGAAGCCGTCCTTGAAGCTGAGCGCGAGATATGCGCCGGTGTCTGTGGTGACGACCTGCGCGTCCGCGATTGCGGCCTGCGTCACCTGACTGCCGCCCGAAGTAGAGCCGCCGGACGAAGAACCGCCAGAGGAGGAGCCGCCGGAAGAGCTGCCGCCCGAGGAAGATCCACCGGACGAGGAGCCGCCCGAAGCGCCGCCGGAGGTCGAGGTGCTGACGGTTTCGGTCTTGCCTGCGTCAACCGCCTTGCTGCCGGCCTTGACGCCGGAAACGCCTGCGGCGGCAGAAACCTTGGTGCCGGTGGTGGAAACCGAAACGTTATTCGCGTGCGCCTGTACCGCGCCGACCTTGCCGGAGCCGGAGATTTTCGCGCCGTCCGCGATGACGGTGATGCTGTCAACCGTACCGGAAACCGCGATGTCGGTGTTTGCGGCGATGCCCTTGCCGGCCTTGGTGTTCGCGAAGTTTACGCCGCTCTCGCCGCCGCGCAGCAAAATGCGGCCGGTGACGGTGACGTTCGAGAGGTCGATCTGCGATACGCCGTCCGCGATAATCAGATCGCCGTTGATTGTCTTTCCTGCGAGCGATACGCTGTTGTCGCGCACGATGAGACTGCCGTCCACGGTTTCGGGGAGCGACGCGCTTGCGTCCGCATAGGTGCTTGCCATATCGCTGATGATTTTGGCAAATTCCGCGCGGGTGATGTTGCTCTTCGGGTTCAGCGCGCCATTCGCGCCGTTTACATAGCCGTTTTCAACGAGCGCGGCCGCACTGTCCGCCGCCCACGAAGAAACGCTTGCGCTGTCCGAGAAAACGTTCAGCGAAGCGGTGCTGCCGCTTTCGTGCGCAAACGCGCGTGCCAGTACGGTGAACGCCTCCTCGCGGGTGATGGGGCGTTCCGGGTTCAGCTGACCGTTCGCGCCCTGAAAGGTGCCCATGGCAACCGCTGCGGCAAGGTCGCTTCTGTACCACGCATCCGCGCTCACATCGTTGTAGCCGGAGAGGTCGGCGGTCTTTTTCGCGGCAAAGGCGCGGTTGATGATGGCGGCCATCTGCGCACGGGTCAGCAGGCCCGCACCGTCAATCCGGCCGTTCGCACCGTTCAGCAGGCCGTTGTCCACGGCGCGGCGCAGACCGGCGGCGGACCAGTCGGGCGGGAAATCGTGAAAATCCTCGGGGGACGCGGCGAATGCGTTCGGTACGAGCATCGCGCCGGCCAGCAGCAGAGCGAGGGTTTGTTTCTTCTTCAAGGGTTATATCCTCCTTATCGGTTGTGGTTACCCGAAGCTAACCGTTTCAGCAAAAAATGTCCTTTCCCGTCGGAAAGGATGAAAGGCAGTACCGTATGCCTGCGCAGAAGCGCTCTGCGGGCAGATCATGCGGTTGAAGTTAACGCGCGCTAACTCAAAGTGCTAATAAAATACCATATCTCCTTTGCGTTGTCAACTCCTGTTTTTTTGCAGCAGTTAACAGGCCTGCCACGCAAACGACACACAAAGCACACAATTTGCGGCAAACAAGTTAGATGGCGCTAACTTTTTTGCCGCACAATGCCGATAAAAATTTTTCGTCCGGTTCCGTCCTCCTCATCCGACTCATCCCGACGGCGGCGCCGTCTCGCGCTCGTCAAGCAGTACGACGGCTATGAGGAAACGCAGATTGTCGGAAAAACGAAGTTTTTCGACAGTCTCAGGCCCTGGCCTCCACGAACCACCGGCTGCCCTCCTGAAACAGGTAGGTCTCCCGGCCGTTTATCCGGACGGTATAGCGGATGCCGCCTCCCCCCACCTTCGTCGAGGACGCGCGGCATTTATACCCGAGCTGCTCGATCGCGAACACGCGCCCGTTCATCCACCGGATCAGCCGCGGAAGCATCGTGCCGTCCTCATCAATATCCACGTTGACGGAAACATAGGTTTTGGTGTATCTTTCGGCCATACTGCCACCTCCGATGTGCTGCTGCCGCGCTTTCTCTTGACGAGATGCGCAATTTATTGTATGATAAATGCGTAAACAGTTTACGCTTTTATTATACGCATTTGTTTTACGCATGTCAATGGAAATTTCGAGCATTCATGCAATCCGTTTACGCATTACAAAATAAGGAGGCAGCGCGATGAGGTTTGGCGAAAAGCTCCGAAAGCTGCGCAAGGACAGCCATCTGACGCAGGCGGAGCTGGCGAAGCGCGCCGGTCTGGGACTGAAAACCATTACAAATTACGAAAAAGGCACTACTTATCCGCAGGACCGCAGGGTCTACAGCGTGCTCGCCGAGATCCTCGGCACGAGCGCGGACTACCTGCACAACGAAAACGACGATTTCATTTCGATGGCCGGAAAGGAATTCGGCTATCGCGGCCGCATCGGCGCGGAAAAGCTCGTCGGCGAGCTGACCGGTCTGTTCGCCGGCGGCGAGATGGCCGAGGAGGACATGGACGAGCTTATGCTCGCCATTCAGGAGGCCTATGTCGACGCCAAGCGGCGCAACAAGAAATATGCGCCGAAAAAATATCAGCAGCAGCCTTGAAGCGGGGTGAGTCACTTGCTGAAAAACCATAACGAGGCCGTCCGCACCGCCGACCGGCTGGTCCGGAAATACGGCACGCGGAACGCCGACCATCTGGCCGGGGCGCTCGGTCTGATCGTCATGCCGCGCGCCTTCAAACACCAGAAGGGCGTATACAAGGTCATCGAGCGCAACCGCTATATCTTCATCAAGCAGGACCTGCATCCGGTCATGCACAATATCGTCCTTCTGCACGAGATCGGCCACGACCAGCTGCACCGCAGCGCCGCCATCGCCGCCGGCGGCTTTCAGGAATTCAACCTTTTCAACATGGCCGACCGCGCGATGGAATACGAGGCCAATATGTTCGCCGCACAGGTCGCGCTGCCCGACGAGGAAATCCTCGAGTATATCATGCGCGGCTGTGACGTCGCGCAGATCGCACAGCTGATGCACTCGGACATCAACCTCGTCGCGCTCAAGACCGCCGAGCTCAACCGGCAGGGCCGCCGCTTCCGTCAGCCCGAGCACCGATGCGACTTTCTGAAGTGAGGTGGCCGCTGTGAATACCGCATATTTTCATCTGCCCGGCCTGTTCGAGTTCTACGAACTGTACCGCGTATTCCTGCCGCTGTTCCGCGAGCACCGGGAATACTTCTTCGACTGGTGCGAAATCGGCTCGATCTACGGCGCGCCTGCGGACTGTCTCTGGGGCGGCGGACGTGCCGGGTTCGGAGAGGCTTCGCCGCGCGATGTGCTCGCGCTCATGCAGAAATACGGCATCTCCGCGCGTCTGACGTTCAGCAATTCCCTGCTCCGCGAGGAGCACCTGTCCGACCGGAAATGCAATGCGCTGTGCCGCCTGTTCGCGGAGAGCGGCGGCGTGCAGAACGGCGTCATCGTCCACTCCGACCTGCTGCTCGAGTATCTGGCGCAGCGCTGGCCGGGTCTTTACTTCGTGTCCTCGACCACCAAGGTGCTCACCGATTTCCGTGAGCTCAAAAGCGAGCTCGATCGCGCAGATTTCCGTTATGTCGTGCCGGATTTTCGCTTGAACCGGCAGTTTAACGCACTTTCCGCCCTCACGCAGGCGCAAAAGGACAAGGTCGAGTTTCTGTGCAACGAGTGCTGCTGGTTCGGCTGCACCGACCGGAAGCGCTGCTACGAGACCGTCAGCCGCATGAACCTCGGCGCGGCCTGCCCGGAGCACCGCTGCGCCGCGCCGGACGCGGACGGCGGCTACCGCTTCTCGAAGGCGATGAAAAATCCGGGATTTATCGGCGTGCGCGACATCGAGGACATTTATCTCCCGATGGGCTTTTCGCAGTTCAAGATCGAGGGCCGCAGCCTCGGCAGCGCGCTCGTTCTCGAATTTCTGCTGCACTACATGACCCGGCCCGAATATCAGCTGAACGTCCGCGAGGAGATCTATCTGGACAACACGCTCGACCTGTTCTGACGAAACGGAGGATTTTCCATGCTGCAAAAAGTAAACCGTCTGCTGACCATTCTGATGCTCTCGCTCATCGGCGTTTTCCTCGGCTACAGCATTTACACCTGTGCAGACTACCGCACCCGTCCCGATCTGTACGCGTTGTATTCCGCGCCGTGGTACACGCAGCTCTTAGTCTACGGCGCCTGCGTACTGGTCCTGCTGGTCATTCTGCTCGCCGCAAAGCTCGTCATCCGTCATCTGCTCAAGTGACTCGATACCGCCCGGAAAGGAGGCTGCGAACGTGTCCGCTCACACTTATCTTGCCATCGACCTGAAATCCTTCTACGCCTCCGTAGAGTGCCGAGAGAGAGGGCTCGACCCGCTCGACACCAACCTTGTCGTCGCGGACGAGCGCCGCACGGACAAGACCATCTGTCTCGCCGTCACGCCGTCGCTCAAGAGCTACGGCATCTCCGGCCGCGGACGGCTGTTCGAGGTGCGCCAGCGCGTCAGGGAAGCGAATATCGGCCGCCGCCACGATGCTCCGGGGCATCAGCTCTCCGGCTCGTCGTTCTCCTTCTCCGAACTGCAGCGCAACCCCTCGCTCGCCGTCGATTTCATCATCGCACCGCCGCGCATGGCGTATTACATGGAGTACAGCAACCGCATTTACTCCATCTATATGAAATACGTCGCGCCCGAGGACATCGTCGTCTACTCCATCGACGAGGTGTTCATGGATGTGACCGGCTATCTGAACACCTACGGTCTGACCGCGCACGAGCTCGCCATGAAGATCATCCTCGATGTGCTGAACACGACCGGCATCACCGCAACAGCCGGCATCGGCACCAACCTGTTCCTGTGCAAGGTGGCGATGGACATCGTAGCCAAGCACATCCCGGCCGACCGCAACGGCGTGCGCATTGCCGCGCTCGACGAAATGAGCTTCCGCCGCAGACTGTGGTCTCATCAGCCTATCACTGATTTCTGGCGTGTGGGGCGCGGCTACGCGAAAAAGCTCGAGCAGCACGGCATGTTCACCATGGGCGACGTCGCGCTCTGCTCGGAGCGCGACGAGGAGCTGCTGTACCGCCTGTTCGGCAA
>OKRX01002623.1_pt1 | contig 11832 bp, 7 predicted proteins | sample 1601241 | NCBI WGS metagenome assembly OKRX01 (sample SAMEA3541500, study PRJEB24748) | human gut metagenome | biome: human gut; feature: human-associated habitat; material: faeces | place: China | collected 2012
TACAACATTAATATCTATATGTTAAAAGGTAAAAAGTTTGATGCGTTTGCCCTGGTTCTCTGTAACTTTTTGTTTGGATAACATTTGAAAAAGATTTGTAAAAATCTTCTTTCGTCATTTGAAAGTTCCCAACAGGTGTCTTTATACAGAAAACGTCGTTTTCTTTTAAGGATTCTATTATGCAAGCTTTAAAAGTTAGTCTGCTACAAGAATATTCTGTGTAACTCATATTGTTTAATTTTGAAAAGACTCTTTGTCTTCTTTAAGCTTGTTATAGATTTCATCATCAAACTCTCGTATGTCTTCGTCCCTCAGAACTCCATCAAAGTATAGGCTATATACTGTGATGTAATATTGACCGCCAGATATTCCGTCGTATCGTTGAGCTATATGCTCGTCGAAATTATCTATTCTTTTGTATAAGTTGAGGTATGCATCGTGTGCATCCTCTGCTGATGCGTTTTTATCCATGAAATCTTTGGTAGATTGCATGAACTTGGCACACTCTCGCTGCAAGCCCAAATTAATGAGCTTGCGAGCTGATTTCTTCTGATGTTTTGTTAATTCTATCATGTTCTAAACGTTTCTTTTCCTTTTTAGTTTTGTTTCTTTTTGAGATACATTTTTTGCAGATGTGTAGCCTGTGTCCTTTTCCACTGAATGACTCGTTGGATTTCTATTCGCCACACATCTTACAATAATGTCCTTGATGCTTATGTTTCTTTCTCAAAATCCTATTTTGCAAATAATTTTCCGATGAGATTCAAGAGATTAGAAACAGTTTCTTTGCTCTCTACAGGAATCTTGATGGAGGTTTCGCCTGTCTCCTCGTCTTTTTCAATAATAGAATCAACCAGTTGGGCAGTGGCTTCTGGTGACTTTAAAGTTTCGGCTAAGCCTGAGAGGAAAGATACTCCTTGAGCTACTAAATCCTTTGGCTGATTTAAGTGATTAGAGACGGATTCTCTGTTCGGAGATGAGCTCGTATGTTGCTGGATGGAAACCTCTTCTTTATTCTCGTCTGATTTATGTTCGTCGCAAGCCTTGTTGGTTTCCAAATCCTTAGGATTGATAGTTGTAAAGCCTTCCTCGGCCTTCGGCGTTTCTGTCTGGCATTCGGAATCTTTAACGTTATTAGAATCAGCATCCTTAACCTTCTCTGTTTCTTCATTTTCTTCCACCATACCGCTTACGGTTTCCATCATCTTGCTGAACTTATCATCTGTGATGAAAACAGAATCCTCGCCATCATCGAGTACGCCCTCAAACATGGAGGTCTTGAAACGCAACTTACCGAGCATCTCTTCCTCGATGGAATATGGAGTTATGAGATTGATAACCTGGATGTTGTTCTGCTGGCCAAGGCGATAGATGCGACCGATACGCTGTTCGAGAACGGCAGGATTCCAAGGCAAGTCGATATTGATGATGGTTGCTGCTGATTGCAGATTCAAGCCCGTGCTGCCGGCATCAGTAGAGAGGAAAACTCGGCTTGATGGTTCGTTCATGAAGTTATCTACCAGGTTCTTGCGCTTTTCGGATGGCACGCCACCATGCAGATATTCAAAGCCTATTTCTTTTTTCTCCAGTTCCTTGGCGATGAGGCGGGTCATGCGTTCCCACTGACTGAATACCACAACCTTTTCGCCTTCTTCGCTGATGATGTCGCTGATGATGTTCACGCATTCATCCACCTTGGTGTCGTATCTCGTCTTTTGGTCGAGGATATAACTGCTGTCGCATACCATGCGCATCTGCGAGAGGAAGAGCAGGAGACGTTTGCGGTCTTTATCGGATAGGAAATGCATCTTGCGCCATTTCAGAACCAGAAGACGTACCTGATTCTGCCACTCCTGATGCATGTCCTTCTGCTCGTTGGTCATCGGAATGAAAAGGTTCTTGTCTGAACGCTCAGGCATCTGGAGTTTTACATCTTTCTTGCGACGGCGAATGAGGATATCGCTCAGCTTCTTGCCTATATCGTTTAAGTTCTTATAGCCCAATACTTTTCCTGTTTCATCAGTAATGATATGCTTGTCTTTGAAGAGATAGTAAGGGGCGAGGCGGAAATTATCAACAAACTCCACGATGGAATAAAGTTCATCGAGCTTGTTCTCCAATGGGGTACCGGATAGAATTACGGAATAGTCTGACTCAATCTTTCTTGCAGCACGGGAAATCTGTGTGTTCCAGTTCTTCAGGCGCTGCACCTCGTCCATGATGAGCATGTCGGTCTGCAAACTGCCGAGTATTTTGATGTCATTGGCGGCACTGTTATAGGAGATAATCTTGTAAGGTTCCGGGCGGTTATACGCTTCCTTTCTCTTGAGATGACTTCCCTCAATGACGAAGACTTCGGCATTCGTAAACTTTTTGATTTCACTGCGCCACTGGTATTTGAGCGAGGTTGGGCAGAGGACAAGTACAGATCCAATAAGACCTTCCTTGCGTAACAGTTCGGCAGTACCGATAGCTTGGATGGTCTTTCCAAGACCCATCTCGTCAGCAATAATAGCCTTTCCTGCTTTTGCAGCAAAGCGGATGCCCTCTTTCTGGTAAGGATAGAGGTTTACTTTCAGAAGATTGTCGAGTTTCTCGTCATTGTATGTCTTCACAATCTTCTCTCTTTTCGCTTTTTCGCGAATGTCGATGATAAAGTCAATGGCATCTTTATAGCATTTGAAAGTATCGCTGATTTGGCGAGCTTGTTTCAAGAAAGAGCCAATGCGGGCATAGGCTGTCTTCTTCAAAACGTGGTTCTCGTCGAAGTAATCCTTGGCTAACTGTTCGTATGCCTCCTTGTTGTCGGAGCCGATGCGAATCTTTACGCATCGCTCGTCTCGATAGGAGAGATAGACTGAAGTATAAGGTGGCAATTCCCGGTGTACATGCACACCCTTCTTTCCGCCAAACCATTTCTTGACGGCTTCGATATGTTTGCAAGTGCCGAGTCTCGAAGTCTTGAAATCCATGCAGGAACAATAATTCCATTCGCAGTTGGCTCCACGATACACCACCTTGTATTCGTTGTTTTTCTCTGGGTTGCGAACGATGTATTCGCCAGGGAAAAGGTCATCATCTACACAACTGATGTTGAAGTGCTCAATATCGGTCACCTGCTTGCGCAGTTTGATTTGCCATTCCTCCAAGCTCATCTTTTCTGGCTTAACGATATGGGAAATCTTGACTTTCTTCTTTGTCTTTCTAACCTTCTTGGTGCTGTTACCGCCTTGGTTATCTTCTGGTTTATTGTTTTTTGCCATTGTTATGTTGTTTTTTTAAAAAAAACTTTTAAAATTTGACGTAAAGGTACACATTATAAATGAAAGATACGAAGAATTCGTGGAAAAAGAATTAAAAAAGGCATCCACAGCCCATGTGGATGCCTTTATAATAGCATTTTTTAGAGATTCTTTTCGAATTTGTGTAACTATTCAGGTTTCTTTTTGTTTGATAAGTAGAGCTAACTTTTTGACCTTGTCATGGTAAAAAAGCACTGTCTTTTTGCTCCAATACAATCCTCGTGGTATTTTCACTTGTATTCATATTATTCCTATTTTTTTCGGACGATAATTTTGCAGGATTTATTTTGAAAGGACAGTTTTTCTTTTGCCATTCTTATATAGAACAATCATTATTCCTTTTTGAGGCTTTGGTAATTTATGTCCTAATACATCATAGTATGCAAGAATATCGTTTTCTTCTGTATGAATTTCTTGTATTCCAGTTGCTGGATTGATAACAAATGTTTTTGAACATCTTAAAGCTGCATTATAATTGTAGTTTCCAGATTGAGCTGCGCTAATTGTGATTTCGCCAGCTTTTTGACAATCTAAATACTGTTTCTCGCCAATGTTGTATGCTTCTGCATTAGCAGAGGAGAACTTGTATTCGATAGGAAGTCCAGAAGTTGCTTCTGCTAATAGTTCAATTTGGTCTCCTACTTTTATATTACTAAAGTTTTGTTCCCAATTTATGTTTTGATTTGCTTTCTTTATTGTCAATATGCCTGGGTTATATCTAATGTTGTAATTTTGGGAGTTGCCATTTTTAGCATAGATATTGTATGTTCCTGTAGGACTTTTTGAAGTTGCCTCTGTGTATATTGTAGGTTTTACAGAAATGGCATTTTCGTCATCATCACAGACAAAACCATTATATGTTATTGTAAAATGCGGATTTTCTTGATTATATTCTCTTTCACAATCATTGACTTTAGCTTCCAAGTTCTTTTGCCAAATGTCTAATACACCACTATGATATTCTATGTTGTAATTTTGGCCAGCATCTGCATCTTTTGCGTCTATAATATATCTTCCGACAGAACTATTTTGTTTGGCGATTGTAAAAAGATATGGTTCTTTTTGCAATTGGTCTGTTCCTAAAAGTCCAGAACTATAATATGTTAAGATGGGATTTGGATCCCCATATGTTTTACATTTATAGTCTACTTTTATTATTAGCGGTGCGGGGGTAATTGTTAGTGTACCAGGAATGTATTTTTCAAAATAATAGTTTTTTGCCAATCCGTTAGACACATAGATACTATATTCCCCGACATCACTATATTTCTCTGCTGTTGTATTTATGTTAAAACTTGCAGAAATTGTCTCTTCTTCATTTTTAAGTCCTTCGTATTCGTATTGCAAGTTCGTAGGAACGGCTTCTCCATATTTTTTATTAAAGTTACAAACCTTTACAGTCAAAGGTGCCTTCTCTATGGTTAGTTTGCCGTTGTGACCTATATTGAGGTTATAATTTTTATCTGTTAATGTTGCATTGATATAATATGAGCCAACATCACTATGTTTGTCACAATAAACAGACAGCATAGGCTTGTTGTCTAAGTTCTTAATATTTTCTCCATCAACAAATCCAGACAAATTCTTATATGTGAATGTAGGATTCTCTTCTCCATATAGACGAGTTGCATCATTTATATCTAATGTTAGTGCTTTCTTGTCAATTTGATAATCATAAGAAATGTCATAAGCAAAGACTTCTTCATGATCTCTGCTATACTTAAAACGAACAGGAATCGAATATATTCCGGCATTTTTATTACTATTGTTAAGTGTGACTTCTAAATCGTAATCCTTAAGGTTATTCGTGAAACTTAGAGAGGGAATGTGTCCAGAATATTCAAAAATGCTTGTTTTTAATGATGCAAATTCTTTAATTCTGTCACCATATTGTTTCCAAGTTTTATCAGATAGATATATTGCTTTGTTTGGTACGTAAATATCATATTCGTCTCTAAATGAATTTATATTGTAACCAAAATCAGTTATAGGGGGATTCTCTGACAAAATATAACAATTTTCGATATGATGGCAACCCGCAAAAGCATTATCTTCTATTTTTTTTACAGATTGTGGAATGATAACTTCTTTAAGGGCATCACACCACCAAAAAGCACGATCACCAATGCTTTCAATACTGTTTGGCATGGTGATAGATTTTAGACGGTAAGCATATTCGTCAATAACCGTGGAAGAATTCTGTGTAGCAAATGCAAAATCTCCAATTCTTGTTACGGTATATTTTTTCCCATTGAAGTTGACCTTTTCTGGAATATCCACGTTTCCACTATAGCTGCAAACTATATAGTTATAGTTGCCACCTCTTGTGACTTCTACTGTTAGGGCAGTTTCTGATGTAATTTTATAATAAATTCCATTAGAACTAAAATCATAAGCCATTATGTTCAATAAATGACTAAACAGGAAACATAAAACAATAAATCTCTTCATTTTCTTAACGATTTTGGTTTGTACAAATTTTAGAATTAAAAATGCCTCCTTGAAGCCATTGATAGGTATCCTCTAAATAGTTTTTGAGAATTTGTCTAAGAATAGATGGCATAAACGGAGATAATGTAATTTGTTTAATGAGTTGTTGGGGATTTATGTCTAACAAAATGTAGTTACTGCTATTAAGTACACAAAGACGTATTTCTCGTTCATCTCGATAGAAGTCTCTTTTTGTGAAAATCATCTCTTGGGGGAGAAGCTTATGAGACATAGTATTCAAATATGTTACATCTGAAAGGATAATTTCTTGATTATGTTTGTTATTTATGGAGTAAATTAAGTCAGAACAGGTAGAAGTTATTCTAATGCCATCCTTTTCTGTATAATTCTTCCACATAAGATAATTTTCTGAAGAATAATTGCCTTCGATACTTGTATCGTAAGTCCAACATGAGATACAACAAGAATGAATATCGTTCCATTGTTTCGTTGCCTTTTTAACATATTCATTTTGTTCTTTTTTATTTCTTATAACTGGGCATAACGGACCAATGAAATGTTCTAAATTCAAACCACGTTCATTTAGATCTTCACTGGTATGACGAGTCCTAAGATAGAGTTTGTTACTTTTTAATAAAGTCAATAAGTGTTCTGCACTCATATATCTAAATATCGGCCTTTGCAATGAAATGTCTTTGGATACGTGAATGCCTTTGAGAGTAGTGTATTGTTCTGTAGGAAAACACTTCTCGAAAGATAAAGTCGTTGTGCCCATAATCTACCCTTTAGCCAACGACTCCCTAATTGGCAGTTAATATTATGTTGTTTCTTGGATATACATAAAAAAAGCGTGGAGCCAGTCTTCTGCTCGTTCCACGGTCTATAGGCCTTCGCATTGCCCCTATCTGTCGAAACGAGCAATGCCGAAAGCCCCACGCCGATGTAAGTATATAATTCACTCTCCCTACCAACGAACAAAATATGTTCGAAGCCAATGAGGGCTGTATATAATACACCTCATAGGGCGTCCCCATTGCTTTGCTTCTTGACAGATAGTTGAAGTTGCGAAGTTCATAGACCGTCAAAACCAAAGCGTCAGTTACGCCTTTATTTATGTATATGTATCCCCACCTTAGCCCAATTGTGGACTTTCAGCAAGTATTACGATTGCAAAGATAGTGATTATTTGGGAAAGTTGTATCAAAAAAGGAGAGAAATTACGATAATTTTGCAGGTGACCCGGGCTTTGTCTTATGTTTTTTAATTTTGGCTTATATGGAAGTACTTTACCAAATAGGAACGTAAAGTTAGCTGTGCTTCAAGTTGGGTTAAATATTAATTCCGTGAACACTAATTAATATAAGCATGCTATGCTCTACTCTGCACCCATAGAAGCACCCTCTATGGGTAGTTACGAGCTGATTCTTAAAACAGGCAAATATTCGTCTGTACGAAATGTGTTGCACTTTGAAAACATTTTTTGTACCTCAGACCAATTAGGTGCTATTGGATAAATACGTGAAATGTTCTTTACACTTCCTTTGCTGAGATTTCTGTATTTTTGTCAGACTCTTTTTTGTTTGTAAATATCGAAAATATGAGGGCTGAAGCCAATTTGCTAAAAATCAGATGGTTATGATTGTAAAGAATTAATGGTCATGTTCCGTAATTTTCATGTCGTACGACATTGCATCCTATAGTTGTACAACATAAGCGCTATAGTCGTACGGCATGAGTATGTATAGTTGTACGACTATAGAATTATGGTTTGAGAAAAGTTGTAAAATATGGGTGCTACTGATGCTAAAATCTCTTTTTTTACTATTAGATGCCTCAACAGAGAGTAGGCAAAATAGTGTAATAAATAATTACATTTAGTTCTTTTTGAAAAAACAAACCACTTTTTGGATTTCGATAGAAATCAATCAAGGCGAAAGATGTAAGTAGCGTAAATATCTATAAATGAGCGATATACTGTATTTGCGGAAACACTAATCAGGCGTAGAATTGATGTGTTGGTAGAACACCGCTTTTTACTGAGAGGCAGTATTGGTTGATAGTAACATCCCGGTTGTTTCATGTGGAACAACCGGGATGTAATGGTATGAATGTTTTTAATGAGCTTCGAGCCAATTGTTTCCCCAACCGGCATCTGCTACCAAAGGTACGTTCAGTTGATAGGCATTCTGCATTTCCTCTACTACGATTTGCTCTACTTTCTCTTTCTCTTCGGGATAAACAGAGAAGTTGAGTTCGTCGTGTACCTGGATGATCATTTTGCTCTTGATGCTTTCAGCCTTGAAGCGTTTGAAGATGCGCACCATAGCCACTTTGATAATGTCGGCCTCGGAACCCTGGATAGGAGCATTGATGGCATTGCGTTCGGCAAATCCACGCACAGTGCCATTGTGACTGTTGATGTCCGGCAAATAGCGGCGACGGTGAAAGAGGGTTTCGGCATAGCCTTTTTTCCGAACTATTTCTTTGGATTTTTCCATGTATTCCTTGACACCAGGGAAGGTGTGGAAATAGTCCTCGATGATTTGTTTGGCTTCCTTGTTCTCGATATTCATGCGTTGTGCCAGTCCGAAAGTGGTAATACCATAGATGATTCCGAAGTTGGCAGTCTTTGCTTTTTTGCGTTGAGCATCAGTTACTTGCGAAATGTCTTCGTGCCATATTTTGGCAGCTGTAGCCGCATGGATGTCGTTGCCTTCGCGGAAGGCTTCCGTCATATTGGGATCTTCGCTGAGATGGGCCATGATGCGTAGCTCTATTTGAGAGTAGTCGGCAGAAAAGAACAGACATCCTGGCTCTGGGATGAAGCATCGGCGTATCTCCTTTCCGTCGTCATCGCGTACAGGGATATTCTGCAGGTTGGGGTCACTGGATGAGAGGCGTCCTGTGGATGTGATGGCTTGGTTGAACGAAGCATGAATGCGTCCTGTACGAGGGTTGATGAGTTTTGGAAGAGAGTCGACATAGGTGCTGAGGAGTTTCTTTAACCCTCTGTAGTTCAGTATCTCATCGATGATAGGACTCTTGCTTCTCAGCTGTTGCAGCACTTCCTCGCTTGTCACATATTGTCCTGTCTTGGTCTTCTTTGGCTTGTCTACTATTTTCATCTTTCCAAAGAGTATTTCTCCTACTTGTCGAGGAGAGGCTATGTTGAATGACTCGCCTGCCAACTCATAGATGTGGCGCTCTATCTCGGTCAGCCTGTTGGTGAGGTTGACTGATGTTTCTTTAAGTGTGTTGGTATCTATACAGACACCATTCATCTCCATGTGTGCCAGCACTGGTACGAGCGGCATCTCTACATTCCAGAAAAGTTCTTCCAGATTCAGTTCCTTGAGTTTGGGCTCCAGAACATTCTTGAGTCGCAAAGTGATGTCGGCATCTTCGGCGGCGTACTCATAGACTTCGGATGGTGCCAGGTCGCGCATCGATTTCTGATTTTTGCCTTTAGGCCCTATCAGGTCTTCGATATGTACAGTCTGATAATGCAGATATACTTCTGCCAGATAATCCATATTGTGGTAGAGTTCTGGCTGGATGAGATAATGGGCTATCATCGTGTCGAACATCTTTCCTTGTATCTCTACACCATAGTTCATCAGTACCTCATAATCGTACTTGATGTTTTGTCCCACTTTCATGATTTCTGGATTCTCATAGAGTGGTTTAAAGATGTTTACGAATTTTAAGGCTTCTTCACGATCGGAAGGAATAGCCACATAAAAAGCTTCTTTCTCCTCCACAGCAAAGCTCAAACCTACCAATTCGGCATCAACAGCATGGGTTGAAGTAGTTTCTGTATCTAAACTGAGAATTTGTTTTGTAAATAAATAATCATAAAGACGCTTTGCATCTTCCTCATTATCAATGAGATTATATTTATGTTCTACAGTTTTAATGCTCTCAAAATTCGCGTTTTTCTGCTCATCCTGACCATTGGTCGGATTTTCGGCAAATAAATCAAGCTCTAATGAAGCGTTTGTTGGCTTTTGTTGAGGTTTTTTAAGAACTCTGTTGGCAAAGGACTTAAACTCTAATTCGGTGAAGATTTCGTCGAGTTTTTCCTTGTTGGCTTCTACCAACTTCAAATTGTCCATATCGAGAGCAACGGGCACGTCGGTTCGGATGGTTGCCAAGAACTTCGACATCTTGATGTCTTCGATAGCACCTTCTACTTTTTCGCGCAGCTTTCCTTTTACCTTAGAAGAATTCTCTATCAGATTCTCAACGTTGCCAAACTCGTTGACGAGTTTGATGGCAGTCTTTTCGCCCACGCCTGGACAACCCGGGAAGTTGTCGGCTGAGTCGCCCATTAACGCCAAGAGGTCGATAACCTGGAGTGGGGAAGTGATGCTATATTTTTCTTCAATCTCTTTGGTTCCGAGTTTCTCGTATCCTCCACCATGTTGTGGGCGATACATATAGACATTGTCTTTTACCAACTGTCCATAATCCTTGTCGGGTGTGAGCATATAGGTCTCAACACCCTTTTCGCCTGCCTTTGTGGCTAAGGTGCCAATGATGTCGTCTGCCTCGAACCCGTCAACTTGCAGAATAGGGATGTGGTAGGCATCGAGGATATTTTTGATGATAGGTACTGACAGTTTGATGTCTTCTGGCGTTTCCTCACGTTGAGCCTTATAAGCAGGGAAAGCCTCGTGGCGGAATGTCTTTCCGTGGTCGAAAGCCACTCCTATGTGTGTAGGCTTTTCTTTGGTAAGTATCTCGTTGAGTGTGTTGCAGAATCCCATGATGCATGAAGTGTTGAGCCCTTTCGAATTGATTCGTGGGTTCTTCATGAATGCATAATACGACCTGTAAATCAGTGCGTAAGCGTCTAAAAGAAACAGTTTATCCATAAATAATTATTTTTATCGCGTAAAATTACTAAAAAATTGCCACATTTCGCGAAGAATTGATTAATTTTGTAACAAATTTCGGAAATAATGGATTATTTATCACTTATCAAGCAACCTATAGAGTCTGAATTGGCTGATTTTGTAGACTTGTTCAACAAGTCTTTGATGCATGGCGATGGTCTTCTCTCGCAGGCGCTCGATCATATTCGACAGCGTGCGGGCAAGCGTATGCGCCCTATGCTCATCTTGCTGATGGCCAAGAATTTTGGTAAGGTAACTCCAGTTACTCAGCATTCTGCTGTGGGATTGGAATTGCTTCATACGGCTTCTCTTGTTCATGATGATGTGGTGGACGAGAGTGGAGAGAGAAGAGGTCAGGCGAGTGTGAATGCTACTTATAATAACAAGGTGGCTGTACTTGTGGGCGACTATATCCTTTCTACTGCTTTGCTCCATGTGTCGTATTCGCACTCTGAGGAAATCGTGCGTTATCTGGCTGAATTGGGTCGAGTGCTTTCTAATGGTGAGATACTGCAGTTGAATAGTATCAACAATCAGGAAATATCAGAAGATGTTTATTATCAGGTGATTAAGCAGAAGACTGCTGCCTTGTTTGAGGCTTGTGCCGGGATAGGAGCCTTGTCGGCAAAAGCCTCTATTGAGGCTGTAGAGGCCGCAAAGAAATTCGGGCAGAATCTTGGTATTATCTTCCAGATTCGTGATGATATTTTCGATTATTATGACTCTAAGGAGATAGGCAAACCTACGGGTAATGATATGGTGGAGGGCAAATTGACCCTGCCTGTCATTTATGCTCTAAATTCTACTGGTAACGAACAGATGATGAAGTTGGCCCGCAAGGTAAAGGCACATGATGTTTCGCAGGAAGAAATAGCTCAGTTGGTGGCTTTTACCAAACAGAATGGAGGCATAGAATATGCAGACAAGAGAATGTGGGAATTCCATGCGGAGTCTATGGATTTTCTTGATACTTATGTAGAGGATAAGGATGTTTATCAGGCTCTAAAAGCCTATTTAGATTATGTTATAGAAAGGAAGATATAGTTTTTTCGCTTAGGATGATTCTATGTTCTATACTTTGGAACTTATGTTCTAAAGTTTAGAACTTGTATCCTAAAGTTTAGAACAGGGCAAACGCATCAAACTTTTTACCTTTTAACATATAGATATTAATGTTGTAT
>OKRX01002624.1_pt1 | contig 11830 bp, 6 predicted proteins | sample 1601241 | NCBI WGS metagenome assembly OKRX01 (sample SAMEA3541500, study PRJEB24748) | human gut metagenome | biome: human gut; feature: human-associated habitat; material: faeces | place: China | collected 2012
CCCCGCGGCAGCCGGGCACCAGCAGCGTGTAGGCTGCCAGGGCAGCCAGGCCGCCCCAGTCCCACCAGCGCAGGCGCGGCCAACGCAGCCAGCCCCAGGCAAAAAACACACCGGCCAGCCGGGCACCGTACCCGTTGTAATGGCCATAGCCGTAATCCCAGTTGCGGCAGTAGTACAGATAGGGCACCAGCGGCGTTGCGGCGTGCAGCAGCTGCACCGCCAGCAGCCCGCCAGCCGCTGCGGCAAGGTAGACCTGCAGCACCCGGCGCAAATCAATATCCTTGGCACCAATGCCAAGCAAAACGGCAAACAAAAACCATTGGTCGTGCCCGTATGCGGTGGTAAACACCGCAAAAGCGGCCAACGCGGCAGCCGTCAGCGCCTGTTGTTTGGTCTGCCACTGGGTCAGCAGCAGGCTTTTGGCAACCAGCAGCACCGCCGCCGTAACGGTTAAGGCAATGCGGCACACATGGCTGAATGTGGGCAGTGTGTTTTGAATGTTGGAGCTGAATACCTCCGATAAAACCAGCAGCAGCGCCACGGCAGCGCAGAACACACGCTCGCCCTTGGCCTGTGCTGCTGGGCTGGCCGGGCGGAAAAGCCGGTCAGGTGGTTGTGTGGTCATCAAACCGGCCTCCTTTCCGCATTGGTTCGGTTTGAATTTTGTGTATACTTTTTAGTATACACAAACAGTATACCATAGTTTTGTGCAAAAGAAAAGCAGGGCCGTGCCGCTTTTGCCGCAAAGCGGCAAAAGGCAAAGCATAGCCCTGCAAAATTGCTTATTCTACCCCAGTTTCAGCGGCGTACTCTTCAATCAGCTCGCGCTCCAAAAACGGCGTTTTAACACCCTCGCGGTCACGGTAGGCTTCGTGGCCTTTGCCAATTACGGCAATCAGGTCGCCCTCCTGCGCGTGGTCAATGGCGTAATGCAGGGCATCCAGCCGGTCGGGAATTTCCACATACTTGGCGTCCGGGTTGCCCTTGGCCATGCCGGTTTTGATGTCCGCGATAATATCTTCCACTTTTTCAAAGCGGTTGTTGTCTTCGGTCAGGATGCTGAAATCCGCCAACTTGGCGCACACTTCGCCCATGCCGTAACGGCGCAGCTTGCTGCGGTTGCCGCCGCAGCCGAACACCACGACCAGACGGTTGGGGTTGTACTCCCGCAGAGTTTCAATCAGGCTTTCGGTGGCGGCTTCGTTGTGGGCATAGTCGATCAGGATGGTGAACTTGTGGCTGATGGGCACCAGCTCCACACGGCCTTTGACGAGCGCCTTTTTCAGTCCCTCATGGATGGGGGCATCCGCAAGGCCCAGCACCTTGCCCACGCCGATGGTGGCCAGGGCGTTGTAAATACTGAACAGCCCCGGCATGCCCACCTGTACGTCCAGCGTGTGGCCGTCCGGCTCGGTCAGGGTGAACTCAACGCCCAGCATCTCTTTATTGCGCAGCAGGCGGTACTGCTCGCTGGCGCGGTAGTCCACCTTGGGGGCGTGGATGCCATAGGTAACCAGCTTGCAGGTGTGGCCTTCCAGCAATGCTTCGGTGTTGGGGTCATCGGCGTTTACCACGCCGACATCGCAGCGCTGGAACAGCTTGCCTTTCCAGCTGCGGTATTCCTCAAAGCTGGAATGTTCGCCGGGGCCGATGTGGTCCGGGTACAGGTTGGTGAACACGCCCACTTTATAATGGATGCCCGCCACGCGGTCCATCATAATGCCCTGGCTGGAAACTTCCATCACGCAGGCATCGCACCCGGCATCCGCCAACTGGCGCAGGATCTTTTGCAGCTCATAGCTCTCGGGGGTGGTGTTGTTCAGGTCATAGTGGTGGCCGGGGTAATACACGCCGTTGGTGCCGACCATGCCGACCTTGTGACCTGCGGCTTCCAGCACAGCCTTGATCATGTGGGTGGTGGTGGTTTTGCCCTTGGTGCCGGTCACGCCAACCATCGTCATTTCCAGCGCGGGACGGCCAAAATAGGCGGTGGAAAGCAGCGCCATGGCGTAACGGGTGCTCTCGAACTTGACCACGGTCACATCCGGCAAAGCGGCCAGCACATCGGCGGGCAGGTCGTGCTGGATGGCCAGCACGGCGGCGCCTTTGGCGGCAACGTCCGCGGCGTAATCATGGCTGTCCCGCTGGGTGCCGACGATGCAGACAAACAGACCGCCCGGCGTTACCTTGCGGGAATCATAGTAAATGTCAGTCACTTCGGTATTCAGGCAGCCCTGAACAAGTGTATAGTCCAGATTTTTCAGCAGTTGTTTTAACAGCATGTTGTTATCACCTCAGCGTTTTACAAAGTATTCATCGTACCAGACTAAAAACATAAAAATGCACCAGATCTGCCGCCAGTTATCCCGCTTGCCGGAAATATGCTGGTCCAGCATGGCATTCAGCTCTTTTGTGCGGAAAAACTGCTCCGCGGCGGGGGGGTTAAATGCCTTGCGCACAACGCCCGCATACTGCTCATCCCGCAGCCAGGCGCGTACCGGAACAGGGAAGCCGAGCTTCTTTTTGTCTGCCGTTTTGGCGGGAATGGTCTTTTCTGCCGCACCGCGCATCGCAATCTTGGTCTGGGTGGCGTTCACCTTGCACTTGGTCGGAATATGACTTGCCAGTTCAAATACTTTGCGGTCCAGGAACGGCACGCGCAGCTCCAGGCTGTTGGCCATGCTCATCTTGTCGGCTTTCAGCAGAATATCGCCCACCATCCACAGGTTCAGGTCGCAGGTTTCCATCTGGGTCACAGCGTCCTGCCCTTTGGAAAGCTCAAAGTACGGGCGGGAAAGGTCGGTGGGCAGCTTGCCGGGGTGGTAGTTTTTCAGCAGTTTTTTCTTGCGGTGCTCATCCATCAGGTTGGTGTTGCCGATGTAACGCTCCGCCAGCGGCTTGCCGCGGCGCACCAAAAAGTTGATGCCATGCACCGGCGGCAGCAGGTCCGCCACCGCGCCGATGGCCCGGCGGATGGGCAGGGGAATCTTGTCATACCAGGTTACGGTAAACGGCTCTTTATAAATGTTGTACCCGCCGAAAAATTCATCGGCGCCCTCGCCGGACAGGCAGACCTTGACCTGCTTGGATGCTTCGCGGTTGACAAAGTACAGCGCGACCGAAGCGGCATCCGCCAGAGGCTCATCCATGTGGTACTGGATCTTGCCCAGGTTGGCCCAGTATTCCTCCGGCGTAATGCGGTAAGCGTAGTTCTTGACCCCGATGTGCTTGGAAAATTCCTGTGCATAGTCGGTTTCGTCATACTGCTTGTTGGCAAAGCCAACGGTGAATGTTTTGTCCACATGGGCCAGCGCGGCCATGTAGCTGGAATCCACGCCGGAAGAAAGGAAGCTGCCAACCTCAACATCGGCGATCTTGTGTGCCTGCACGCTCTCTTTCATCGCCGCGCTGATCTCGTCCTCCCATTCTTCCAGTGTGCGGGAATCATCGGGGTCAAACTTGGGCTGCCAGTAGCGCTGCACCGTCAGCTGCCCAGCTTTCCATTCCAGCCAGTGGGCGGGCATCAGCTTTTTGACGCCCTTGAAGAAGGTATCCTCCCCGGGGGAATACTGGTAGGAAAGATACAGCGGCAGCTGCTCTTCGTTCAGCTCTTTCTTGAAGCCGGGGTGGGCCAAAAAGCTTTTGATCTCGCTGCCAAACAGCAGCTCTCCGGCATCGTTTTGGTAATAATAGAACGGCTTGATGCCAAAATGGTCGCGCGCGCAGAACAACGTTTCGTTCTTGCGGTCCCAGATGGCAAAAGTGAACATGCCGCGCAGCTTTTGCAGCATCTCCTTGCCCCACTGCTCGTACCCGTGCAGCAAAACTTCGGTGTCAGACCGGGTGGCGAAGGTGTGCCCGGCGCGCATCAATTCGGCGGTCAACTCCTGGAAGTTGTAGATCTCGCCGTTAAAGATGACGGCGAGGTTCTGGTCCTCATTGAACATGGGCTGTTTGCCGCCCTCCAGGTCAATGATGGAAAGGCGGCGCTGGCCAAGGGCTGCCGGGCCTTCAATAAATTGGCCCTGACCATCGGGGCCGCGGTGGGCGATGGCATCCATCATGCCCTGCAAAATTTCCTGCATGTCGGCGCGTGCGCCGACAAAGCCAACAATTCCACACATGGTTATAATCCTCAACTGGCTGCGGAGCTAAAAACAAACCGCAGGTTATTACTTTCTTGCCCCGGCGGGAACCGGTACTGTTTGTACGATATGCCCTATTATACACGGTTCGCGCCGTAAAGAAAAGCATTTTGCGGCGAATGCTGCTGGAATTTTCGCCCGCGCAGACAAAAAACGCCGTGCCCGCACCCCCAAAGCAGGCGATATTGCCGTTTGACATGTGGTGGCAATGGCGGTAAAATAAAGGATAACCAAAATGGGAAAGGTTTGGTATTATGTCTGATTTTTTACCGGTACTTCTTGGCAGCGATGCCAATGTTTATGGTATGGCACGCAGCTTTTACCAGCAGTATGGCGTGCGCAGCGTGGCCATCTGCAAGGGTGCGCTGGTTGCAACTTCCAACACCAATCTTGTAAAAATTGCCGTGCTGGAACCTGATTTGGAAAACGATGAAACGTTTGTAAAAACGCTGACCGATTACGCAAAAGCCCATGCGGACAAGCCGCTGGTGCTGGTTTCCTGCGCGGACGGTTACACCGTGTTGATGGGCCGCCACCGCGATGCCCTGAAACCCTATTACCACTTTGCCTGCCCGGAACTGCAAACCGTGCTGGACCTGGATATTAAGGAAAACTTTTACCGTGCCTGCGAAGCACACGGCCTGAGCTACCCAAAAACGGCAACCTGCAATGCGCAGAACTATAAAAATATAGAACTGCCGTTTGCGTTCCCCGTTATCATCAAGGCGAGCAATTCCCCGGCGTATTGGAACTGCACCTTCCCCCACAAGAAAAAGGTGTTCCTTGCCAATAACCGCGAAGAATTTGACGCCATCACCGCCGCCATTTACGGCAGCAGCTACCAGGACGAATTGATTCTGCAGGAGTATATCCCCGGCGATGACAACTGCATGCGTGTGCTGAACGCCTACTGCGGCCTGGACCACAAAGTCAAGCTGATGGCTTTGGGCCGCCCCCTGCTGGAAGAGCAGACCCCCGAAGGCATCGGCAACTATGCGGCCATCTTGTCTGACCCCGAATACAATGATGCTGCCCTGCTGGAAAAGCTGAAAAACTTTTTGGAAGATATGCAGTGGGAAGGCTTTGCCAATATGGACATCAAGTACGACGCCCGCACCGGCGAGTACAAGATGTTTGAGATGAACCCCCGTCAGGGCCGTTCCAGCTACTTTGTCACCGCGGCAGGGTATAACCTGTCCAAGTGGCTGGTGGAGGATGTGCTGGAGCACAAGGAACTTGGCCTGACCATTGCCGATACCAAGAGCCTGTGGATGATTGCCCCCTACGGCGTGATCAAAAAATACCTGAAGGACCCGGATCTGCTGGCCCGTGCGGATAAGCTGAAAAAAGAGGGCAAATGTGCCCACCAGCTGTTCTGCAAAGAGGATTGGAACCTGAAGCGCTGGCTCTGGTACATCCGCAGCCAGCTGAACTACTACCGCAAAACCGCCCGCTACTATGGCAATAAGGGCCTGCGGGATTGATGATAGAATAAAAGTATAAGTAAAATCGCTGGCCCCCGTAGGGGCGCACATTGTGCACCCGCCGCCCTTTTGGCAATCATAGAAACGCCAGCCTGTAACAAAACAAACCATTATAATATAGAGAGGGGAAAGCGCCTATGTGTGGCATTACCGGCTTTGCTGAGCGCAACCATAAAGCGGAAACCGCCCGCCGCATTGTAAAAGGAATGGCGGACCTGATCACCTACCGCGGCCCGGACGGCGAAGGCTACTATGTGGACGACCAGGTAGCCCTGGGCCACCGCCGCCTTTCCATCATTGACCTGGAGGGCGGCAAGCAGCCCATGTTCAATGAGGATGGCAGTCTTGTCTGCATTTTTAACGGTGAGATCTATAACTTCCAGACACTGCGCGAGGAACTGATCGCCGCAGGCCATACCTTTGCCACCCGGTCCGATACCGAGGTGCTGCTGCATGGCTATGAGCAGTGGGGCAATCAGCTGCCCGGCAAACTGCGCGGCATGTTCACCTTCGTGATCTGGGACCAGAAAACCAAAACCATGTTTGGTGCGCGGGATATCTTCGGTATCAAACCGTTCTATTATTATAATCAGGATGGTCTGTTCCTGTTTGGCAGCGAGATCAAAAGCTTTCTGGCTCATCCCGGTTTCAAAAAGGAACTAAACGAGGAACGCCTGCCGGAATATTTGAGCATTGAGTATATCCCAAATGAGGAAACCATGTTCAAAAATGTCTACAAGCTGCCCAGCGGATGTATGTTCACCTGGGAAAATGGCGAGCTGACAGTGGAACGCTACTATGAGATCAAGTACCATGTGGACGATTCCAAGAGCCTGGAAGAGTGGGAAAAAATCATCACCGATACCTTTGCCGAAAGCGTTGCCGCCCACCAGATTGCCGATGTTGAGGTTGGCTGCTTCCTTTCTTCCGGTGTGGATTCCAGCTTTGTGGTCAACGAGGTTGCTAAGGGTACTCCGCATGTCAAGAGCTTCTCGGTCGGCTATGCGGAGGAAAAATACTCCGAGCTGCCGTATGCCCAGGAGTTCAGCAAGGAAATCGGTGTGCCCAGCATTGCCAATAAGGTGGATGCCGAACAGTTCTTTGAAGCCAACCGCCTGATCCAGTGGTACCTGGATGAACCCATGCCCAACCCGGCGGAAGTTCCGCTTTACTTTTTGGCCCAGAACGCCCGCAAGTACGTCAAGGTCGTGCTTTCCGGCGAAGGTGCCGATGAACTGTTTGGCGGCTACCCCATGTACTGCCAGGCGGTTCACTTTATGGATTACGAGCATAAGGTGCCCAAAGCGCTGCGTAAGGCCGCAGGCGCAGTGGCATCCAAACTGCCGGACTTTAAGGGCAAGCACTTCCTGGTGCGCGGTGCAGAAGAACCCTGGCAGCGCTATATGCGCGCCAACTATGTTTTCCTGGACCCGGCTGAACGTGACCGCTGCCTGAAAAAGAACTACCACAGCCCCCGCCCGGAACAGTTCTTTAAGCCTTATTTTGATAAAGTGCAGGGTCTGGATGAACCCACCCAGCTGCAGTGGGTGGATATGCACACCTGGATGCTGTATGATATCCTGCTGAAAGCCGACCGCATGAGCATGGCCAACAGCCTGGAACTGCGCGTGCCTTTCCTGGACCGCAACATGCTGGATGTGGCACTGTCCATCCCGCAGAAATACCGCTCCGGCAAAGAGTCCACCAAGATCGCTCTGCGCGGTGCCGCCATGAAGCAGCTGCCGGAAAGCGTTGCCCATCGCAAAAAGCTGGGCTTCCCCGTGCCGTTGAACGACTGGCTGCGGGAAGATAAGTACTATAATATGGTAAAGGAAAAGTTCACTGGCCCCGTTGCCGAAAAGTTCTTTAATGTGGACGAAATCATGCGCCTGCTGGATGATCATAAGGCGGGCAAGGCCAAGAACATGACCAAGATTTGGAGCTTCTATTCCTTTATTTTGTGGTACGAGCTGTATTTCGTAAACACCCAGGCCCCGGCAGGAATCTATTAAAAGCCGGGCAGAAAGCCCCGATAAAAACACAAATAAAAAAGTTCAAAAAAATTGGACTTTACTATTGACACAATGCGCCCCATGTGATATTATAATTCACGCAGCATGTTCCCAGACAACAGGAACTGACCCGTGCGCGCCCGTAGCTCAGGTGGATAGAGCAACTGCCTTCTAAGCAGTGGGCCAGGGGTTCAAGTCCCTTCGGGCGCATTCTATGGTGCCTATGGCGCAGTTGGTTAGCGCGCCAGATTGTGGCTCTGGAGGCCGAGAGTTCGAATCTCTCTAGGCACCCCACCAAAGACCGCACAGTGATTATGCTGCGCGGTCTTTTTTTTGCTGGGCCGTCGCCAAGCGGTAAGGCAGAGGACTTTGACTCCTCCATTGCGTCGGTTCAAATCCGGCCGGCCCAACCAAGATGCAACCTCGCAGGGGGTTGCATCTTTTTATTTGTAATAAACGGCGGCGGGAGAACATAGGCCGAATTTGAACAGCCCGTGCCCGGCGTCCCACGTCCCGCCGGGTAAAAACAGTCCAGCGGACTGTTTTTAGGGCGCGGCTTGCCAAATCCGGCCGGCCCAACCAAAATCGCTCATAAATTTAACGTGAAAACGTTGAATTCATGAGCGATTTTTTTGGCAGTATAAAGGCCGCAAGCCTGCCCAGCTGCCGACGGATTTTGATGCTCTGTACGCCCGCTACCAGTGCCGTGAGATGAATAAAACCCAGCTGGCCGCCGCTGTTGGCGTATCCCGCCCCACACTGGAACGGTTATTGCGTGACTATTTGGCCTGATAGTACGATTATTCACCCCATAAAAACAAAGAAAGCTGCTGCACCGGGAAAGCCAGGTGCGGCAGCTTTTTGCATAGAAAGGCGGCAGCAAACAAAGCAGCGGACCTCTATTCCGCTGTCTACACAATGGCGACGAAATGCGCAAAATAAATCAACTTGAACTTGATTTTTTGTGCATTTAACGCTATGATTAAACCAATGGAAACCATGCTGACAGGATGGATTTTTGCATCCTGAATGACCAATACAACTGGGAGGTAGTTATGCTGGATGTAGCAATCATTGGCTGTGGTGTGGTTGGTGCAGCTGCAGCGTATGAACTGTCGCACTATCCGCTGCATGTGGCAGTGCTGGAAGCAGAAAACGATGTGGCGGATGGAACAACGAAGGCAAACAGCGCCATCCTGCACGCCGGGTATGACCCGGAACCGGGCACCCAAATGGCCCGCCTGAATGTGCAGGGCGTGGCGCTGGCAAAGGAAATCTGTGCCCGGCTGGATGTGCCCTACCGCCAGTGCGGCAGCCTGGTGCTGGCGTTGAGCCAGGCAGAGTTGCCCCACCTGCAAAAGCTGTACGCGAACGGCGTGGCAAACGGCGTGCCGGGCATCCGGCTGCTGACAGCGGAGGAAACCCTGGCGATGGAGCCGCAGCTTGCCCCCACAGTGGCCGGGGCGCTGTTTGCCCCCAGCGCAGCCATCGTCAGTCCGTGGGAGTTTGCGCTGGCCATGGCGGAGGTGGCTGTGCGCAACGGGGTAGAGCTGTACCGCAGCACTCCTGTAACCAACATTGAAAAGATTGACGGCGGCTGGCAGCTGACCACGCCAAACGGCAGCTTTGCGGCCCGCTATGTGGTCAATGCGGCGGGACTGAACGCCCAGGCCATCCATGAGATGGCCGCGCCGCACACTTTTACGCTGGAACCTACCCGCGGGGAATACTATCTGCTGGACAAAAGCGAAGGCAACCGCGTGAACCATGTGATCTTCCAGTGCCCGAACGAGAACGGCAAAGGGGTGCTGGTAACGCCCACCGTACACGGCAACCTGCTGGTGGGGCCGAACGCCCAGCCGGTAGCGGGGGATGATACCGCCTGCACGGCAGACGGCCTTGCCTTTGTGGCGGCAGCGGCCAGGCGCAGTGTGCCGGGGATCCGCTTTGGCGAGTCCATCCGCAACTTTGCCGGTGTGCGCGCCAACGTGGATACCGGGGACTTCGTGATCGGCGAAGCGGACGGCGCGCCGGGCTTTATTGACCTGGCGGGCATGAAATCGCCGGGGCTTTCCAGTGCACCGGCTGTGGCAAAAGAGGTAACTAAAATTCTGGCAGCCCACAACGACCTGCCGGAGCCAAAGACGGATTATAAGAATGGCCGTACCCGCGTGCGGTTCAAGGAGCTGCCGCCGGAGCAAAAGGCGGAGCTGATTGCCAAAAATCCCGCCTATGGCCGCGTGATCTGCCGGTGTGAGACGATCACCGAGGGCGAGATTCTGGATGCCTTGCAGAGCGAGATCCCAGCCGTGAGCATTGATGGCGTAAAGCGGCGGTGCAACGCGGGCATGGGCCGCTGTCAGGGCGGCTTTTGCGGGCCGCGCGTGCTGGAATTGATCAGCAAAACACTAGGCATTGACCCGTTGGATGTATTGCAGGACAAAGCCGGCACCAATGTGCTGCTGTGTGAAACCAAAACCGGAAGGGGGTGCAACCATGGTTGAACTTGTTATCATCGGCGGCGGCCCGGCGGGCCTGGCGGCGGCGTACAGCGCGTGGCAGCATGGCCTGCGCGATATTTTGATTTTGGAACGCGATGCAGAGCTGGGCGGTATTTTGAACCAGTGCATCCACAACGGGTTTGGCCTGCATCGGTTTGGCCAGCAGCTTACCGGCCCGGAATACGCCGGGCGCTATATCGAGATGCTGCGCACAACCGGCGTGCGGGTGGAACTGGGCACCATGGTGCTGGAAGTGACCCCCGATAAGCAGGTACACTGCGTCAGCCGCAGCAAGGGTTACCAGATCATTCAGGCCAAAAGCATTATCCTGTGCATGGGCTGCCGCGAGCGCACCCGCGGGGCCATCGGCACCCCCGGCACCCGCCCGGCGGGAATTTATACCGCCGGTGCAGCCCAGCGCTATGTAAATATGGAAGGCTACCTGGTGGGCAGACGGGTATTGATTTTGGGCAGCGGCGATATCGGCCTGATCATGGCGCGCCGTATGACGCTGGAGGGAGCCAAAGTGCTCGCCTGCGTGGAAGTGATGCCTTATTCCGGCGGGTTGACCCGCAACATTGTGCAGTGCTTGCAGGATTTTGATATTCCGCTGTACTTATCCCACACCATTGTGGAAATTCAGGGCAAAAAGCGAGTGGAAAAAGCCATCGTTACCAAGGTGGATGAAAACCGCCGCCCTATCCCTGGAACCGAGATGGAGTTTGATGTGGATACCATCCTGCTCAGTGTGGGGTTGATCCCCGAAAACGAGTTGACCCGCCAGGCAGGTATTGCCATGGACCCCCACACCAAGGGGGCCGTGGTATATGAAAATATGGAAACCGAGATCCCCGGTGTATTTGCCTGCGGCAACGTGGTGCATGTGCACGATCTGGTGGATTTTGTTTCCGGCGAAAGCGAAACCGCCGGTGCAGCCGCGGCAGCCTATGTGCAAAATGGCGAGATAGAAACCGAAACCGTTCTGCCGCTGGCAGCGGGGGAGGGCATTGGCTACACCGTGCCGCAGCATATCCGGCTGGACGGCGTGCAGAAAAGCGTGAGCGTATCGTTCCGTGTGCGGCGCAATTATGGGCCCAGCACCATAACGGTGCGCTGCGGACCAAACAAAATTGCTGCCTTTAAGCGGGAACGCCTGGCACCGGGGGAGATGGAGCACATTACGCTGCCCAAAGCGCTGCTGCAAAAAGCGGACGGCCCGCTGATCGTTGCTGTGGAGGAGGTGCCGCAATCATGACAGAAACAATAAAAGAGCTGATCTGCATCTGCTGCCCCAAGGGGTGCCATCTGCGGGTGGACACCGCAAATGACTATGCCGTGACCGGCAATGCCTGCCCCAACGGCGCTGCATACGGCAAAGAGGAACTGACCCACCCCACCCGCATCATTACCAGCACCGTGCGCATTACGGGTGGACTGTACCCGCGCTGCCCGGTCAAAACCGCGCAGGCGGTGCCAAAGGAAAAGATGTTTTCCGTGATGGCTGCGCTGAATACCGCGGCTCTGCAAGCCCCCGTGCATACCGGGGATGTGGTACTGCCTGACGTGTGCGGCACCGGCGTGGATGTTGTGGCAACGCGTAACATGGAAAAAGTGGAATAAAAACAGCGGGTAGTTAGGGCAACACCGCACAATTCCCGCCTTACGGCTTAAGCACCGCTTCGGCGGCT
>OKRX01002626.1_pt1 | contig 11817 bp, 9 predicted proteins | sample 1601241 | NCBI WGS metagenome assembly OKRX01 (sample SAMEA3541500, study PRJEB24748) | human gut metagenome | biome: human gut; feature: human-associated habitat; material: faeces | place: China | collected 2012
ATAAGGTCGAACATTCTTGAGAAAAAAGTGTAAACCAATATTGACAATATCATTTGCTGGTCGTGGTGACGAGATTCCTATGTATCCCCTGAGTTTTGCTGAGTTTATGTCCATTTACAACGGTGATAAGTACATGGGATTATCTGAATATATGCTATACGGCGGTATCCCTCTGGTTGTCCTTCGTGAGGGAGCAAACGATAAGGCAGCTGCATTACAGAATCTGTTCAATGAGATCTATCTTCGAGATATTACCAAACGTAACCGAGTGAAGAACATTGGAGGACTGGAAGATCTGCTGAATATTCTTTCTTCTGCCATTGGTTCGCTGACCAACCCGGAAAAACTGAAGAATACGTTCAAGATGATAAAGAAATCCAGGATCACTTCCACTACCATTAAGAAATATCTGGATTATTTTGAGGACTTTTTTCTGATTGAATCAGCACAAAGATATGATATTAAAGGAAAGGTATATATCGAAACTCCAAAGAAATATTATTTTTCCGATCTTGGACTTCGCAATGCCAGAATCAATTTCCGTCAGTTCGAGCAGACCCATTCTATGGAAAATGTAATTTATAACGAACTTCGTATGCGTGGCTACCGCGTGGATGTAGGTGTAATACCGATTGCAGAGCGAGATCAGGATGGTAAGGTTATCCGCAAACAACTAGAAGTTGATTTTGTATGTAATCTTGGCTTTTTCAGATACTATATTCAGTCGGCATACTCGCAGCCAGATGAAGCGAAGCGTACTCAGGAAATCAGACCGTTCAGAAAAATTGATGATTCTTTTAAAAAGATTGTTATCACAAAAGATATTGTACAGCCCTATTATGATGACTATGGCATTTTGACTGTAAACATTTATAATTTCCTTCTTGATCCGCAGATTCTCGAAAAATAAACGATGTATGTAAAAGTATTTTCTACAGCAGTCTTGCACTACGGTGCGTGGCTGCGTTTCTTTTTTGTTCAATTTCCACTCAATCCATACTCAATGAGTTTTATGCTTCTTTCGGCAGAATGAAATTGCAATGAAAACAGTACCAAATCAAAAAATACGGTGCCAATCCAAGATGACCTGTGCATCCATACCGGAAAGAACCCGTGGCAGAACCAGAACCCGGAGTGGGAGACTACGGAGCGGAACTTCATTTATGATGACAACGGGCAGCTTATAAAGTGCACGGAGAGCAGGGGGAAGTTTGACAAGGGCACCTATACCTATGAGTATGACGAGGCCGGGAACCGCACCTTCGCAAAGAAAGAGAAGCTTTACAGCTATCTGGAGTCCTGGCAGATCCGGTATATTGGTGATAAAGAAGTTAGTTTTGGACATGGTGGAAAGCATCTTGAAGGAACCGGTTTATCTGCTAATGAGGCAAATCAGGCTATCGCAAAAGATGTTGTTACGAAAAAGAAAACACTGACGATGGAGCAGATTTTGGTTTTGCTGGAGAAAAGCAGAGATACTCCGATCTATATGCAGGTACTCTTTGGAGTTTTTATGGGACTTCGCAGATCCGAAATCAATGGCGTAAAATATTCGGATATTGATTATATTAACCGTATCTTAAAAGTGAAACGACAGGTAGGAAGAGATGTTTATGCTGACAACAGAGAGATCATAGCGAATGGAGTACCGGAAATAGAGGAGTATATGAACATGGTATTTCCAGATATGGAAGAAAATGAGCTATTTAAAAACGAACTGTTAGAGATTGTGGTGGATGTAACAGGATTCCTTCCAGAGACTGCGTAAAAGCAAAAGAACAGATGTTCACTGCTTCTGTACTTTTGAAAGAACTTGTGATATAGTAGACGCAAAGAGTCTACTGTCAATGGCAGTCGCCAAATGCCTGCAAGCAGTCACTTGGCTCGTTGTTTTGTGGTATACGAAAGTACAATGTCTGAGTCCTTTTTATATGGTTTGTTCCTGTTTCGTCCATATAGAATTACATGGGTACGGCAGGTTGTAAAAAAAGCAAATTGTGAACAAAATTCGTCGTGGGCCTATTTTGCCGCAATCTGAGAAAGCGCCACGACGAAAATGAAAAGTTCCTTGACGAATTTTTGCCTTATAGGCGTCCTTTTTTACTTTAAAATCTGGAGGTGGATTTTATGCAAAATGAACAAAAAATCTTTAAATTACATTCCGAATACGCCCCCACTGGCGACCAGCCCCAGGCCATTGAGGCGTTGGTCAAAGGGTTTCAGGAAGGCAATCAATTCCAGACTTTACTAGGGGTTACGGGTTCCGGCAAGACCTTTACCATGGCTAATGTCATTGAGCGGCTGAATAAGCCGACTTTGGTAATAGCGCACAATAAGACTTTGGCAGCACAGCTCTATGGTGAGTTCAAGGAGTTTTTCCCGAATAACGCAGTAGAATACTTTGTATCCTATTATGACTACTACCAGCCCGAGGCCTACGTTCCCTCCACGGACACCTACATTGAAAAGGACTCCGCCATCAACGATGAGATCGACAAGCTGCGCCATTCGGCTACAGCAGCTCTTTCTGAGCGCAGCGATGTGATCATTGTGGCATCTGTATCCTGTATTTACGGTCTGGGAAGTCCCATTGATTATCAGGAGATGGTTATTTCACTGAGACCGGGGATGGAAAAGGACCGGGATGATGTGATCCGCAAGCTGATCGAAATCCAGTATGACCGCAATGACATGGACTTTAAGCGGGGAAGCTTTCGGGTCAAGGGTGATGTTCTGGACATTTATCCGGCCTACTCAGACGGTCAGGCCTTTCGGGTGGAATTTTTTGGGGATGAGGTAGACCGGATCATGGAAATTGATACCGTGACTGGAGAGGTGAAGGCCCAGCTGGGGCATGTGGCGATTTTTCCGGCATCTCATTATGTGGTTCCCAAGGAAAAGATGATGGAGGCCACGGAACATATTTTAGAGGAATTAAAGGAGCGTGTATCATTTTTTAAGAGTGAGGATAAGCTGTTAGAGGCTCAGAGGATTTCCGAACGCACGAATTTTGATGTGGAAATGATGCGGGAGACAGGCTTTTGTTCTGGTATTGAAAATTATTCCAGACATTTGACAGGAACAGCACCGGGAGAGCCTCCCTGTACCCTGATTGATTATTTCCCCAAAGACTTTCTCATCATTGTAGATGAGTCCCACATCACTCTGCCTCAGGTACGGGGCATGTATGCGGGAGACCGTTCCAGAAAAATGACGCTGGTGGACTATGGGTTCCGCCTTCCTTCTGCCCTGGACAACCGTCCTTTAAATTTTTCGGAATTTGAAAGCAAGATTGATCAGATGCTGTTTGTATCAGCTACGCCCTCTGTCTATGAACAGGAGCATGAGCTGATGCGGGTGGAGCAGATCATCCGTCCGACCGGGCTTCTGGATCCGGAAATATTTGTCCGCCCTGTGGAGGGGCAGATTGACGATCTGATTTCAGAGGTGAACAAGGAGGTGGCAGGCCATCATAAGGTTCTGATCACTACTTTGACAAAGCGGATGGCAGAGGATCTTACCGATTATATGCGGGAAGTGGGAATTCGGGTGAAATATCTCCATTCCGATATTGATACCTTAGAGCGTGCGCAGATCATCCGGGATATGCGCCTGGATGTGTTTGACGTGCTTGTAGGGATTAATCTTTTAAGAGAGGGCCTTGATATACCGGAGATTACGCTGGTGGCGATTCTGGATGCGGACAAGGAAGGTTTTCTCCGTTCAGAAACCTCACTTATTCAGACAATTGGCCGTGCGGCACGGAATTCTGAGGGTCATGTGATCATGTATGCCGATACCATCACAGATTCCATGCGGGTGGCGATTGAGGAGACGAAACGCCGCCGTCAGATCCAGCAGAGATATAATGAGGAGCATGGCATTACGCCTACAACCATTAAAAAGGCAGTAAGAGACCTGATCGCCATTTCAAAGGCCGTGGAAAATGACTGTTTCGCAGATACGAAGGATCCGGAATCTATGGATGAGAAGGAACTTAAAAAGCTTTCAAAGGAACTGGAAAAGAAGATGCGTCAGGCAGCAGCCGAGTTAAACTTTGAGGAGGCGGCCCGGCTCAGAGACCGTATGGTGGAAGTGAAAAAGCTGCTTTTGGATATGGAATAGTCTGGGAACCGGTTTGGGCTGTAAGGAATTGTAAACTCTTTGTAAGAATTATGAAATTGCATAAATCCAAACTTTCCTTTATAATAAAATCATACAAAAGAAACAAAACGAATCTTAAATATAAGGAGGAGAGGTATATGTATACAAAGAAAATGTTTTCCCTGGCAATGGCAGCGTTTTTGTCAGCTATGGCTGTATTTCCGGTCTATGCGGGCACGGAGAAGATCGATACAGTGCGTTTGGAATTTTCTTATGATAAGGAACCGGAGAGCGGAGATGATATTGGTGATATCAGCGTAAGGGCCAGAGACGATTCATATGATGTGGATTCCGTAGAGTACACGAATCTGGAGGATAAGGATGTCTGGACGGTAGGAGATGTTCCCGAGGTAAAGGTAGAACTTTCTGCTTCTGAGGGATACCGTTTTTCCTATACCAGCAAGAGCCACTTTAAGATAAGCGGTTGTGACGCTGAGTTTAAAAAGGCAAAAATTTATGATGACGGCGATTATATGGAAGTGACGGTAGAGCTGGACCGTATCGGAGGCAAGCTGGAGGCTGCTGATAATCTGGAATGGAATGACAGCACGGCTGAGTGGGACGAGGTAGAGGGTTCCAAGAGCTATGATGTAAAGCTGTTAAGAGATGACAAAACGGTTACAACTGTCAATACATCTAATACGTATTTTGACTTTTCTGGATATTTTAATAAAGAAGGAGATTATACCTTCCGTGTGAGAGCTATTGCAAGCTATAATGACAAGGCAGGCGAGTGGTCTGAGGATTCTTCTTCCCTGTATGTAGATGAGGATGAGGCAGGTTCTTACGGTGGAAGCGGACGCTGGGTACAGGAAGGCGGACGCTGGTGGTATTCTTACTCTACAGGCGGTTATCCGGCAGATGGCTGGAAACAGATCGATGGAGTGTGGTATCTCTTTGACCGTTCCGGATATATGCTTACCGGCTGGCAGAAGGTAGACCGTCAGTGGTATTATCTTGGTTCCAATGGTGCTCTTACAACCGGCTGGCAGAATGTAAACGGACAGTGGTATTATCTCAATGGAAGCGGTGAGATGCAGACGGGCTGGCAGTATGTAAGCGGCAGATGGTATTATTTAAACAGCAGCGGCGTAATGCAGACAGGATGGCTGGAGCAGAACGGACAGTGGTATTATCTGGATGGAAGCGGCGCTATGACAACCGGATGGCAGTCTGTGAATGGCAGATGGTACTATATGGGCGGAAGCGGAGTGATGTTTAGAAATACCTGGACACCGGATGGAAGATATGTAGACGGATCGGGAGCCTGGGTTCAGTAAGGGTTGTATAAAGAATAGGTAAAAAGAGGAGCTGCAGTAACGGATGAAAGGGTTCGTACAGCAGCTCCTTTTGTATGCTTTAATTGAGGGGAAGCATGCAGGAAGATACGATCTCAATCGAATCAGATCTCCGGCTGTAGCGATAGATCTGATTGGAGAGGCGGTCCTGAGGCAGAACCTCGGAGGCATTGATCTGGGCTACCATTTGGCTGAGTTCGTCATAAGAAATGTCTTCTTCATCGGGAAGAAGCAGAACTTCATGGATACTGGAGGGAAGGATCAGCACGTCGCGTTCAATCCCTTCTGAGAAATGTTTAAGAACATCAGGATAGAGCATACAGATTGCTCCGTTGATTCCGCAGGTATTGGAAAGAACATAGAAAGGGGTCATGGCCTGTCTGTTCAGGTCGGGGACGGCGTCTGTCAGATCCTCTAAAATACAGTCCATACTGGTAATGGACGGAGGAAAGAGCCGGGAAACATTGGAGATGGCAGCCTGAAAGAGTTCATCCTGGGAAATACCCCAGGTATTCAGATGAGAGGTATGGATTCCAGCAGTCATTATACCGGTATCATTTTCCTGAAGAAACAGGTAGAATACGATGGAAAGATCGTTCCATGGAATATGAGGCATATCCTGCAAAAGTGTTTCATTGGCAGCCGTGTTAATAAGGCGGCAGGCGGTCCGGGATTTCATGGCGCTGTAATCGGAAAGCCGGGCCGGATGAATGGTGGGCAAAACCTCATTGGAGCGGTACAGTTCCAAAAGCTCCTGAGTGATTTCCTCCAAAGAGCAGCCTTTCAGATACTGATGGTAGCAGTTATTGAGATAAATAGCAGGAGCTACCGGATTTTTGTCTTTGGAAATGCACAGACCATCCAGAATCAGGCCGTTGTTTTTGGTGATCCTGTGCAGACTCAGTTCATACTCCTTTCCCAGGGCCTGTTCCATGCCCGTTTTGATTTTGTTGAGAAATACGTCGTATACCAAATGTATACCCCCTTAGTACATTATATTTATGTAAACTGCAAAAGGCAGCTTCATAGCAGGTAAGAAAAATATTGTCCGGATATCATTCCTGAACAGGATCTGAAACGTATATAAAAGAATGTTTAGAAGGTTACAAAACAGACAGAAATTCTGATTTGTGAAATAAAAATGAATCTATGTCCAGAATAAAGGCAGAGAGGACTTTTGTCAAGAGAAAACTGTATATACAGGAAATAAGATCATGAAAAAAATGAAAAATCCCTTGACAAAACAGAGAGAAAGGAATATATTATGAAATGTAGATGTTAGCACTCCAAAGCATTGAGTGCTAATAATCGCAGGAGAGGAAGGTGACAGGAAACGATGGATACACAGCTGGATAACCGGAAGATCACCATATTAAAGGCGATCATCAAAACCTACCTGGAGACAGGCGAACCGGTTGGTTCCAGAACCATTTCCAAGTATTCAGAATTAAAACTGAGTTCTGCCACCATCCGTAACGAGATGTCAGATCTGGAAGAGATGGGATATATTATTCAGCCCCACACTTCCGCAGGACGTATTCCTTCCGATAAGGGATACAGGTTCTATGTAGACCAGATCATGCAGGAAAAGGACAATGAGGTTACAGAATTTAAGGATATGATGGTTCAGAAGGTTGATAAGCTGGAACTGGTCCTTAAAAAGATGGCTCAGGTTCTGGCGGCCAATACCAATTATGCGGCCATGATCAGCGGCCCCAGCTACCACAAGACAAAGCTGAAATTTATCCAGCTGTCCAGAGTAGAGGCACATAAGCTTCTGGTAGTGGTTGTGGTAGAAGGAAATATCGTTAAAAATACCATGATCGATATTGCGGAAGAGCTGGGGGAACAGGAACTCTTGAATCTGAACATCCTGTTAAACAGCAGCTTAAACGGGCTGACGATTGAAGAAATCAATCTGGATATCATCAGTCGTCTGAAGGAGGATGCAGGCATTCACAGCCAGGTGGTGGAGCTGGTCTTAAACGAGGTTGCGGAAGCGATCAAGGCCGGCGGAGAAGATCTTCAGATTTATACCAGCGGGGCTACGAATATTTTTCGGTATCCGGAGCTTTCAGAAGGCGATAAGGCCAGCAAGCTGATCGGGACACTGGAGCACAAGGAAATGCTTCAGGAGTTTGTTTCCGAGGTCAATACGGAAAACGGCGGTGACGCCGGGATCCAGGTCTATATCGGTGATGAAACGCCGGTTCAGTCCATGAAGGACTGCAGCGTGGTTACAGCCAATTACGATCTGGGCGGAGGACTTCGGGGAACAGTCGGAATTATCGGACCGAAGCGTATGGATTATGAAAAGGTCCTTGGAACGCTGCGGAATCTGATGAGCCAGCTGGATGCAGCATTTAAAAAGGATGAAAGGTGATAAGCAGTGAGTGAAGATAATAAGAAGGAAGAAGTAACAGATATTCCGGAGACAGAGGAAGCGGCAGACGCTGTCAAAGAGGAAACTGCGGAAGCAGAGACTCAGACAGAAGAAGCTGCGGATAACGCGTCAAAGGGAGGTTTCTTTAAGAAAAAGAAGGATCCGAGAGATGAAAAGATCGAGGAGCTGACCGACCGGGTAAAACGCCAGATGGCTGAATTTGAAAATTTCAGAAAGAGAACGGAAAAGGAGAAATCTTCCATGTATGAGATGGGCGCCAGAGATATCATTGAGCGCATCCTTCCCGTGATCGACAATTTTGAGAGAGGCCTGGCAGTAATCCCTGAGGATAAAAAGGAAGATCCCATTGCAGAGGGCATGGAAAAAATCTACAAGCAGATCCAGAAGGTCTTTGAGGAAGCCGGAGTAAAGCCCATTGAGGCAGCCGGAAAGGAATTTGATCCCAATTTCCACAATGCAGTGATGCATGTGGAGGATGAGAGCCTGGGAGAAAATATCGTTGCGGAGGAGCTCCAGAAGGGATATATGTACCGGGACAGCGTTGTAAGACACAGTATGGTTAAAGTTGCAAACTAAAATATTTTATAGATTGATCAAATCAGGAGGAAATAACTATGGGCAAGATTATTGGTATCGACTTAGGTACAACGAATAGCTGCGTTGCCGTTATGGAAGGTGGAAAGCCAACCGTTATCGCAAATGCAGAGGGCGTAAGAACCACACCATCTATCGTGGCATTTACAAAAACAGGTGAAAGACTGGTAGGCGAGCCAGCAAAGCGTCAGGCAGTTACAAACGCAGACCGCACCATTTCTTCCATCAAGCGCCATATGGGCACAGACTACAAGGTGGACATTGACGGAAAGAAGTACACACCACAGGAGATTTCCGCCATGATCCTTCAGAAGCTGAAGGCAGATGCAGAGAGCTACTTAGGCGAGACAGTAACAGAGGCTGTTATCACTGTTCCCGCATACTTTAATGACGCACAGCGTCAGGCAACCAAGGACGCAGGAAAGATTGCAGGTCTGGAAGTAAAGCGTATCATCAACGAGCCTACAGCGGCAGCGCTGGCTTACGGCCTTGACAATGAAAATGAGCAGAAGATCATGGTATACGACTTAGGCGGCGGTACCTTTGATGTTTCTATTATCGAGATCGGTGACGGCGTAATCGAGGTTCTTTCCACCAATGGCGATACCCATCTTGGCGGCGATGACTTTGACAATGCAGTTACAAACTGGATGATCGCTGAGTTTAAGAAGGCAGAGGGCGTAGATCTTTCCGCTGATAAGATGGCTCTTCAGAGATTAAAGGAAGCAGCTGAGAAGGCAAAGAAGGAGCTGTCTACCGCTACTACTACCAATATCAACCTTCCGTTCATCACTGCAACTGCAGAGGGACCAAAGCATCTGGATATGAACTTAACCAGAGCAAAATTTGACGAGCTGACCCATGACCTGATCGAGCGCACCGCAATTCCGGTACAGAATGCATTAAAGGATGCAGGCATCACTGCTTCTGAGCTTGGAAAGGTGCTGTTAGTAGGCGGTTCTACCCGTATGATCTCTGCACAGGAAAAGGTAAAGCAGATCACAGGCAAAGAGCCCAGCAAGTCTTTAAATCCGGATGAGTGCGTAGCCATCGGTGCTGCAATCCAGGGCGGAAAACTGGCAGGCGATGCAGGCGCCGGAGATATCCTTCTTCTGGATGTTACCCCACTGTCCCTGTCCATTGAGACCATGGGCGGCGTAGCTACCAGACTGATCGAGAGAAATACAACCATTCCTACCAAGAAGAGCCAGATTTTCTCTACTGCTGCTGACAATCAGACTGCTGTTGATATCCATGTGGTACAGGGTGAGCGTCAGTTTGCAAGAGATAACAAGACTCTTGGACAGTTCCGTCTGGATGGAATTCCGCCAGCAAGAAGAGGTATCCCTCAGATCGAGGTAACCTTCGATATCGACGCTAACGGTATTGTAAATGTATCTGCAAAGGATCTGGGAACCGGAAAAGAGCAGCACATCACCATTACCTCCGGCTCCAATATGTCTGACGCTGATATCGACAAGGCTGTAAAGGAAGCTGCTGAGTATGAGGCTCAGGATAAGAAGCGCAAGGAAGCCATTGACGCCAGAAATGACGCCGACTCCATGGTATTCCAGACTGAAAAGGCCTTAGAAGAGGTTGGAGACAAGATTGATGCCAATGATAAGGCAGAGGTAGAGGCAGACTTAAATGCACTGAAGGAAGCAATCAACCGTGCTCCGGTAGATCAGATGACCGATGCTCAGGTAGAGGATATCAAGTCCGGCAAGGAGAAGCTGATGAACAGCGCTCAGAAGCTCTTTGCAAAGGTATATGAGCAGGCACAGCAGGCAGGAGCAGGCCCTGACATGGGCGGCGCAGCAGGCGGCTCCAGACCGGATGATGATGTAGTAGACGCAGACTTTAAGGAAGTGTAAGGAGAAAGGATTCCCGCCTGCAGCAGGGCGGGAATCCATTATATAAAACCGTAAGGCCAGAGGTCCGGTCCATTGGGCGAGATGCCCCCTGGCCGGACCTAAAGGTCTGTCCGGGGATATTTTATTTAAGAGAAAATGTTCTGATAGATATGTAAGAGGTAAACAACATGGCAGAGAGTAAGAGAGATTACTATGAGGTTCTGGGCGTTTCCAAAGACGCGGATGACGATGCCCTGAAAAAGGCATACAGAAAGCTCGCCAAAAAATATCATCCGGATGCCAATCCCGGAGACAAGGAGGCAGAGGCCAAATTTAAAGAGGCATCTGAGGCTTACAGCGTGCTCAGCGATCCTCAGAAGCGCCAGCAGTATGACCAGTTCGGCCATGCCGCCTTTGAGCAGGGAGGCGGAGGCGCAGGAGGGTTTGGCGGCTTCGGCGGTTTTGACTTTGGCGGTCAGGATATGGGAGATATTTTTGGAGATATTTTTGGAGATATCTTTGGCGGCGGCCGTTCCTCCAGAGGAAGAAGCGGTCCTTCAAGGGGCGCAAATGTAAGAACCGCAGTGAGGATCACCTTTGAAGAGGCTGTGTTCGGCTGTGAGAAGGAAATTGAGATTAATTTTAAGGAGATCTGTTCTTCCTGTAACGGAACAGGCGCAAAGGCGGGTACGTCGCCCCAGACCTGTACAAAATGTAATGGAAAGGGTAAGATCATGTATACCCAGCAGTCCTTCTTTGGACAGGTACAGAATGTACAGACCTGTCCGGAGTGTGGCGGCACAGGCAAGGTGATCAAGGAAAAGTGTCCGGATTGCTATGGTACGGGGTATAAGACAGTCCGCAAGAAGTTTAAGGTGTCCATTCCTGCCGGTATTGACAATGGTCAGTGCGTTCGTATGGCCGGAGGCGGAGAGCCCGGTATCAACGGCGGTGAGAGAGGCGACTTGCTAGTGGAGGCAGTTGTTTCCCAGCATCCGATCTTTAAGCGTCAGGATACAAGCATTTATTCTACCGTGCCGATTTCCTTTGCAAGAGCGGCTTTAGGTGGTACGATCCGGATTAAGACAGTGGACGGAGAAGTGGAGTATGAGGTTCGTCCTGGTACGCAGACTGATACGAAGGTGCGGCTGAAGGGGAAGGGTGTGCCTTCCTTAAGAAACCGGAATGTGAGAGGGGATCACTATGTGACTTTAGTGGTTCAGGTTCCTGAGAGAATGACCCAGGCTCAGAAGGAGGCCCTGAAGCGGTTTGATGAAGCTATGAATGGGGTGGCTTCGGAGGAAGGGAAGCCTAAGAAGAAGGGGTTTAAAGAATTTTTTGAAAAATGAAGGTGAGATGCGCTGAGTGCAGGCGCGTTTCGTGCTTTGACTGATATGAGCGGGAGACCGCCCTGGAATTGCTCTTGTTGGATGGTTTTGTGTGAGGATGACGAGAGACGTTTTGGGGGCGGTTTTCTTTTTTTGTGGGGAGGATGTTGTTGGGG
>OKRX01002639.1_pt1 | contig 11784 bp, 10 predicted proteins | sample 1601241 | NCBI WGS metagenome assembly OKRX01 (sample SAMEA3541500, study PRJEB24748) | human gut metagenome | biome: human gut; feature: human-associated habitat; material: faeces | place: China | collected 2012
AGGAAGGCGTTAAGGTAGTAACAACCGGCGCCGGCAATCCGGCCAAATATATGAGCATGTGGAAAGAAGCCAAAATCAAAGTGATCCCGGTTGTGGCAAGCGTGGCATTGGCAAAGCTGATGGAGCGTGGCGGTGCGGATGCACTGGTCGCTGAGGGAATGGAGTCCGGTGGACACATCGGTGCCCAGACGACGATGACACTCGTACCACAGGTAGTAGATGCGGTATCCATTCCGGTCATTGCAGCCGGTGGAATTGCAGATGGACGTGGATTTGCGGCAGCTATGATGCTTGGCGCAGAGGCAGTACAGATGGGAACCCGTTTTGTTGTTGCAAAAGAATCCAAGGTTCATGAAAATTACAAGCAGCGCGTGGTCAAAGCAAAAGATATTGACAGTGAAGTGACCGGCATGTCCACAGGCCATCCGATTCGCGTTATTCGTAACAAAATGACCCGCGAGTACTTAAAGAAAGAAAAAGAAGGTGCACCGTTCGAAGAACTTGAGCAGATGACACTCGGAGCACTGCGCAAAGCAGTTGTCGAGGGTGATGTCATGTACGGCAGCGTTATGGCAGGCCAGTCTGCGGGTCTGGTAAAAAAAGAAGAGACCTGTGCGGAAATTATCCGGGATGTTATGAGTGGTGCCGAAAAGTTATTGGGACAGAAATAGGAGAAGACATTGAAGAGAGTATTTATGTTCCCTGGACAGGGATCTCAGTATATTGGTATGGGAAAAGAGTTTTACGACGCCATGCCGGAAGCAAAAGCGGTCTATGATCTGGCAAATGAAGTGACAGGTCTGGATGTGGCAGCTCTTTGCTTTGAAGAAAATGATAAGCTGAACATTACAGAGTACACACAGATCTGTATGCTCACAACCGAGGCGGCTATTTATACAGCATTAAAAGCAGCGGGAATTGGCTGCGACGTTACGGCGGGCTTAAGCCTTGGTGAATATGGTGCGCTGATTGCATCCGGAGCGATGACGATGAGGGATGCATTTGCGGTTGTCCGCAAGCGCGGTATTTATATGGAACAGGCATATCCGGTAGGCGGCGGTATGTCTGCAATTCTTGGACTGGATGCGGAAAAGATCGCAGCAATCTGTGAGGAAACCGCTGCAAAAACAAACAAAGTTGTTTCCATTGCAAATTACAACTGTCCGGGACAGATCGTTATCACCGGAGCAGCAGATGCTGTAGGTGAGGCAGGAGATGCCTGCAAGGAAGCCGGAGCAAAGCGCGTGGTTCCGCTTAAAGTCAGTGGCCCGTTCCATTCTGCACTTTTAGCAGAAGCAGGAAAGAAACTTAAAGAGGCGCTGGAAGATGTAACGATTCAGCCGATCACCATTCCGTATCTGACCAATGTGACTGCAGATTATGTCAAAGATCCGGCAGACGTCAAGGATTATCTGGTACGTCAGGTTTCTTCTTCCGTGCGCTGGCAGCAGACAATTGAGCGCCTGATTGCAGACGGAGCAGAGGAATTTGTGGAGATCGGACCGGGACGCAGCCTTTCCGGATTCATGAGAAAGATCAATCGCGAGGTTACCACATGCAACATCGACAAAATGGAGGATTTCAATAAATATGTTAACCGGTAAAAATGCACTTGTTACAGGTGCTTCCAGGGGAATCGGAAGAGCCATTGCGCTGGAGCTGGCAAAACGCGGAGCATTTGTTGTGGTGAACTACAATGGTTCCGAAGATGCTGCAAATGAAACGGTTGCAGCGATCAAAGCGGCCGGAGGAGATGCCGTGAGTGTTCGCTGCAATGTCTCTGATTTTACAGCCTGTCAGGAGATGATTGAATCCCTTATCAAAGAATATAAGCATATGGATATTCTGGTGAACAATGCCGGAATTACAAGGGATGATCTGCTGATGCGCATGAAGGAAAGCGATTTTGATGCTGTGATCAATACCAACCTGAAGGGAACTTTCAATACCATTCGTCATCTGTCACGCTATCTGTTAAAACAGCGTGCCGGAAAAATTATCAATATTTCTTCGGTATCCGGAATCCTTGGAAATGCGGGACAGTCAAACTATGCAGCCAGCAAGGCGGGCGTGATCGGTCTGACAAAATCTGTTGCAAGGGAGCTTGCATCCAGGGGAATCTGCGTCAACGCGGTAGCTCCCGGATTTGTAGAGACAGAGATGACCGCAGTATTGCCGGAAAAGACCCAGGAAGAATTAAAAAAGCAGATCCCGCTTGGCAGAGCCGGACAGGTACAGGATATTGCGAATGCAGTCGCATTTCTTGCATCACCGGAGTCGGATTATATTACCGGACAGATACTTTCCGTAGACGGTGGTATGGCCATTTAAGGAACCTGATAGAAAGAAAGGAAAAGGAAAATGAGAAGAGTCGTTGTGACGGGAATGGGAGCAATCACGCCGATCGGCCTGAATGTGGAAGAATTCTGGAAAGGAATCCATGCCGGACAGATTGGATTTGGTCCTATCACAAAATTTGATGCAAGTGAATATAAAGCACATCTTGCGGCAGAAGTCAAAGGTTTTGTCGGAAAAGAGCATATGGATTTTAAGGCAGCAAAGCGTATGGAACTGTTTGCACAGTACGCAGTAGCAGCAGCCAAAGAAGCCGTTGCGGATGCAGGGCTTGATATGGAAAAAGAGGACGCTTACCGTTGCGGTACAGCCGTTGGATGCGGTGTTGGAAGTCTTCAGGCAATCGAGCGTGAGTACACAAAGATTGTGGAAAAAGGACCAGGCAGAGTCAATCCGATTTTCGTTCCATTGATGATTTCAAACATGGCAGCAGGAAATGTCTCCATCCAGCTGGGATTGCAGGGAAAATGTACCAATGATGTAACTGCCTGTGTGACTGGTACGAATAATATCGGTGATGCGTTCCGCAGCATTCAGTACGGAGAGGCAGATGTCATGGTAGCCGGAGGAACCGAGGCAGCCGTATGTCCATGTGCGATTGCCGGATTCGGTGCACTGACGGCACTTTCTCCATCCGATGATCCGGAAAAATGTTCCCTTCCTTTCGATAAGAACCGCAGCGGTTTTGTACTGGGGGAAGGAGCCGGCATTGTTGTCCTTGAAGAACTTGAGCATGCAAAAGCAAGAGGCGCAAAAATCTATGCAGAAGTTGTGGGATATGGATGTTCCGCAGATGCTTACCATATTACTTCCCCACTCGAAGACGGTGCAGGCGCAGCCCGCGCAATGCAGAATGCCATCGAGGATGCAGGGGTAGACAAAAACGAGATCACATACATCAATGCGCATGGTACTGCAACGCATCACAACGATCTTTTTGAGACCCGTGCCATTAAGTTACTGTTTGGGGATCATGCAAAGGACATTAAGATCAATTCTACAAAGTCCATGATCGGTCATCTTCTTGGCGCCGCAGGTGCGGTTGAATTTATCACCTGTGTCAAAGAGCTGGAAGAAGGATACATCCACCGTACAGTTGGTTATGAGACACCGGATGACGAGATGGATCTGAACTACTGTAAAGAAGAATACCACGAGTCATTTACCTATGCACTGTCAAACTCTCTTGGATTTGGCGGACATAACGCAAGTCTTCTGGTTCGCAAATACGAGGAGTAGAAGCTATGAGTATGACAACACAGGAAATTATGGAAATTCTGCCACACCGGCATCCGTTTTTGCTGATTGACACAGTGGAAGAAGTAGAGCCGGGTGTGCGCGCCCTGGCAAAGAAAAATGTAACCTTCAATGAACCGTTTTTTGCCGGTCATTTTCCGGGAAATCCGGTTATGCCGGGTGTGCTGATCGTGGAAGCACTGGCACAGACCGGTGCGGTTGCGATTCTTTCGCAGCCGGAATGGAAAGGAAAGACGGCATATTTTGCAGGAATCAATAAAGCAAAATTCAAGCAGAAAGTTGTTCCGGGGGATACTCTGGTGCTTGAAACCGAAATTATCAAGGTGAAGGGACCGATCGGTGTGGGGCAGGCAACAGCAAAAGTAAATGGAAAACTGGCATGTTCCGCAGAATTGACATTTGCAATCGGATAGGGGAAAGGCAATGTTTTTTAATAAAAAATATATCAAAGTAAATCACAACGAAGAACCAGAAAAAACACAGGCAGAAGAGCCAAAGCAGGAAGAGGTAAAGGAAACAGCACCTGTTGTAGAGACCGTTACCTGTAAAATCTGCAAAAAAGAACTGGATAAACAGCGTGTCATCAAAAATAAATATGTCTGCTACGAGTGCGGATATTATTTCCGTGTCCGCACAAAAAACCGTATTCGTATGGTGGCGGATGCAGGAACTTTTGAAACCTGGGATAATGATCTTAAGACCGAAAATCCGCTGAATTTCCCGGAATACGAAGAAAAAGTTGCTGCAACACAGGAAAAAACCGGATTAAACGAAGGCGTAACCATGGGAAGTTGTACAATCAACGGAGAGAAGACAGTTCTCGGTGTGATTGATGCCCGTTTCATGATGGGAAGTATGGGACACGTAGTCGGTGAGCGAATTACACGTGCAATGGAAAAGGCAACGGAACAGAAACTTCCGGTGATCTTATTCTGCTGTTCCGGTGGTGCGCGCATGCAGGAGGGCATTATTTCCTTGATGCAGATGGCAAAAACTTCTGCAGCCGTAAAACGTCATTCGGACGCAGGGCTTCTTTATATTCCGGTTCTGACAGATCCGACAACCGGTGGTGTGACCGCAAGTTTTGCAATGCTTGGAGATATTATCCTTGCAGAGCCGGGAGCGCTGATTGGTTTTGCCGGTCCGCGTGTGATTGAGCAGACCATCGGGGAAAAACTTCCGGACGGTTTCCAACGGGCAGAGTTCCAGTTAAAGCACGGATTTGTAGATGCGATTGTAGAGCGTGAAGAATTAAAAGATACACTTGGTAAAATTCTTCGTCTGCATCGTCCGACCGAAGGATATGCGAACTTTGATCCGGCACACGATGATGACCGTTATGAGCCGACGGAACTGATGCGTGAGAGAAATACGTTCTCCAAGCCATTGGAGCCATGGGATAAAGTCATGGCAGCACGTCAGATGAAGCGTCTGGCATCTGTCGATTATATGGGGCAGATTTTTGATGAATTCATGGAATTGCACGGAGACCGTTATTTCCGTGATGATCCGGCAATTGTCGGTGGTATTGCCTATCTGGATGGACAGCCGGTAACCGTGATCGGGGTGCATAAGGGAAAAGATTTAAAGGACTGCAAGGAACGCAACTTTGGTATGCCTTCGCCGGAAGGATACCGTAAGGCAATCCGTCTGATGAAGCAGGCAGAAAAATTCAATCGCCCGATCATTACATTTGTAAATACATCCGGTGCATATCCGGGAAAAGAAGCCGAGGAGAACGGACAGGGTGAGGCAATTGCAAGAAACCTTTATGAAATGTCCGGTATTCAGGTGCCAATCCTTTGCCTGATGATTGGCGAAGGCGGCAGTGGCGGAGCTCTTGCCCTTGCGGTTGGTAATGAAGTATGGATGATGGAAAATGCCACCTATTCGATTCTTTCTCCGGAAGGATTTGCTTCCATTCTCTGGAAGGATGGAAAACGTGCAAAAGAAGCGGCAACTGTCATGAAGATCACGGCGCAGGATCTGAAAGAACTGTCTGTTGTGGATAAGGTGATTCCGGAGTATGGCGGAGCGGATGACGATGCGCTGACTTCGATTGCGGCATGGATGAAAGGAAATATGAAAGAATTTTTACGTGCACAGAATGACAAGAGTGGTAAGCAGCTTGCACAGGAGCGGTATGATCGCTTCAGAAAGTTCTAATTGTTCCATAGAGGAGAATCATAAAATGAAATTTTTAGGAACCGGAAGTGCGCTTCCGAAAAAAGTTGTAAGCAATGATGACCTGGCCCAGGTTATGGACACTTCAGATGAGTGGATTCGTTCCCGTACCGGGATTGGCATGCGCCATATTGCAGTGGAAGAGACAACAACTTCCATGGCGGTAGAGGCGGCAGAGAAAGCACTTGCAGATGCAAAAATATCCGGATGTGAAATTGATCTGATTATCGCGGGAACCATTTCCCCGGATTACATATTTCCATCGCTGGCATGTGAAGTACAGGCTGCAATTGGAGCAAAAAGTGCAACGGCATTTGATCTGAGTGCGGGATGTTCCGGATTTTTATTTGCACTGGCTACGGCGGATGCCTATTTCCGTACCGGACGTTACAAACATGCACTGGTTATCGGGGCAGAAACCCTGTCAAAAATGATGAACTGGGCAGACCGCAGTACCTGTGTGCTTTTCGGGGATGGAGCCGGAGCTGCTGTAGTTAGTGCAGAAGGAAGCCAGTTGCTTTCCATGGTGCAGGGATCAGACGGAGCCGGTGGCATGGCACTGCATTGTGAGAACCGTCCGGTGAATAATCTTTACCGCCAGCTTGGTGCACAGCATTATGCGTTCACCCAGATGGATGGGAGAGAGGTTTATAAGTTTGCCGTGCGCACGGTTCCAAAGGCGGTCAGTGAAGCACTTGAACAGGCAGAACTTCCAATTGAAGATGTAAAATATTTTCTGCTTCACCAGGCAAATATCCGGATTATTGAGTCAGTGGCAAAGCGTCTGCATCAGCCAATGGAAAAATTTCCATGTAATTTACAGAAGTGTGGAAATGTTTCGGCTGCAAGCATACCTATTTTACTTGATAATGTCCACAAACATGGTATGATAAGCGGGGGCGATAAAATCGTATTAGCTGGATTTGGTGCCGGACTTACCTGGGGGGCATGTGCAGTCGAGTGGTAGGTCACACCAGATCATGAAGGAGTTTAACATGACGCTGGAAGAGACCTTAAATGATCTTCTTGTAAAATTATTCAAAGATATTCTGGAGATTGAGGCGAAAAGCCTGATCACAGAAGAGTTTAAAGACATTAGTTATAATGATATGCATATTATTGAGGCAGTGGGAATTGATGAGCCGCGAAATATGAAAACCGTTGCAAAACTGATGTCCGTTACAACAGGCACACTCACGAAAGCAATGGATGCCTTGTGTGAGAAAGGATATGTTGTCCGGGAACGGAGTACGCGGGATAAAAGAGTAATAAAGCTGCGCCTGACAGATAAAGGGAAAGCTGCCTATTATCATCACGAACAGTTTCACCGCCAGATGATTAAAAATGTTGCGGATGAGATGAACGATTCTGAAAAAGAGATACTTGTCTTTGCCCTGGCAAAACTGGTGGATTACTTTAAACTGACCTACTATGATACGGACGAGGAATCCGAATTCGTTGACTGGTCGAAAATAAGCAGGGATAAATAAAATATATACTTATTTAGTGTTATAACCGGGCGGCTCAGAATGCAAGTTTTGAATCGCCCTGTTTCATTTTGTACTCAAAAAGCTACTTTATTACGCCGTAGTGGTAGAAAATTACAATAATAAAGAATTTTCTATTGCAAAATCCTGCATTTTTCGTTACAATAAAAAAGGTTGATGTAGAAACAGACAACAGATTATGATCAGGACATGACGATTCGGGATTTTACTGGTTCCGGACGTTAAAAATTAATATTAAGGAGATAGAGAAATGGGTTATGTTGATGAAGTACTCGAAGTAGTAAAGAAGAAAAACGCAGATCAGCCTGAGTTTTTACAGGCAGTAACAGAGGTTCTTGATTCTTTAAGACCTGTGATCGATGCAAATGAGGAATTATACAGAAAGAATGCGATTCTTGAGAGAATCACAGAGCCGGATCGTCAGATCATGTTCCGTGTTCCTTGGGTAGATGACAACGGACAGGTTCAGGTAAACAGAGGTTTCCGTGTACAGTTCAATAATTCCATTGGACCATACAAGGGAGGTTTAAGACTTCATCCTTCTGTAAACCTGGGTATTATCAAGTTCTTAGGTTTCGAGCAGGTATTTAAGAATTCTCTTACAACACTTCCAATCGGTGGTGGTAAAGGTGGTTCTGATTTCGATCCTAAGGGTAAATCTGACAGAGAGATCATGGCATTCTGCCAGAGCTTCATGACAGAACTTTGCAAATATATCGGAGCAGACGTTGACGTACCGGCCGGAGATATCGGAACAGGTGCAAGAGAGATTGGCTTCTTATTTGGACAGTATAAGAGAATTCGTGGATCATACGAAGGTGTGCTGACTGGTAAGGGTCTTACCTATGGTGGATCTCTTGCACGTACACAGGCTACCGGATATGGTCTGTTATATCTTACTAACGCATTATGGAAAGATCATGGTATGAGCCTTGAGGGAAAGACAGCAGCAGTTTCCGGATCTGGTAACGTTGCTATCTACGCAATCGAGAAGGCACAGGAGTTAGGTGTTAAGGTTGTAACATGTTCTGATTCTACCGGATGGATTTATGATCCAAACGGAATTGATGTTGCTCTTCTTAAGGAAGTTAAGGAAGTTAAGCGCGCCCGTCTTACTGAGTATGCAGCTGCTAAGTCAACTGCTGAGTATCATGCAAAGCAGAACGGTGAGCACGGTGTATGGCAGTACAAGGTAGATCTTGCTCTTCCATGTGCGACTCAGAACGAGTTAGACATTGAGGATGCCAAGATGCTCGTTGCTAACGGTGTTACATCTGTAACAGAGGGTGCTAACATGCCTACAACTCTTGAGGCTACAAAGTATCTTCAGGAGAACGGTGTTCTCTTCGTAGGTGGTAAGGCTGCCAATGCCGGTGGTGTTGCTACATCTGCACTTGAGATGAGCCAGAACTCTGAGAGACTTTCCTGGACATTCGAAGAAGTTGACGGAAAGCTTAAGGGAATCATGGAGACTATTTATGCTAACATCAGCGATGCTGCTAAGAGATACAATGCAACCGTTGGTGGAAAGACAGACTATGTGGCAGGTGCTAATATTGCCGGATTTGAGAAGGTAGTAGATGCGATGCTTGCTCAGGGTGTTTGCTAATTAAGAATTTCTAAGATAAAAGACTATATTGAGAAGTCCTGTAAACAAATCAAATCTTCGATTTGACTGGTGTTTATGGGACTTTTCTTTATATATTGATAAGACATGCGAATTGTCAGAATATTCATAAATAGAAAATAATTTACGTTATTTTGAGGTCGTTATATACACGTGGTACACAAGTGATATACAGGTGGTATACACTCGTTTTTACTGATTTTGAATGATTTTTTGAAGCATTTCATTCGGTGTTTTTCAAGATGATTCAAGCTGAATATGAGTGTAATGTTAATAATAAGAAACATCATAAGTGTATCCAGCAATCAGTCTTGATTTACTATTTTATATCTTGTTCACTTCTGTAAGAAGTTCTTCTAAAGTCTTATGGGTGTATGTTCCTTTGGTGGTGTCGTTCTTCATACTGTGTCCCATAATCAATTTGATACATACATCATTTGCTCCGGCATTGTCCATGAGTGAAGCAAAGGTGTGTCTGCCATTTGTGATTGTAGGCATTTAAGCATTGCTGCAGATCATTTGTCCTGATGGAAATAAATTTGCGGTCATGCAGCTCGCTGAAATGATAAAAAGCAATCTCATAATTTCGCCATGGGAATCGCTAATCTTGTTTTTAAGCGATTTTCGGTATTTCTTCCATTTCTCGTACATCTCTGCGAAAGTAGGCGAGTCCGAGTATTTCATATGCTCCGGAACAACCGCACCGCTATTGTATTCAGCAAGATAGGTGTAAGCCATTTCCGGTTTGGCGAAGTAAGCCAGGTAGGTGTATTTTCGCTTGACCTTCCCAGTATCGTCTTCCACAAGTTTCGAGATGCGAACAGCGTAGGGCTTTCGTCGTTTGCCACCAAGCTTGATTACGCTGCCGTAAGAGTTTGGTAACTTCATATTTAACCTTCTTTCTGCATTTGTTCTAATTGTTTAAGGCAATACTCTGCATATTCCTTGTAGCGTTTTACTCTTGCAATTTCATTCGGAATATCAAAAGCATAAATGGACTTCGGAACCAGGTCAGAACGTTTGGTAGGATTAGCCACCTTGTATGTAGATAGCTTATATTCTACAAAATCCTTTACTTCTTTTTCCAGTTCAGCCAGTTTGGTTAAGGGTATCTGGGCAACGTCTTTACCTGTCTCATTTGAATAGACGTGGATCACGCCATCTTCAGCAATTTCTTTTACATCAACAGATCCGGTTGCGGTATCGAAGGAATCCTGTAAATGGGCTTCTTGAAGAAGTTCATATTCAACCGTATAGCCGATATCATGCAGGTAGGAGAGAACACCGTAATAAGGTTGTTCATATTCGTTAACGTAGTATTTGCGTATTTCAAAGGAATTGAAATAGTCATCGATGATTGCATTCACAAAATCATTGGTGCATTCGCAATATTGCATTAAATCTCCATTCTCATTAGGAATAAATGGGAAGTATCGGTTAAAGCGAAGTAAACGGTTTTAATGGAATTGTGTGTGCGCGTGTGGTAAAATGGTGTTGTTGAAGAAAACGGCATTTATCAAATATAATACCTCTCACAACCTATGGTTGAGTTTGATAATTCCACTTACAGTTTGTGTACAAGAACAGATAAAGATTGTAAAGTGTAGCATGAAAGGAGGCATATTGTAATGAATCAAATTGATACAGGAAAGTTTATTGCTGGTTGCAGAAAAGAAAAAGGTCTGACACAAGTACAATTAGCAGAAAAGTTAAACATCACTGACAGAGCTGTTTCCAAATGGGAGACAGGAAAATGTATGCCCGATTCATCTATCATGTTGGAACTTTGCAATATCTTAGATGTTACGGTCAATGAACTATTAAGTGGGGAGAGGATAGAAATGAATAATTACGAAGAAAAAGTCAGCGAAAATCTCATTGAATTAAAACGAAAAGATGAGAATAATATGAACAAGAATACTATAATATCAATAATATATACAATTACCATGGTTATTGGTATTCTAGTATGTTGTATATGTGATGTTACTATTTCGGGCACCCTTACATGGTCACTTATTACACTTAGTTCTATTTTGATTACATGGATAGCATCTTTTCCTGTTATATTGTTAGGGAAAAAAGGTGTTTTGGTAGCGATGGTTGCCATTAGTATTCTCATTTTACCATTTATGTACATATTAAGTATTTTGATAAAAGTCAATGAAGTATTCAACATTGGTGCGATTATGTCCATTTATACACTAGTTTTTTTGTGGATAATTTATATTCTGTATTATCGACTCAAGGAACGAAAACTGTTGGCAACAGGAATTACATTTTTGTTTGCAATTCCGTTCACACTTTTGATAAATATTACATTATCAAAATTAATTGGAGAACCTGTGATTGATGTTTGGGATATATTATCCGTATTTATCCTGTTGATAGTATCAGTTGCTTTTATAATTGGAGATTATGCACGAAAAAAAGGTTTTGTAAGATAGGCTATTTTCTGAGTCGCTTGAAAATTCAAGGTTCAGAAGTTAAACGTTATTTGAAAAATGTTAGTGTGAGGTACATATATGGGAAAATGTTAATACTGACATTTGAAGACAGCGAGGAAGAAATACTAAACCATATAGTTTCTTATGTCAGTACAGGAACGAAGGCATTTCAGGTGGTAGAAAATGCAAGAACAGAATTAAGATTCGATGGATTGGAAATAGATGTTGCAAAACGTTTGGTAAGAAAGCAGAAACAGGAAATAGATTTGACCTTTACTGAATTTGAAATTTTGCATTTATTAATGCGAAGTCCCGGAAGAGTGTTTAGCAAAGAACAAATATATGATATCATATGGAATGAACCTTATTCCGGTGATTATAATGTGGTTATGCGACATATCTGCAA
>OKRX01002651.1_pt1 | contig 11722 bp, 4 predicted proteins | sample 1601241 | NCBI WGS metagenome assembly OKRX01 (sample SAMEA3541500, study PRJEB24748) | human gut metagenome | biome: human gut; feature: human-associated habitat; material: faeces | place: China | collected 2012
CCTTGAGCTGATCGAGTGCCCTGTGCATCGCCAAGATACTGGCATTGAGGATATTGATCTTATCTATCTCCTCGGGAGTAACGATTCCTACAGCCCATGCCACGGCATCACGCTCTATCTGCACGCGAAGAGCCTTGCGCCTCTTGTCTGTAAGCTGCTTACTGTCGTTGAGTGCTTCATTCTGATAACCAGGAGGCAGAATGACAGCAGCCGCATAGACACTGCCAGCCAGACAACCACGACCAGCCTCATCGCAGCCGGCCTCTATAAGGTCCTTATAATAATGACTTTCCAACATCTTCTAAATGGTGTTTTACTGAATAATAAAAACTATTTGATGCAAAAGTAGTACAAATAACTGACTCCAACAAATCCTGATGGATTATTTTTTAGGATTACGTATGAAACTATAGGAAAGAAGGACGATGAAACCATTATCTTTGCAGAAGATAAGCGGCATCTCAGCATAACATTCAAGCAAGCTTGATGCTCTGCATTCGATTTGCAGTATCTTTGCAGAAAACTAATCCCAAATAAATATGAAACAAACGATTTGTATTCTTTTATCAGCTATCGCTATCTCGCTCGGCTGCTCAGCCAAGAAGCAGACGAGCACTTTCCCCGACGGCACACCTATCTCTTCATGGTTTGCCGACACCACTGGTGTGGAACTGAAGGACATGGGCAAGCCCTACATCATTACCGATTATGGAGTGATAAATGACTCAACCATCATTCAGACCCAGAAGATTCAGGAAGTCATAGACCGCTGTCATGCCAATGGTGGCGGAGTCATCGTGGTACCTGCAGGCACTTATCTTACAGGCTCACTATTCTTCAAACCAGGCTGCAACCTGTATTTGGAAGAGAACGCCACACTGAAAGGAAGCGATGCCATCACCCATTATCAAATAGTGAAGACTCGACTGGAAGGTCAGACCTTAGACTATTTTGCAGCACTCATCAATGCCGATCATCACGATGGATTCACCATTGCAGGCAAGGGAACCCTCAACGGCAACGGACATAAATTCTACGATGAGTTCTGGCTGCGCCGAAAAGTCATCAAGAAGTGTACCAACTTGGAGGCTCTCCGCCCAAGACTGGTCTACATCTCCAACTCCAACGATGTAAAGGTAAGCGGCATCAGAATGGTGAACTCCGGTTTCTGGACCAACCATCTGTATAAGTGCAAGCGCGTGAAATACCTCAACCTGTATATCTACGCACCGACAAGCGGCTATCCTAAAGGTCCAAGCACCGACGCCATAGACATCGATGGATGCGAGGATATGCTGATAAGAGGCTGTTGGGTAAACGTGAACGATGACGGTGTGTGTCTGAAAGGCGGCAAGGGAACCTTCGTAGACAAGGACAGCACCAATGCTCCCTGCCGCAACGTCATTGTAGAGAACTGCTATTTCAAGAAAGCCGGTGGAGGTGTCACCTTCGGAAGCGAGTGCTATGATGCCAAGAATGTGATTATAAGAGACTGCCAGTTCAACGGAACCAGCAACATTCTGCTCTTCAAGATGCGCCCCGACACACCACAGAGATACGAGGATGTACTGGCAGAAAACTGCACAGGAGTAGTTACCTTCGGCATCAGAACCCGTATTTGGACCCAGTTCTACGACAAGAAAGACAGAGACGACATGCCCCGTTCAGTCATCAACAACGTGAAGATGAAGAATATCAAGGTGAAGAGCACCAAACAGTTCTATACAATGATACCTTCAGAAAACTACGACTTGGGTAGTTTCTCATTCGAAAACATCGATGTCACCGACCCTGTAGGAATTATGGACACATCGGTATTGGGCAGTTGCAAGCTCAACAAAGTGAAACTAAATGGTAAAGCCATTAAGTAGTTCTTTTTAAAGAAGAAGTTAAAGGAGTTAAGACAACAGTCTATTTGGATAAGACGCAGGACATTAGTCCCTTACCTATAGAAATAGACGTTACCCACTAAGCATTTGTCTTAACTCCTTTAACTCCTTAACTCCTTTAACTCCTTAACTCCTTTAACTCCTAAAGAAAATCTCCTAAAGAAACATTCTCAAAGAAGCCCCCTTAGCTTCTGTACTGCGATGGCGGCATACCAAACTGCTCCTTGAAGCACTTGCTGAAGTAGTACGGATTGTCGAAACCTACAGCATAAGCCACCTCCGACACATTCTTCTCGCCCTCCTTCAACAGTTCGGCGGCTTTTCTCAGTCGGATGACACGGATATACTCATTAGGTGTATAACCCGTAGTTCCCCTTACCTTTTTATAGAAGATGGTGCGTCCCAAGTGCAACAGTCCTGCCACCTTGTCGACAGAAAGATCTTGTTCGCCAAGGCGAGAATAGACGATACTGTCAAGACGCTTGACAAACAAGCTGTCTTGCTCATTGCTGAGCATGGCAGAACGAATCTCCTGCGGCTCCTTGCCAAACTTCTGACGAAGTATCTCACGCTGGTTGAGCAACTGCAGAATGCGAGCCATGAGCAACTGCGGACTGAAAGGTTTGGTGATATAAGCATCGGCTCCCGACTCGGTTCCTTCGAGCACATTCTCGTCAGTACTGAGGGCTGTGAGGAGAATGATGGGGATATGACTCGTCTCAAAACTGTTCTTTAGACGTTTAGTAAGCTCGAAGCCATTCATTCCAGGCATCATCACGTCGCTTACTATCAAGTCGACATCCAACTCCTTTGCCATGGCAATACCCGTCTTGCCATCCGAAGCCACCTTCAGGTCGAAACAGCTTTCCAGTTCAGAGAGCAGGAACTCACGTACATCGTTGTCGTCTTCTATCAGAAGAATGGTACGACGGTTGAGCGGAGCAGATGGTGCAGAAGGCACAGCATCAGTTGTTTTTTCTTCCTGTCCGTCCCGTTCCTTTGCCAAATCGGCCTTCAGGATAGGGCTGTCCTTTACCAAGAAGTCGGAAGCCTCGTAGCAGTCTTTCTGCAGAGGTATCGTGACCACAAAGACCGAACCTCCGCCCTCGTTCTCCTGATAAGTTATCTCGCCATGATGCGTCCTCACAAGTTCATGGGTAAGATGGAGTCCGATGCCAAAGCTCTCGCCCGTATAACTGCTCTGCATGAAGCGGCTGAAGAGCTGTTCTCGCTTCTCCTGAGGAATGCCCACTCCCGTGTCAGCCACACGGATGGTCATCACATCCGTGAAAGAGAGGCTTACAGAGATGGTTCCCTTGGCAGGGGTGTACTTGAAGGCGTTGGACAAAAGATTGAACACCACCTTGTCTATCATCTGCTGGTCGAGGAACATCGCATGTGCCGGCTCCGACGACTCGAAACAGTAAGCTATCTCCTTCGACTCGGCTGCATCGTCGAACATACGGCAGATGCCCTTGACAAACATCACGACATCAGTCTCCTGCAAGGACAACTTCAGCTTGCCTGCCTGCATCTTACGGAACTCCAAGAGTTGGTCGATGAGTCGCAACATGCGCTGCACGCTCTTGTCCATCACCCGTATAGTCTTCTCCAACTCTGTCTGCCAGCGGTTGGCTTTCATGATACGCTTCTCCTTCTCGAGCGAGCCTTGCATCAGGGTGAGAGGAGTACGGAACTCGTGAGCTATATTGGTGAAGAACACCAACTTGTAGCGAGTGAGTTCCTGCTCAAGACGGATTCGGTTGCGAAGCACATTCTTGTCGTGCACAAACTTCACTACCAAGATGATGACACCCAGGACAAGCAGCACATAAATCATTATCGCCCATGACGTAAGATAGAAAGGAGGCTTGATGCGAATAACCAATGTACTCTCCTTACCCCAGGTGCCATCCGATGTACATGCCTTGACATGCAGAAGATACTTGCCAGCTGGCAGTTTCTGATAAGCCGCCCAGGGCGTGGACGAAGGTTGGCTCCATGACTGGTCGAAGCCTTCCAGACGGTAGGTGTACTTCACATTGCGCACATCGGAATAGTCGAGTGTAGAGAAATGTATGTTGGGCGAACGCTGCTCATAGGTCAGCGTTATCTCATCTGAATAAGGATAAGAGGTGAAGACCACATCGGTGAGCCCGCTGACATGACTAAGACGTGAAGGCTGGATAATGGTAAGACCATAGTTGCCACCCAGCACCACTCTGCCGTCATCAAGACATACTGCCGAGTTCTCATTATATACATTGCCCATAGGGTTGCGTGAGAACATATAGTTTTCAAACGACTTCTTGCGGGCATTCCAGGCTGTCACTCCCTGCTGAGTAGAAATCCAAAGATTGCCATCAGGTGTGTCCACCACCGACTGAACCAAATTGTTGACCAGTCCATTAGAGGTATTGAAGACGTGGAACTTAGGCTCTGTCTCACCATCACCCGGCTCTACCTGTACCAGACCATCGCCTGATGCAGAGAGCCACAGTCGTCCCTGTCTGTCGACAATTACATCGCGTATTTCATAATCACGCACGTAAGTCTTATATCGGCTGGCATCCTTCACAAACTCATCGACAGGAATACGGATAAGACCTCCCGATGTTCCGCACCAAAGCACGCCATGCTTGTCTATCACCATGCATCTCACCTCGTTGAGCCCCACGCTGTCGGCAAAGAATGTCTTCACACCATAGCCATCCTTACGTGGATAGACAAGGCTCAATCCCTTGCCAAAGGTTCCTATCCACATACGATGCTTGGCATCGGAAGCCATACAGAACACGTTCCTGTCCTTAAAGTCGAGTCCTTTTGCTCCATAGATTCCCTTGCCACGGGTGCCTATCCAGGTTTCACCATTAGGCATCTGGACTATACCATAAACATTCGAATCGAAGTGGCTCTTGCCCAACACCTGGCTCATGTCGGCACTATAGTGGTAAAGACTTCCCGCACGGGTGCCCACCATGACTGTGCCGTCATTCATTTTCTTTACCATTCGAACGACATTCGAAAAGTCCATATTGCCCTCGCCATTAGGATAAATGCGTTCCACACCCTTGTCCATCACCTGGATGTGCGACACGCCTCCGTATTCTGAGCTTACCCACACTCCATCGTGACGGTCGGCAATAATGCCGAGAAGATAGTTGGAGGCTATAGGCGACTCTCCCAACTTGTCTGCCACAAAATGCTGGCTTTTGGTCAGGTCCTGATTGAACACAAAAAGTCCCTTGCCATAGGTGGAAATCCAGATGAGTCCATGATTGTCCTCTACGATATGAAATCGCTCATGGTCGATATAATTGGTAGTTTGCTGTGAAAAGAGAATCAGGGGTACGAGCTTGTCCTGTCTTACCAAGCGCAGCACGCCCGTCTTGTTGTATATCCACTTTCTGCCTTTATTGTCAGTCAACACCCTGCCATTGGGGATAAGCCATTCGCCCTCACATTCCGCAACCTCTCCCGTACGCACATCGATAGAGAAAGAGCGGCGGTTGGTAAAAAGTATCCATCTGTTGCCCATGAGCAAATCGCCGGTGGCTACCTCACCGTCAACATAGGCTACATGGGAAAATCGCTGCAGCTTGCCTTGTCGAAGGACATAGACATCGCCCTTCTCCGAAACCATCAGCATCTTATGATGGAAGGGGCGCGTACGCGACATTCTCATGCCCTTGGCCATGCAGGACAGGCGACCTTCGGAATAAAGGAAAACCTTGTCCGTAGTACAAAGCACCACATTGTCTTTGTCTAAACTGTCTATCAGGGGGACTTGGGAAGAACCTATTTCTGCCTGGGCAAACCTACGTGTCAAGAAAGAACCGCTGCGATAGTCTACCAACATGGCTCCATCTTTGGCTCCCCAAAGCCAGAACATTCCGTCACAGACCAGCTTCCACTTAGTGAAATGAAGCTTCTCTACGTCCTGACAGTACTTCTCCTCCTTGCCGTCCACCATATTCAGGCAAGTTAATCTCTCAGAAGAAGAATACACCCACAACTTCTTATAGGTAACATCCTCCAAAGACTTCTTCGTACGACCGATTAAAGCAGAGACGCCAGTACTGTCGCTGTCAAAATAGGTTGTTACCACGTTACCGTCGTAGCGGGCAAGTCCATTATACGTGGAAAACCACAGAAAGCCCTTCTGGTCCTGTTGCATATCGCTAACGACATTAGAGGGCAATCCTTCCTGAATGGTTACCCTCTTCGCCTTCACCTCTATGGGAAGGGAAAGAATCTCGGCATGCTTCTCCGCCGCTATCTGTGCCATAGGCTCCGTGCCAACGCCACGCTGTCCGCCATCATGGCAGGAACTGGCGAGCAAGGCAAAAGCCGCCGCCATAAAGAAATTACTGTATCTCATTATTCAGATTAGTTCTTAACACGGTGCAAAGATACGCCAAATACTTGGAAAACCCACATCTCCCTACCACAAAAATCACTTCACGCTACCACAAAACCATGGAAAGCCTATCACAAAGTTCATGGAAGACTGCTCCCAAGCATGAGCCACTACCTATATTTAGTCAAATATAAGCTATATTTCATTAGTTGTGACTTATATTTAGCTAAATAAGGGTTAGGCGAAGCAGTTGGAAGCAGACTTCTCGGAAGTTTGTCTCTATAAGAAAAGAAGAACCTGCTCAACAAGGGCAAAGGTCTTTTCAACCTGCTGAAATAACCCCATTCATACCATACGAAAAGGGACGAGCTCATCGCGAGTTCGTCCCTTTTTTACTAAAAATAATTCTTATTTACCGAAATGTATGTACTGTACTAAAAACAATCCTTACTTGTAAGCTGGATGCTGCTGACCCTCAAGACCTGCGTTTACATCAAGAATCTTAGTGGTATTGAACGGCATCAGCTCTGTCATATTCTTTTGCAAGCCATAGAATACACCAGAATTACCTGTAATCCAGGCATTGTTGCTTGACACTCCAGTTACGTCCTCTACACACAGGTTGCCTTTCTGCTTGATAGAAACGATACTGAACATATTGAGGATGGTGTAAGAATGCTCTACAGCACCTTCGGGCTTGTTAACAGCACTATAAAGCTTGCCATCCTTTTCATAGAGCTTCACATCCTTAAGTGAACCCTTGCTACTTGAGTTCAAAATCTTCAGAGTCTTGATCTGGTCGGCAGAAAGACCCAAAGCCTCAACATCAGCCTGTGAAAGGTCGATATAGCTCAATGCGATGGTAGGATCCTCAAACTTAGGTGTGGTAGAGAGATAGTAAGCACGATAAACAGGTACGTTGGCAAATTCACCATCACGCTTTGCCAAGTTTACCAAGCGCTGCTTCTCTGCCATCAGCATCTCATACTGCTTACCCCAGCGAGTAAGGTCGGTACGACGCAGACCCTCGTTGGAAAGCTCGAGCTTACGCTCCTTCTGAATGAAGGTGAGGAAGTCGTCATGGTTGGTAGGAATACCAGCAGCAGCCTTGGCCTCATTGCCACGGAAGGCACGCTTGCGTACTTCCTTCACTGCATTGATGGCCTCCTGAGTAGGACCATTGTTCACCTCGTTCAGAGCTTCAGCATACATCAACAATACGTCGGCATAGCGAAGCAATGGGAAATTGATGTTACGCTTACTGTTGGTTGCGCCCATCTCCTTCTTCCAGTTGATGCGGTACTTGCCCACACCCATGCCGTTGTAAACATTCATCTGATACTTATTGCCCTTGGCACTAAGCACGATACCGTAGTTGCAGACAGACACATCACGACGCTGGTCATCCTTGTCATAGTCGAAGAAAAGAGTAGGATAAGCCATCATCTGTGAGCCACCCTTACCCATACCGCCTTCAGAGTTGTCGTTTCCTGAAGTTGGGATACCATTGACATAACCTGTTCTTACATCGGTAGCATTCTCGCCATACCAACCATACTCCAACATGGTTTCCTTGTTGTAAGTCTGGTTGCCCAAATCTCTGAACAACTGGTCGTAGTTGTCGAGCAAGCCATTCTGACGCTTTTCGATAACAGCCTTGCAGGCATCAGCAGCAATCTGATAAAGTTCCTTCACACGTGCAGCATCGTCACGGCGTGCGATGTGCAAGGTAGAAGCATCGTAGGTGTTGAGGTCCCAACGCAGAGAGTAGCCAGCAGCATAGAGAGCCACACGGGCCAAGATGCCATAAGCAGAGTTCTTGCAGAAACGCTCAGGTGTAGAAGGAGCATTGGCCTCACCCTGCCATGGCAGGAGCTCTACAGCCTTCTGCAAATCGGCAATGCACTGATCGTAGATCACATCACGGTCGGTACGTGAAGAAGTGAAGGTTGTCAACTCAGATGTTGGAACTGTTGTGAAAGGAACGTCGCCATAGAAGCGAATCAAATTCCAGTAAGCATAGGCACGGATGGCCAACGCCTCACCAAGAAGCGCATTCACCTTACCCTTCTCGCTCTCAGAAACGCTCATACCGGGCAACTTCTGAATACAAACGTTAGCATACTCGATGGCTGCATACATAGAAGTATATGTATTGCTGAGCATACCTGTGACGTTGGTAAAGTTATAGTTGGAAACGTCATACTTAGAGTTGCTCTCTGTTGAGGCACACTCGTCTGTACCCTCAAGCAGCTGATAGCCCAGCTCCTGAGTATGGAGGCTGGCATAAGCACCCACTGTGGCAAGTTCTGCACGGGATACTGTCTCAAAGACAGAACCGCTGTCGGCAGATGACTCAGATGGCATATCCAACCAGTCCTGGCAAGATGTCATGGTCAAAGCTATGGCCGTAACACCTAATATATTTAATATCTTATTCATATATTACTCTTGTTAGAATGAATTGATTAGAATGTTAAGTTTACACCTACTACCCAGCTCTTAGCACGTGGGTAAGAAGAATTGTCCACACCTGGAGTCAGGGCGCTTCCTGAAGCAGAAACCTCTGGGTCATAGCCTGAGTAACCTGTAATAGTGCAGATATTGTTCATCGTCGCATATATACGAGCCTTCTGCAAGTAGATCTTCTTCAACCATGTCTTAGGGAATGTATAACCCAAAGTGATGGTGTTCAGACGGAGGAATGAACCATTCTCGATGTAATAGCTACTATGGTCAGAGATGGCGTACTTGTTGTTGGAAGAAATGTTCCACATACGGCTGCCATTGTCCTCACCTGGGTTCAACTCTGCCAAACGAGCAAGGTTGGTAGACTCCTTACCTGTGAGTGGATCGATGAGGGTATAGCGATTAGCCATATCTGAAATGGTGTTCTGGTTGGCAAGATAAGGACCAACAAAACGCTGAGTACTCATGTTGAACACATCGTTGCCTACTGAGAAGTTCATGAAGACGGTCAGGTCGAAGCCCTTATAGGTAAAGGTATTGTTCCAACCTCCTGTAAAGTCAGGAGCTGCATTACCAATAACGGTACGGTCGTTAACACTCCATACGGGGTTGCCATTCTTATCTGTTTCACCTGCAAATGTCTTATACTTCACATCACCTGGTTTCACAGCCTTGCGATCGAAACCTTTCAGACTGGGAATACCATCCTTCAACTTGTAAGTGCCATCCTCGTTCTGGATAAAGTCGGCTGTGGTGTAAAGACCATCATATACCAAACCATAGAACTGTCCGAGAGGTTTGCCCTTCTCGATTTTGAAGCCCATACGAGACTCGTAATCCTGGATAAAGTAGTCTGACTCACTGCTGCCACCATAGATATCGAGCACCTTAGAGCGGTTGAAAGCTACATTGAAATCTGTTGACCATGTGAAGTCCTTGGTACGAACTGGTGTTGCATTGATAACAATTTCCACACCACGGTTACGGATAGAACCTACATTCTGATACTGTGTTGTATAACCTGTAGAAGAAGGAATCTGGTTCTTGATAAGCAGGTTTTTAGAGGTATTGTTGTACCAGTCGATACCTACATTGAGGCGGCTGCCAAATACAGAAACGTCAAGACCTACGTTGACAGTCTCTGTCTTCTCCCACTTGAGGTCCTTATTTCCAAGAGTCTTACCTGGTACATAAGTGATATAATCCTTACCGCCAATGCCATAATGGCCAGAACCATAAGAAGTAGCATACATATTGTCGTCGATATTATCGTTACCGGCCGTACCATAACCTACACGGAGCTTCAAGTTGTCGAAGATATCCTTCAAACCTTCCATGAATGGTTCCTCTGAAATACGCCATGCAGCAGATGCAGATGGGAAGTAACCCCACTGGTTGCCCTTAGCAAACTTAGAAGAACCGTCACCACGAAGAGTAGCGTTGACAAGATAACGGTCCAGATAGTTGTAAGATACACGGGTGAACCAAGACACACGACCACGACGGCTCTTACCTGATTTCCATACAGCAGGAATACCCATGCTGACATCATTCAAACCGAAGTTTCCATCAGAAAACTCACGATACTCGTTTTCGAGCTTCATGGTCTCCCAATAAGTAGTCTCCTGACCGAGCAGAGCTGAGAAGTGATGATCCTTGTTGAGGTCGAAAGAATAGTTCAATGTATTGGTAATCTGCCACTGGTAAGCCTCTGCATTGTTGCGCTTGCCATAACCATAAGGGCTCTTGTTGGCAGCAGCTGTCTTGGTAGAACCATCGTCCCAATAGTCGGTACGAGTCTGCTTCCACTGATAGCTACCTGCTGTACGCCATGTCAGATTCTTGATAATATCAAACTCAATACCTGCATTCACTGTAGCAAGACGAGTAAACTTCTCGTTGGTGATAGCGTTATTGGTAAGAATAGGGTTGTTAGAGTCGTAGTTGTTACTACCAGGGATGGCATCGAAAGCATCTGTGAGGTCTTCGCCAAGCATCTGCTCGTTGGTAAAGCGAACACCACCTGTAACAGGCTGAAGAATCGTCTGCTTCAATGTACCACCAAGCGAACCGCCACCTTCGAGCTTGGTCATCTGCAAGGCAGAAGAGAAGTCGAAGCGTACACCCTTCCAGAGTTCGTGATTGATCTTGGCACGAACACTGTTCTTATAGTAACCGTGCTTTGCCATGATACCATCCTCGCCAGTGTAGTTGTAGCTGAGCATATACTTTGTCTTCTCGCTACCACCAGAGATATTGATATTATGTGTCTGAGCCACGCCAGTAGATCCGAACCCCTCGTCCTGCCAGTCGATACCGGCACGGTTGCCATATTCGCTTGCTATACGGTCATAAGCACCTGTATAGAAGTCGGCATCACTTACGCTGCCACCAAAAAGGCTTGCGAAAGCATCCTCGTTGCCACGAAGAGTCTGGAACTCATACTGATACTTCACGTAATCCTGAACGCCAAGCAGGTCGAGCTTCTTGCCAAGACGCTGGAAACTTACATAACCATTATAAGAAACCTCAGTCTTGCCGGCCTTACCGCTCTTGGTAGTAATAAGGATTACACCATTGGCACCAGCAGCACCATAAATAGCTGTAGCAGAAGCATCCTTCATCACGTCGATGGTCTCGATATCGTTGATATCCACATTTCTCAAACCATCTTCCATCTGGAAACCATCCACGATGTAGAGTGGCTTGGTACTCTGTGTGATAGACGTACCACCACGTACAGTAATGTTGATATCGGCACCTGGCGCACCACTCTGGGTAATGATGTTCACACCGGCAGCCTTACCTGTCAAAGCCTGAGCGGCAGAAGTAGCAGGTATATTGGCCAGATCCTTACCGCTGACTGAAGCTGTAGCGGCAGTCAGGTCTCTTTTCTTTACCTTTGCATAACCAATAGAAACAACCTCGTCGAGCATCTGAGCCTCAGGTTCGAGCTGTACATTAATCTGTGTACGGCCCTTGATATCTACTGTCTTTGTCTTGT
>OKRX01002654.1_pt1 | contig 11718 bp, 8 predicted proteins | sample 1601241 | NCBI WGS metagenome assembly OKRX01 (sample SAMEA3541500, study PRJEB24748) | human gut metagenome | biome: human gut; feature: human-associated habitat; material: faeces | place: China | collected 2012
ATAGTCGTTGTCAACATTTTTTATGTCTTTTTTATTATAGGTTTTTCTTTTTGTTTGTTATAGGTTTTGCTTATAATTTTTCATGCTAAAACCCTGTAAAAATGAATCTGTATATTAAAAGAGAACCCTGCTTTTCCTTGCAGGATTCTCCTATAAATATTTTATGAAATTTCCATCAATGCTGCCTTGATTCGATCTAAAGCTTCTTTGACTGTACTTCTTGGACATGCCACATTGATTCTCTGGAATCCTTCTCCGCTCTTTCCAAAGATCTTTCCACTGTCTAACCATAGTTTTGCCTTATGAATGATCAAATCTTCTAACTCATCCAGATCCACATTAAGTCCTGTGTCTCTGAAGTCAAGCCACACAAGGTAAGTACCTTCATGATCGATCATTTTCACACCCGGTAGTTTTTCTTGGACATATTGTTTTGTAAATTCAATATTGGCCTGCACATAAGATTTCATGGCACAATACCATTCTTCTCCTTTTTCATAAGCCGTCTGGCAGGCAACTAATCCCATAACTCCCAGCAGATTTGTTCCTGCTGCGCTTAGTTCAGCTTTAAATCTATGTTTTAATTTCCTATTTGGAATAAAGATATTTGATAGAGCCAGTCCTGCAAGATTAAATGTCTTGCTTGGTGCGGTGCATGTCATTGTGATATCTTCATATTCTTTTTTGATCGCTGCAAAGACTTGATGTTTTCCTTTAAACACAAAATCCGCATGAATCTCATCACTGACAACAAGTACGTTATATTTTAAACAGATATCTCCAACCTTCTCTAATTCTTCTTTTGTCCAGACACGCCCGACTGGATTATGCGGATTACATAATAAGAATAGTTTGACATCATTTTCAATGATCTTTTTCTCAAAATCTTCGTAATCCATATGATAGCGGTTATCATCCCCAAAATAAAGATCACTGCTTACCACATTTCTTTCATTATTTGTGATCACTTCGGAAAATGGATAATAAACCGGAGACTGAATGATCACGTGATCTCCCTGCTTTGTAAATGCTTTGACTGCCATCGCAAGTGCAAAGACAACTCCCGGTGTTTTTACAAGCCAACGCTCTTTGACTTCCCAGTTGTGGTGTGTCTTCATCCAATTGCTGACTGCATTAAAATATGGAGTCTGCACCTCACTGTATCCAAAGATTGCTTGTTTTGCACGTTCTACCAAGGCATCTTCTATATAAGAAGAAGTTTTAAAATCCATATCCGCAACCCATAATGGAAGCACATCTTCTGGCAGTCCTTTGCGTTTGGCAAAATCATATTTTAGACAATCTGTATTTCTTCGATCTACATGCTCATCAAAATTTAAGTTTCTCTCTGGCATCTTATTCACCTCGTACTTTTGCAAATACCTGTTCCAGCTCGTTTAATAAATCTTTGATATTCTCAATTCCAACAGACATTCTTAACACACAGTCTGTGATTCCATTTTTTACTCGGATCTCTTCTGGAACATCTGCATGTGTCTGTGTTGCTGGATATGTGATCAATGTTTCAACTCCTCCTAAGCTCTCTGCATATTTGATCATTTTAACATTTTCAAGAATTTCAAATGCATACTCTTTCTTCGTAAGTTCAAATGTAAGCATTGCTCCAAATCCTCTTGCCTGTTTTTTCATGATCTCATATCCTGGATGTTCTTTGAATCCTGGATAAACAACTTTCTTTACGATATCCTGTTCTTTTAACCATTTTGCGATCTCGATCGCATTTTCCTGTGCACGGTCCATACGAACTCCTAAGGTTTTGATCCCTCTCTGGATCAGGAAACAATCAAATGGTGCTAATCCGGCTCCTGTTGTCTTGATCAGGAAACGAAATCTTTCGCTGATATCTTCTCTGTTTGTAACTAAGAATCCAGCCAGTGTATCGTTGTGGCCTCCAAGATATTTTGTTCCGCTGTGTACAACAATATCTGCTCCGAGATCTAATGGATTCTGGAAATATGGAGATAAAAATGTATTGTCTACGATCAGAAGCAGATCATGTTTCTTTGTGATCTCAGCTAATGCTTTGATATCTGTGACATTCATCATTGGGTTAGTTGGTGTCTCAATATAAACTGCTTTTGTATTTTCTCTGATATATGCCGCAACATTTTCTTTGTGGCAGTCCACACTGGAAAATTCGATTCCGTTTTTCTCAGATACGTGATTAAATAGACGGATGCTGCCACCATACAAATCTGCATCCACGATCAGATGATCGCCCGGTTTGAATAATTCCATCATCAACGTGATCGCTGCCATTCCTGAGGAAAATGCCAATGCATCGATTCCATTTTCCAGAGAAGCAACTGTCTTCTCCAGATGTTCTCTCGTTGGATTCTGCAGGCGGCTGTAATCATAACCTGTGCTTTGTCCGACTCCTGGATGCGCATATGTTGCTGATTGATAGATTGGGTAACTGATCGCACCATAGTGGTTGATCGAATTTTCTTCCTCTTCTAAATGAATACATTTTGTCTCTATTTCTCTTGCCATATATATCTCCTGTTTCATCCTATGTTTTATTCTATCTCAAATTTGTTCTATCCAAAAAAATGTAAGAACAGCATATAACTCACTGTTCCAAGTAAAATGCTGATCAGCGTATTATGTTTCCATTTATAGCTGACTGCGGTAATTGCCGCTGCGATCAGTTTCCATAAACCATCTGCCATAAAGCTGTCTCCGACATCTTTTAAGCAGTACACGATCAGTACTGCCATGATCGAAGATGGCAACACCATTCCTAATCTTTTTATCTGATCTGGAAGCTCTTTTCCTTCCTGGAATACAAGAAAAGGGAGGGCTCTAAGTCCAAATGTGATCACGGCGGAAACTAAGATTGCGACCAATGCCATTTTTGTGTTCATATCTCTTCCCATTTCTGCCTAAACTTCCTGTTGTTCACTATTCCAAAAGATTAAAACTCCTGAAACGATCACCAATGCTGGCAGCATAAATGCCCGCTGTCCAAAGATCATCAGGGCGATCACTGCAATCAAGATTCCTGCAATCGCTGGAAAATGCTTGTCCGCTTTTTCCCATTGATCGATAAAAATGATGATAAATAATGCAGTCATACAAAAATCAATCCCTGTTAATTCAAATGGAATCAATTGCCCGATCAAACCTCCCATCACAGCTCCAAACATCCAGTAACATCTGCTGAAGAATGCGACAAGAAACATCTCTTTTCTGCTGTTTTCATCTTTGTCTTCGATCGTACAGTTTACTGCATACGTTTCGTCTGTCATCGTATGGATCATATAAAGTTTCTTTCTTCCCATCTTTCGGAATATCTCCAAAAATGAAAGACTGTAAAATCTCTGCCTGCTGTTCATCAAGAGTGCCGTCACTGCGATCGTCACAATGGATGCCCCACTGCTTAAAAATGTGATCAGGACAAACTGGAATGCTCCTGTATACACAGTAAGACTTGTAAAAAGCGAATAATACCACGCAAATCCTGCATTCTCCATCATCATTCCATATGCCATACTGACAAATACATAGCTGCACATGATCGGTATGGATTTGATAAAAGCTTGTTTTGTTACATCTTTTACGCCTTGCATAAATCCTTCACTACTTCCCCTGCAATGATCAGTCCTGCGACAGATGGTACAAATGCTGTACTACCTGGGATTGCTCTTCTTTCTGTACATTTATGTTTTTCTCCTGGAGGACAGATACAGTTTGTTCTGCAGCTGTTTGCCATATCGTCTTTAGGTTTGATCGGCATTTCTTCAGAGTATACAACTTTTAATTTCTTAACTCTTCTCTTCTTTAACTCTCTTCGCATAACCTTTGCAAGAGGGCATACTTTTGTCTTATAGATATCTGCCACTTTAAACTGGCTTGGATCTAATTTATTTCCAGCTCCCATACTGCTGATGATCGGTACATTCTTTTCCTTTGCTACCATAACTAATGAGATTTTTGCTGTTACTGTGTCAACAGCATCAACGATGTAGTCATATTCCTCAAATGGAAATTCATCGGCATTCTCTGGTAAGAAGAAACATTTGTGAACGTTGACTTTCGCATCTGGGTTGATCTCTAAAATACGGTCTCTCATCACTTCTACTTTGTATTTTCCGATTGTTTTTCTTGTTGCGATGATCTGGCGGTTTAGGTTTGTTAAGCAGACTTTATCATCATCAATAAGGTCGAACTCACCGATACCGCTTCGTACTAAGGCTTCGCATACATATCCACCAACACCACCGATTCCAAAGACAGCAACTCTGCTGCCAGCTAATTTATCGAGTGCTTCTTTTCCAAGTAATAGTTCTGTTCTTGAAAACTGATTTAACATTTCTTTCTCCTTATAATTAGAATAAACTAGCGGAGCCTGGCATTTATCTGACCATGCTAAGCTTCCGCTAGTTTGTATTTCCTACTATTTCTATTGGTTTTAATTATATGTGAACGATGATTGGATGTCAAGACTGTTTTCTCTCATTGATTATATCAATTACAATACTCAAAACCAAATACAATAAAAATTCCTAGAAATATTAACAATTGAATTATATTTTTACGAAATGTTTTTAATCGCAATTTTTTTCATCGTTTTACTCCTTGTACCTTGATTGTCTCTACTCTTCTGTCACTAAATTATCAAATTCACATTTCTCAAATTCCTGAATGGAAATATTTTTCTTATTTGGATTTGCATATACAAAAGTTTTATCTACATTTTCCAGATAATTTTGAATTTTATCGTTTGTCGCACTGATGATCGCCTGGAATCCAAGACTCCTTATCAGGTCGATACAGCTTGCAACTTTCTCTGCATCCATCTTAGAAAACGCTTCATCTAAGACCACCAGTCGGATACTTGGATTTCTGCGTACTTTTGGTGAAAGATGAATTCCATAGGTCTGTGCAAAACTTGCAAGAAGAGCAACGTATAATGGGTTCTGTCCTTCTCCACCGGAGTTTTTCTTGATCATCTTGCTTAATCCGATCGTTAATTTTTCATCCCCATCGACGATCTGTTCCATATCAAAAGATAAATATGTACGATAGTCAGAATATTTCTTCATATCATGTTTTGCATTTTCTAATTCTTCGGCACTTGCACCTTCTGGCGGGATAAAGATTTCGATCAGTTCATTCATCAACTCTCCATATTTATTTTCATGTTCCATAGAGAAAAGATTCATCTGGTCATCCATTGTTGTATTTAAAACAGATGGGTCGATATTCAGGGAATCATCCATAAACATTGGATAATATTTTCCGTCAGCGCCTGTATTTCTTGTGATCTTAAACTGATATTTATCTTTACCAAAATCAAGGCCGCTGATCATACGGTTTAATTCATCTCTTCGCTGATAAGCTTCACGGATTGCACTTCGGATCTTATAGACAAAGTCATCTTTAAAATGTTCCATCGCTGTCTTTGCCTGTTTTGCAGCTTTTTCACGATAGATTTCCATATGATCAGAAGACAATTCATTGTAAAGTTTATCATATGCATCATTGTTCTCATCAATAGCTGAAAATGTACGGTTTGGATACTCTCTTAAATATGCCGTTCTGACTTCCACAAGTTTTCGATATTCTTCTTCCTTCTTCGTTCCAGCATCATAGTATTTTCTTGCTGCACGTTTTTTGAGACGTTCATAGTCGTCTGTATCTGTCTTCTCGATTTCCTGTGTAAACTGCTGGTCATACTCTCCATTTGCTGGTAATTCATTCTGTGCACGGATCAATGCTTCATTCTGATCAATGATCTGCTGTCTGCATTCTTTTAACGCATTCTGTGTTGCCCAGATTGTTTCTTTCATCTCATTGATCTCTCGTTTGCAATCTTCCTGTGTTGCCCTGTTCTGGTCTCTTTCCTCTTCCAGACCTTTTAAGGCACCTTCTCTTAATTTCGTCAGCTGATTTTCTAAATCTTCATATTCTTCCTGACGTTTTTTCGCACGTTCCAGTGTTTCCTGTTGTTTTAGATACTCTTCGGCTGGCTGTGGAAGATATTCATACTTTAAGATAACGTCTGCACTTAAAACTTCTTTTTCCAATGGATCTATCTTGTCAAAGATCTTATCTTTTTCTTTTTCTAATTCTTTGATCCTGTGGCGTAAACTATTATCTCCAATGTAAGAGTTTCTTGTATACTGCTTTGGATCTAATCGTTTTAACTGGAAGTTCTTATATAACATTCCATCTGGTGTGATACCTGTATGACATTTTCTTAACTCATCGATCGTTTCACATTTGATCACTCTTCCCATTAATGATTCTATCAACTTTTTCACATAAGATTCTTCTGCAAGAACTTCTTCTGACAATGCATTTTCCTCAACCTTCATGTCCTGCTTATCAATCTTTTGTGTGTCTGCAATCGAAATTCTCCAGTATTTCTTCTGATCCATATCACGATAGATTTCCATGGCATCTTTAACGTATTTCGGTTCCACAATCAATGTCAGTTTATTGGATCCTAAATAACCTTCGACTGCTTTATGCCATGTCTCATCTTTCATATCAAGAAGGTCAGCAAGTACATTTACTTTTACAAAATTCCCTCGTTTTTCACTTAATTTCGTTTGTAATTCATATCTTGCATCGAGAACTTCTTTTGGATATGCTTTGTTACCCTTTTTCAGTTCTTTCAACTCATCAGAAATGGATTTTTCCTGTTTCTTTAAGGTTCTTAGTGCAGACGCATTATCTTGTCGTTCTTCCTCAGTTTCTTTTCTTAAGATATCCAATGTATGTTTTAATCGGTTTAGATCATCTTCTGTGATATCTCCCTGTTCAAATTTCTCGATATCCCAGATTGCCTGATTTGGCGTAATATCGAGATCACACCATTTTTTTAAGTCTTTTGATGTCTGTTCCCAACGCTGTACAGAATGATTTAGCTGTCCTAATAATTCCTGAACGTCTTTCTTTCTCGTTGTGATCTGATCATATCCACTTCCTGCGATCTGTGCTACCAATGCATCGTATTCTTTGGAAAGTTGTTCCAATTTCTTCTCGAGGACCGTCTCATTTTCTTCCTCTGTCTTTAATTCCTTTTCCCCATCTTCAATCTTTTTCTGTAATAAATGAATGTCTGATTTTAATTTTAAAACATCCAGTTTATTCATGCGGTACTGGCAGTAATCCTGTTCTTCTTTTTTGATCTTAAATTTATCAAAACTGTCTTTGATTTCTTCTAAACTCTTTGCTTCTTTTAATGTATCTTCGATCCTCTGGCGCATTCTTCCATACTGCATGACACTTTCCTGCATGTCTTCAATATGAATGTCCTGCTCCATGCAAATATATTCTTTCACAAAATCTTCGAGTTTGATATTCATTTTAAATGGGATCGCACGTTTAAACAATCTTGGGAATTTCTCCATATCAAGACCGCCAAGATAGATGTCATACATCTGTTTTCTAAATCTCTCGTTGCTTGTTCCAAAATAGAAATCTTCTTTTTTGAAATTCTTCTGCATATATTTGCGAAGTTCAGAAATCGTCATTGCATGTTCTTCAGTACGATAATGATTTTCTAAAATACCACCTTTATGCCAGAAAAATAATCGGGATGTATCATTTCTTGCTGTATCTACGTCAAATACGACTCCTAAACATTCTTTTTCCTCTGATTCTGTCTGAATAAACTCAAGCACAATCGTTGTGGAGAAGTTTTTATTTCTTAAATAAGTAACTTCGTCTTTCTCTCCAACCGCAACCATTCCTCTTAAATACTCGATCAGATTTCGGTCGGAATCATCTGCTGCCGCTTTGTTAAAGAATCCACGGCCATCTGTATTTGCATATAACACGATCTGCATCGCATCGATCACAGTTGATTTTCCACTTCCGGAATGTCCGGTAAAAAAGTTGATTCCGTTATTAAATGTTAATACTTTCTGATCTATATAATGCCAGTTATTCAGGCATATCTTCGATAGTGCCAAAAACGGCTGATTCGTCTTCACTGAACTCACTGTCTATTCCCTCCTTACTGAAACTTTCGATCAATCTGCGGATATCATCGCCTAGTAACACAACATTCACGCATGGATAGATCATCATTCTTGTTTCTTCGTTTAATTCTTCTAACACATCGAGAGGTTCGATGATCTGATATCTCTTTAATAATGCAATGGAACGTCGCATCTCTGTAATCGATGGAAGTGTGTTCATTAAATGAAAATCGTTGATCTTCTCATGGATTTCTCCTAAGGATGTATACACACTTGTATTTGATGATGCCTCTGCCATATGTTCATCGTACAATAATTTTAAGATCAAAAGATAAATGGTTGATAATCTGGAAATCTTCTCTCCGATCAAAGTTTCTCCTTCAATATAAAAGACTCCCAGATGCAGATTTTCTCTTAACGTAATTCCTGAAATCTTAAAGTATTCTCTTAAAAACTCCTGATGCAGATCGACTGTCCTAAATTCTTTGTTGTATGTAAGTCTTCCACTTTTTTTATCGTATTTTCTTTCTAATATAAATGTCTGTCTCAAAAGAGTACGGATGACTTTGGTCACCGCATCTTTTTCTTCATCATTTAATTCATCATAGTATGGAATCATGATTTTGGTTCCCTCCTTACAAATGTTAATGCCGGGTAACGATAACTTCCATTATCGATCAACTCATCTTCTCTCTCGATCACTTTATATTTGCTGTTTCTTCTTGTGCTGTAATCATAAGCAAGAATCAGTTTCTCAAATGCTTCTTCATCGGTAATATCGATGTCTTTCACTTCCATATGGTCATCTTCCATATAAGATTCCACAAAATCTTCGATCTCTTCCTGACTGAATCTCGTATGAATCTTGTTAAGTCTTAGCACATCTTCTCTTGATAATTCTTCCTGCTGCTGTTCTTCCTCTACCTGACTTGCAAAGTCTCTTCGTTTTCTCTTCTTATATAAAGACTTCTCTGAAAGCACTTCGAAATGAGATAAGTTCATGCTCTGACCGACTTTCTCAATCTTTTCCTCGCTGTCCTTCGAATCACCGATCGTCTTTAATAACTGAATCATCAGACCTCTTGTGTCGGATTCTCCATTTAACATGTAATTCATACGGGTTACCGTTGCCCTGATATATTTGGAATGTTCTTTATCCATGTTGGAAATTCGATGTTCAATATCATCAAATCCACGTTCGATCGCATTGATGATGCTTAGCACATCTTCGCCTTTTTCTTTATCTGCTTTCTTCTGTACCTGTTCCGGGATATAATTTAGCATTGGATCCAGCCCGACAACGATGGGGGCTTCCGTCTTTTTTATATTTGCAATCAACTGGTTAATCAACTCTTCTACCTCCTAGTTTTTCTCATCTTTGTACACGATTCTGCCATCGACCAGCGTATACCTTACTTTCCCTGTCACTGGATAGCCGTCAAACGGCGTATTCTTTCCTTTGGACGCAAAGGTATTCTTATCAATGGCGTAGGACTTGTCCGGATCAAAGATCACAATATCCGCAATCTTCCCCTCGGATACAGAGCCTTTCTCCTCAAGCCCCAGTATCTTCGCCGGATTGAAACTCATCTTTTCCGCCATATCCATGATGCTAAGAATGCCCGGCTTTACTAATTCCGTATAAGTCAGCGCCGCAGACGTCTCCAGCCCAACGATTCCAAAGAATGCCTTTTCCATGGACTGGTTCTTCTCTTCCTCCGAGTGGGGGGCATGATCGGTAGCTATGACATCCATAACGCCGTCCGCCAGCCCTTTTCTCAATGCTTCCACATCCTTTTTGCTTCTAAGCGGCGGATTCATCTTATAATTTCCATCATCTTCCTTGATATCATCTGTGCACAAGGTAAAATGATGCGGGCACACTTCGCCGGTAACCGGCAGCCCCTCTTCCTTGGCCAGGCGGATCATCTCCACGCTGTCCGCTGTAGAGCAGTGGCACAGATGAAGCCGCACGCCGGTCTCCTTCGCCAGCAGGATATCCCTTGCCACGATCACATCCTCCACGGAGTTGGTGATTCCTTTCATTCCCAGACGTCTCGCATTCTCATCCGCGTTCATCACGCCGCCTTCCACCATGTTGATATCCTCACAGTGGGCAAAAACCGAGATTCCACATGCTTTGGCTGCCTTCATTCCCTTTCTGTAGAGGGAGGCATCCATTACCGACTTCCCATCTTCGCTGATGGCATGGCATCCTTCCCTCGCCATCCCCTCAATATCCGCCAGTTCCTTCCCCTTCTGCTCTTTTGTCACTGCGCCGATCTGAATCACATTTGCAAGAGAGTCCTTTTTTGCCCTTTCATGCACATCTCTGACTTTGGCTCCATCGTCAATGACAGGCTTAGTGTTGGGCATGGCGCACACCGTCGTGACGCCGCCTCTTACGGCCGCCGCGCCCCCGGTCTTGAGCGTCTCTTTATACTCCAGTCCCGGATCTCTGAAGTGCACATGCAAGTCTATGAACCCTGGCATAACATAGCAGCCCTCCGCGTCGATGACCTGCCCTGCCTCTTCCTCTATCGTTGCCGCAACCTTCTTGATTCGGTTATCTTCAATCAGCACATCGTAGTCTCCGTCCATCCTTGTAAGCGGATCAACGACATGTCCATTTTTAATTAATATCGTCATATATGCTTTCCTTTCCGCTGTCCCTGCCTTGGCACGACAGCATGCCCATGGGGCATAGAATTCCATACTGTAGTTTATTTTATCACATGGAATAATAAAAGGGAATGCCCCATTTGGCATTCCCTTTGGATTTTTGGCTCTTTACAGTTTGTTTTTTATCGTTTCCACGGCCTTATCCAGCTGATTGTCGGCTTCCGGATTATTCTCATCCGCCTCATACTCAACCTCTACGTCGGGGGTGATTCCTTTACCGTTAATACTTCTCCCCTTAGGCGTAAAGTATTTTGCAATGGTCAGCTTCACGCAAGTATCATCCTTCAGGTCAAAGATCTGCTGTACCACGCCCTTTCCGTACGTCTGGGTTCCAACAATATCTCCGATTCCGTAATCCTGAATGGCGCCTGCATAGATTTCGGAAGCGCTGGCGCTATTGCCATTTACCAATACTGCCAGCGGCAGCGTGAACTGGTTCTCATCATCGGATGAGGCCTCCTGCCGATTGCCGTCCTTATCTTCCGTGTATACGATCAGCCCTTTGGGCAGCATCAAATCCAGCATGTCGCAGACGGTATTCAGATTGCCTCCGGGATTGTTGCGCAGATCCACTACCAGCCCCTTCATCCCCTGGCCTTCTAAGTCTTTAAGAGCCTTCTGATACTGGTCATAGGTGACGCTGTCAAATTCAGAGACCGATACATACCCGATCTGGCCATCCATCATCCGGTACTTGACCGTCTGGGCCTCGACCGTATCCCGGGTAGCGGTTACCGTCACTTCTTCATTGTCAGCGCCTCGCAGCACCGTCATCTCTACCGTCGTACCCTTTTCCCCCTTTATATGGGAGACGACCTCCGTCAGTTCTACGCCGGTAACTTCCTCCCCATTTACCTTGTAGAGAATATCGTTATCCTTAAGCCCTGCCTTCATCGCAGGAGAATCATCATAGATCTGCACCAAGGTGATGATGCCGGTGTTCATATTCTGGCTCAGCACTGCGCCGATTCCCTGATACTCTCCCTCGGTGGTCTCATAAAGGGATTTGGTCTCTTCCTCGTCATAGTATACGGAATAGGGATCATCCAGTCCACTGATGAAGCCTTTGTAGATGCCT
>OKRX01002658.1_pt1 | contig 11698 bp, 9 predicted proteins | sample 1601241 | NCBI WGS metagenome assembly OKRX01 (sample SAMEA3541500, study PRJEB24748) | human gut metagenome | biome: human gut; feature: human-associated habitat; material: faeces | place: China | collected 2012
AACCTGCGACCAATTGATTAAAAGTCAACTGCTCTACCAACTGAGCTAACGACCCGGTGGTGGGTGATGACGGGATCGAACCGCCGACCCCCTCCTTGTAAGGGAGGTGCTCTCCCAGCTGAGCTAATCACCCCCGCTGTGTGGAGTCGCATTATAGGGAGAGTTCAAAATGAGTCAACGCATTTTCTAAAGAAATTGTTCGTTCGTCGTAAATTTAAGCAAGATGATCGCAAAACAGACCGTGTTGCGCAATTTGTCAACGAAAACAATAATGCGTAAGGTTGCAACCCGAACTACATTGAGGAATCAGGCGGGAGTGATAGAATATCGCCCACTCAATTTTTCCAGGATTTGCCGGTTGTCGGCATCTTTCTAAACGTAAGGCCATTTCATGAAAATCAAAACTCGCTTCGCGCCAAGCCCAACAGGCTATCTGCACGTTGGCGGCGCGCGTACTGCTCTTTACTCCTGGCTTTTTGCACGTAACCACGGCGGTGAGTTTGTGCTGCGTATTGAAGACACCGATCTTGAGCGTTCCACGCCGGAAGCTATCGAAGCCATTATGGATGGCATGAACTGGCTGAGCCTGGAGTGGGATGAAGGTCCGTACTACCAGACCAAACGTTTTGATCGCTACAACGCGGTGATCGATCAGATGCTGGAAGAGGGCACAGCTTATAAATGCTATTGCTCTAAAGAGCGCCTGGAAGCGCTGCGCGAAGAGCAAATGGCGAAAGGTGAGAAGCCGCGTTATGACGGTCGCTGCCGCCACAGTCATGAGCATCACGCTGATGATGAGCCGTGTGTCGTACGTTTTGCTAACCCGCAGGAAGGTTCTGTTGTTTTTGACGATCAGATCCGTGGTCCGATCGAGTTCAGCAACCAGGAACTGGACGATCTTATTATCCGCCGTACCGATGGTTCCCCAACCTATAACTTCTGTGTGGTTGTCGATGACTGGGATATGGAAATCACCCACGTTATCCGTGGCGAAGACCATATCAACAACACGCCACGCCAGATCAACATTCTTAAGGCCCTGAAAGCGCCGGTGCCGGTTTACGCGCACGTTTCTATGATCAATGGCGATGACGGTAAAAAACTGTCCAAACGTCACGGGGCAGTCAGCGTAATGCAGTATCGTGATGACGGTTATTTGCCAGAAGCACTGCTGAACTATCTGGTGCGTCTGGGCTGGTCCCACGGCGATCAGGAAATCTTCACTCGTGAAGAGATGATTAAATACTTCACTCTGAATGCCGTCAGCAAATCTGCCAGTGCGTTCAACACCGACAAGCTGCTGTGGCTGAACCATCACTACATTAACGCGCTGCCGCCGGAGTATGTTGCTACTCACTTACAGTGGCACATTGAGCAGGAAAATATCGATACCCGTAACGGCCCGCAGCTGGCTGATCTGGTGAAACTGCTGGGCGAACGCTGCAAGACGCTGAAAGAGATGGCACAGAGCTGCCGTTATTTCTACGAAGATTTTGCTGAGTTCGATGCCGACGCCGCGAAAAAACATCTGCGTCCGGTAGCGCGTCAGCCGCTGGAAGTGGTTCGTGACAAACTGGCCGCGATTACTGACTGGACCGCTGAAAACGTTCATCACGCTATTCAGGCGACGGCGGATGAGCTGGAAGTGGGTATGGGTAAAGTTGGTATGCCGCTGCGTGTCGCCGTAACCGGTGCGGGGCAGTCTCCAGCACTGGATGTTACCGTTCACGCAATCGGTAAGACCCGCAGTATCGAGCGTATCAACAAAGCGCTGGATTTTATTGCTGAACGCGAAAATCAGCAGTAATTAGCGTGTAAAAAGATAAACGGCAGGAGATAATATCCTGCCGTTTTTTATTTATGCTGATTCATCTATGTCGAGACGAGCAAGAAAATTACGAATTCCTTCGCGTGACAAAAATTGCGCAACTTTTTCTTGCTCACTGTGAGTCATGTTGTCTATTGCGCTGATGATTTGCCGATAAGCAGGAGTGCGAATACCCGGTGCGTATTCGGCAAGGGGTTCTTCGGCTTCCAGAAGCATCGGTGTGTTATGGAAGGCTGGCGTGTTCTGAATAAACTCGCAAACTTGCGTTTCGACCAGAATAAGTCTGGCACGACCGCCTTTCACGCCGGGAAATTTTTCCGTTTTCCAGCCTTTTTCTCTGATCCAACGGTTAACAGTTTGTTTAGCCACACCGAGGCATTCAGCCAGTTCTTCGGTGGTCATTTTATTGCGTAATCTTTTCATATTATTTGCTATCGCGAATCCCTAAGCGTTGTAACAATCCGATAATCCCTTCCCGCAGAAGCAAGGATGTAAACTGTTTTTGTTCAACTGGCGTCATCTCTTTCGCCAGTGTCACCAGCAATACTTCAAGCGGCGCATCACCAGAAAGGGCAGGCGCTTCTCCCTGACCTTCTGGACGTTCAGCATTGCGAATATATTCACGAACCTGTTCATTGACGTGAACCAGTCGAGCTTTGCCACCCTGGACGCCTGGTTTTGGTGACGTTGTCCAGCCTTCCTTGCGTACCCATTTATTAATGGTCTGGCGGCTATAGCCGGTCAGTCTGGCAAGTTCATCTGGTGTCATCCTCTCCTTGAACATAACAATTCCCTGAATGTATGTGGGTCTATTAGTAGTTCATTTTATAACACCACTTTACAGGAAACCGTGACATGAATAACTACTGAATGCGAGCGGTTTTCCAAAATTGTTCATTTGCCTGATTTTTCAGCGATTGAAACTACACGTGGCAATTTGCCGTTGACACATTCGGGCGGAATTCATATGATGCCGCCCGTCAACTCGACAAGCTTTACGTGACGGGGCTATAGCTCAGCTGGGAGAGCGCTTGCATGGCATGCAAGAGGTCAGCGGTTCGATCCCGCTTAGCTCCACCAAATTTCCAACCCTCGCTGCAAAGCGGGGGTTTTTTGTCTCTGCTTTTTGCCGCTTTTGTAATACAGTCTACGTCCGGGTTAGTGCCGCCTGGTGAAAGCATCATTGGATGAAAAATCGGCAACAGGCTGGCCCCCTGTTTGCTTCGCGATGCGAATAAACTTATTATTTGTGTGCCTGAAAACCCCGATCAGTGAGAGTAGTGTACTCATGTTTGTGGAGCATAACCTGATAAAAAATATCAAGATATTCACACTAGCGTTTACGCTCACCGTGGTACTTATTCAGCTATCCCGTTTTATTTCGCCACTTGCCATTATCCATTCCAGTTATATCTTTCTGGCGTGGATGCCACTGTGCGTAATGCTGTCAATCTTGTTTATCTTTGGCTGGCGCGGTGTCGTTCCCGTTTTATGCGGGATGTTTTGCACCAATCTGTGGAACTTTCATCTCTCTTTTTTACAGACTGCGGTCATGCTCGGTAGCCAGACGTTTGTCGTGTTGTGTGCCTGCGCAATATTACGCTGGCAGCTGGGGACGCGTTGGCGTTATGGATTGACCAGCCGATACGTCTGGCAACGTCTGTTCTGGCTTGGTTTGGTGGCGCCGATTGGCATCAAATGCAGCATGTATCTTGTGGGGAGCTTCTTTGATTTCCCGCTAAAGATATCCACCTTTTTCGGCGATGCGGATGCCATTTTCACGGTCGTTGATTTGCTAAGCCTTTTCACCGCTGTGCTGATTTACAACATGCTTTTCTACTATCTCACTCGCATGATTGTAAGTCCCCACTTTGCGCAGATATTGTGGCGCAGGGATATCGCTCCGTCGTTGAGCAAAGAGAAACGCGCATTTACCTTAAGCTGGCTGGCAGCTCTTAGCGTGCTGCTACTTCTGATGTGCACACCGTATGAAAATGACTTTATTGCCGGTTACCTGGTACCTGTTTTCTTTATCATCTTTACCCTCGGTGTCGGTAAGCTTCGCTATCCGTTTTTAAATCTCACCTGGGCTGTTTCAACGCTTTGCCTTCTGAATTACAACCAGAACTTTTTGCAAGGGGTACTAACCGAATATTCGCTGGCATTTATTCTTGCGGTGCTGATTTCCTTTAGCGTTTGCCTGCTCTATATGGTGCGCATTTATCATCGCAGTGAATGGCTTAATCGCCGCTGGCATTTGCAGGCGCTGACAGATCCGTTAACGCTCCTACCCAACTTTCGTGCGTTGGAGCAAGCGCCGGAGCAAGAGGCGGGCAAGAGTTTTTGCTGCCTGCGCATTGATAATCTTGAGTTTATGAGTCGTCATTACGGCTTAATGATGCGCGTTCACTGTATCCGCTCAATTTGCCGTACGCTGCTGCCGTTGATGCAGGAAAACGAAAAGTTGTATCAATTGCCGGGTAGTGAACTGCTGTTAGTGCTGAGCGGGCCGGAAACGGAAGGGCGACTCCAGCATATGGTTAACATCCTGAATAGTCGGCAAATTCACTGGAACAATACCGGGCTGGATATGGGCTATGGTGCTGCCTGGGGGCGTTTTGATGGAAATCAGGAAACCCTGCAACCCTTGTTGGGGCAGTTAAGCTGGCTGGCGGAGCAATCCTGCGCACATCATCATGTGCTGGCGCTGGATAGCAGAGAGGAGATGGTTTCCGGGCAGACCACTAAACAGGTGCTATTGCTGAATACCATTCGCACGGCGTTAGATCAGGGTGATTTGCTGCTCTACGCCCAGCCAATTCGCAACAAAGAGGGTGAAGGTTATGATGAGATCCTCGCGCGACTGAAGTATGACGGCGGCATTATGACCCCGGATAAGTTTCTGCCCCTTATTGCTCAGTTTAACCTTAGCGCGCGTTTTGATTTGCAAGTGCTGGAATCCTTGTTGAAGTGGCTGGCAACACACCCTTGCGACAAAAAAGGTCCACGCTTTTCAGTCAATTTAATGCCGCTCACGCTGCTGCAAAAGAATATTGCCGGGCGGATTATTCGTCTGTTTAAGCGTTATTACATCTCCCCGCAGGCGGTCATTCTTGAGATCACCGAGGAGCAGGCGTTTTCTAACGCAGAAAGCAGCATGTACAACATCGAGCAGCTGCATAAGTTTGGTTTCCGGATTGCGATTGATGACTTTGGCACCGGTTTGTCAAACCTGAAACGTTTTTATGAAATTAATCCAGACAGCATAAAGGTGGACTCGCAATTCACCGGCGATATTTTCGGTACTGCGGGAAAAATTGTGCGCATTATTTTCGACCTGGCACGCTATAACCGGATCCCGGTGATTGCGGAAGGCGTAGAGAGCGAAGACGTTGCGCGTGAATTAATCAAATTAGGATGTGTTCAGGCTCAGGGGTATCTGTACCAGAAACCCATGCCATTCTCCGCCTGGGATAAAAGTGGAAAATTAGTAAAAGAGTAGTTTACGTATGTCCAGAATCAATAAGTTCGTACTTACAGTCAGTCTGCTGATTTTTATCATGATTTCAGCAGTTGCCTGCGGGATCTACACTCAAATGGTAAAGGAACGGGTGTATAGCCTGAAACAGTCCGTTATTGATACTGCTTTTGCGGTGGCAAATATTGCTGAATATCGGCGTAGCGTGGCAATTGATCTTATCAACACGCTAAATCCCACGGAGGAACAGCTGTTGGTTGGTTTGCGCACAGCTTACGCCGACTCGGTTTCCCCCTCTTATTTGTACGATGTCGGTCCTTATCTGATTTCCAGTGACGAATGTATTCAGGTAAAGGAGTTCGAGAAAAATTATTGTGCAGATATTATGCAGGTTGTTAAGTATCGACATGTCAAAAATACAGGGTTTATCTCTTTTGATGGTAAAACCTTCGTCTATTACCTCTATCCGGTAACTCACAATCGTAGTCTGATATTTTTGCTTGGTCTGGAACGTTTTTCTTTACTGTCAAAATCGCTGGCGATGGACAGCGAGAACCTGATGTTCTCTCTATTTAAGAACGGTAAACCGGTGACCGGTGATGAATATAATGCTAAAAACGCCATCTTCACCGTTTCGGAAGCGATGGAGCACTTCGCCTATTTGCCGACCGGATTGTATGTATTTGCGTATAAAAAAGATGTTTATTTGCGGGTTTGTACATTGATTATTTTCTTTGCCGCATTGGTGGCAGTGATATCGGGTGCCAGTTGCCTCTATCTGGTACGCAGAGTGATTAATCGTGGTATTGTGGAGAAAGAAGCCATCATTAATAACCATTTTGAACGCGTACGGGATGGCGGGCTTTTCTTTTCGGCTGCCGATGTCAAAAAACTCTACAGTATGTATAACTCGGCGTTCCTGGACGACCTGACCAAAGCAATGGGCAGAAAATCCTTTGACGAAGATTTAAAAGCGCTGCCGGAAAAAGGCGGTTATTTGTGCCTGTTTGACGTCGATAAATTCAAAAACATTAACGACACCTTCGGTCATTTGCTGGGCGATGAAGTGTTGATGAAAGTGGTGAAAATCCTTAAATCACAGATCCCGGTAGATAAAGGTAAAGTCTACCGCTTCGGCGGTGACGAATTTGCGGTGATTTATACGGGTGGAACGCTGGAAGAGTTGCTATCGATTCTAAAAGAAATCGTTCATTTCCAGGTGGGAAGCATTAATTTAAGTACCAGTATCGGTGTAGCACATTCAAATGAATGTCCTACCGTCGAACGCTTGAAAATGCTGGCGGATGAGCGGCTGTATAAGAGTAAGAAAAACGGCAGGGCACAGATTAGCTGGCAGTAATCATTATTCGCAGGCCGGACAAATGATTTTGCCCGGCCTGAATTAATTAAACCCGGCTACCCCACAAATCGTACTCATCGGCGTGCTCGACTTTCACACGCAGGATATCACCCGGCTTAACGTTGGTTTCACCATTGAGATAAACCGCGCCGTCGATTTCCGGTGCATCTGCCATGCTGCGACCAATCGCGCCTTCTTCGTCCACTTCGTCGATAATCACCAGAATTTCACGGCCCACTTTCTCTTGCAGGCGCTCGGCGGAAATCTGCTGCTGCAGCTGCATGAAACGGTTCCAGCGTTCTTCTTTCACTTCTTCCGGAACCTGGTCAGGCAGGGCATTGGCGTCTGCACCTTCAACCGGGCTGTATTTAAAGCAGCCAACGCGATCCAGACGTGCTTCTTTCAGGAAGTCGAGTAGCATCTGGAAATCTTCTTCTGTCTCGCCAGGGAAGCCAACAATAAAGGTTGAGCGTAGGGTCAGTTCCGGGCAGATTTTGCGCCACTGTTTGATGCACGCCAGTTGGCGATCTACAGAACCCGGACGCTTCATCAGTTTGAGAATGCGCGGGCTGGCGTGCTGCAACGGAATGTCCAGATACGGCAGGATTTTGCCCTCTGCCATCAGTGGGATGACGTCGTCCACATGCGGATAAGGGTAAACGTAGTGCAGACGTGTCCAGATCCCCAGTTTCGATAACTGTTCGCACAGGCTGACCATGCTGGTTTTTACCGGCTCGCCGTTGTGGAAGCCAGTACGATGTTTAACATCAACGCCATAGGCGGAAGTATCCTGCGAGATCACCAGAATCTCTTTAACGCCCGCATCTACCAGACGTTTCGCTTCACTTAACACTTCGCCAATCGGACGGCTCACCAGATCGCCGCGCATAGACGGAATAATGCAGAAGGTGCAGCGGTGATTACAGCCTTCAGAAATTTTCAGATAGGCATAATGACGCGGCGTCAGTTTCACACCTTGTTCTGGCACCAGGCTCAGGAATGGGTTGTGTTTCGGTTTTGGCACGTAGTGATGAACGTGCTCCAGAACCTGCTCATAGCTATGAGGCCCGGTGATTTCCAGCACTTTCGGGTGGACTTCGCGGATCTGATCTTCTTTTGCCCCCAGACAACCGGTCACAATAACCTTGCCGTTTTCATTCAACGCTTCACCAATGGCTTCCAGTGATTCTTGTACCGCGCTGTCAATAAAGCCGCAGGTGTTGACGATCACCATGTCCGCATCGTCATAGCTCGGTACCACGTCATAACCTTCAGTGCGGAGTTCGGTGAGAATACGCTCTGAATCAACAAGGTTTTTCGGACAGCCAAGGGAAACAAAGCCGATTTTCGGCTGGGGAGTTACTTTGCTCATAGCTTAAAAAATATTCAGTTACAGGAAAGGTCAGGGCAGGGATTCTACAGAGTTCTGGATAAAATTTGTATCGCAATCTCATTCGCTGGCGGAGGCGAAGGAAATGTAAATTTTGTTAATTCGGCGTGAAGAATTGATCCTGGACAGCATTTTGCTCAAAAAACAGCCATACTATTTAGTTGCAACAAGGCTGGAAAGAGGAGGATCGAAGTATGTTCGTTGACAGACAGCGAATCGATCTGCTGAACAGGTTGATCGACGCACGCGTTGACCTCGCCGCATACGTGCAACTGAGGAAGGCAAAAGGATACATGTCCGTCAGCGAAAGCAATCATCTACGAGATAACTTTTTTAAACTGAATCGCGAACTGCACGATAAATCGCTGCGGTTGAATCTTCATCTGGATCAGGAAGAGTGGAGTGCTCTTCATCATGCTGAAGAAGCATTAGCGACAGCCGCAGTATGTTTGATGAGTGGGCACCATGATTGCCCGACTGTTATTACCGTCAACGCCGATAAGCTTGAAAATTGTCTGATGAGCTTAACGCTGAGTATCCAGAGCCTGCAGAAGCACGCCATGCTTGAGAAGGCCTGAAAACTAAGGGGGAGAAAGCGTCTCCCCCTTCATGTTTAAGTTTTTGTAAAAATGAATTTGTTATCTCCTCCACTGACTACGCTTTAAGCCAGAGTCAATCCGGAGGCGTTATGCATCGACAATCCTTTTTCCTTGTGCCCCTTATTTGTCTTTCTTCCGCTCTCTGGGCAGCTCCTGCAACGGTAAATGTCGAAGTACTGCAAGACAAACTCGACCATCCCTGGGCACTGGCCTTTTTACCCGATAATCACGGTATGTTAATCACTCTGCGCGGCGGCGAGTTGCGTCACTGGCAAGCAGGAAAAGGATTATCTGCGCCGCTTTCCGGAGTTCCGGACGTTTGGGCGCACGGGCAGGGCGGCCTGCTGGACGTGGTTTTAGCGCCCGATTTTGCTCAGTCGCGCCGCATCTGGTTAAGTTATTCCGAAGTTGGCGATGATGGCAAAGCCGGAACTGCTGTGGGTTATGGCCGCTTAAGTGATGATCTCTCAAAAGTGACCGACTTCCGCACCGTCTTTCGTCAGATGCCAAAACTGTCTACCGGTAACCATTTTGGCGGGCGGATGGTATTCGACGGTAAAGGTTATCTTTTTATTGCTCTGGGCGAAAACAATCAGCGCCCGACGGCGCAGGATCTGGATAAATTACAGGGCAAACTGGTGCGTCTGACCGACCTGGGAGAAATCCCGGATGATAATCCTTTTATAAAGGAATCCGGTGTGCGCGCCGAGATCTGGTCTTATGGCATTCGTAATCCGCAAGGAATGGCGATGAATCCGTGGAGTAATGCACTATGGCTGAATGAACATGGCCCGCGCGGTGGTGATGAAATTAATATTCCGCAAAAAGGCAAAAACTACGGCTGGCCGCTGGCAACCTGGGGAATCAACTATTCGGGCTTTAAGATACCGGAAGCGAAAGGGGAGATCGTCGCCGGGACCGAGCAACCTGTTTTTTACTGGAAAGATTCGCCCGCCGTGAGCGGCATGGCCTTCTATAACAGCGATAAATTCCCCCAGTGGCAGCAAAAATTATTTATTGGCGCGCTGAAAGATAAAGATGTCATTGTGATGAGCGTCAACGGCGACAAAGTGACAGAAGATGGCCGTATTTTAACGGACAGAGGGCAGCGAATTCGTGATGTTCGCACTGGACCCGACGGTTATTTATACGTTCTCACCGACGAGTCCAGTGGGGAATTACTTAAAGTTAGCCCACGCAATTAGCTAACGGGAATCATCACCACTTTGCGCACTGCGGGGCGTTCAGTGAGTTGCTGATACCAGCGTTGCAGATTTGGACGCGGTGTCCAGGTCAGGCCAACGTTAAACAAATTGTAGATGAACGGTGCGATAGCGATATCGCCCACACCAAACTCGTCGCCAGAGAACCATTTTATTTTTGCCAGTTCCGCATCGAGCAGGGCAAACAGGGCGTCGCACTCTTTGCAACTGGCATCAATGGCGGCCTGATCGCGCTCTTCCGGTGGTGTTCTGACTAATCCCATCAGGATCCCGTGATGAGCATTACTGAGCGTCTGGTTTGCCCAGTCCATCCATTTTTCGGCTTCCGCACGACGTGCCGGTGAGTCGATCCACAGGCGTTTTTGCCCGTACTGTGCCGCCAGATAGCGGACAATGGCGTTTGATTCCCAAAGAATGAGATCACTTTCGTCGTCACGCAACAACGGCACCAGCCCGTTAGGGTTCATCGCCAGAAAATCAGCATCGTGATTTATCCCAAACTCACGGCCCGCGAGAATTTGCTCATAAGGTAGTTCCAGTTCTTCGAGCGTCAGCAATACTTTTTTTACGTTGGTTGAATTATTCCGACCCCACAGCGTAATCATACTCACCCCTTTTCCGACAGGCAGCCACAGGCTGAACAGGACTCCGATGGTGAAGTAAAGTTAACTTTTAAGCAACAGCTGGCAAAAAAATGACACCAGAAGCAGCGAAGCGGCAGGATATTGCATAAACTTTAAAAACTTTACCAACTTACGGTTTCTTTAAGTTTGTGTGTGCGTTATTAATCACCAAACTTATCATACGGCGATATAACGTATTTTTTTTGAATGGATACTCGGGTGGCATTTATGACGCAATACTCCTCTCTCCTTCGTGGTCTTGCAGCGGGTTCTGCATTTTTATTCCTTTTTGCCCCAACGGCATTCGCGGCGGAACAAACCGTTGAAGCGCCGAGCGTGGATGCGCGTGCATGGATTTTAATGGATTACGCCAGCGGTAAAGTGCTGGCAGAAGGCAATGCGGATGAGAAACTGGATCCCGCGAGCCTGACTAAAATCATGACCAGCTATGTGGTTGGGCAGGCGCTTAAGGCCGATAAGATTAAACTCACCGATATGGTGACGGTCGGTAAAGATGCCTGGGCGACGGGAAATCCGGCACTGCGTGGTTCATCGGTAATGTTCCTCAAACCGGGCGATCAGGTTTCGGTGGCAGACTTGAACAAAGGTGTGATTATCCAGTCCGGTAATGACGCCTGTATTGCGCTGGCTGATTACGTTGCCGGGAGCCAGGAGTCATTTATTGGTCTGATGAATGGTTATGCCAAAAAACTGGGTCTGACCAACACTACCTTCCAGACGGTGCACGGCCTGGATGCGCCGGGGCAGTTCAGTACCGCGCGCGATATGGCATTGCTGGGTAAAGCATTGATCCACGATGTGCCGGAAGAGTACGCCATTCATAAAGAGAAAGAGTTCACCTTCAACAAAATTCGTCAGCCTAACCGTAACCGTCTGCTGTGGAGCAGCAATCTGAATGTTGATGGCATGAAGACAGGAACCACGGCAGGCGCGGGATATAATCTGGTTGCTTCGGCTACCCAGGGCGATATGCGTTTAATCTCCGTAGTGCTGGGGGCGAAAACTGACCGTATCCGTTTTAATGAGTCTGAGAAATTATTGACCTGGGGTTTCCGCTTCTTTGAAACCGTGACGCCAATTAAACCTGATGCCACCTTTGTGACTCAGCGCGTCTGGTTTGGTGATAAGAGCGAAGTGAATCTCGGGGCAGGTGAAGCGGGCTCAGTGACCATACCG
>OKRX01002664.1_pt1 | contig 11653 bp, 8 predicted proteins | sample 1601241 | NCBI WGS metagenome assembly OKRX01 (sample SAMEA3541500, study PRJEB24748) | human gut metagenome | biome: human gut; feature: human-associated habitat; material: faeces | place: China | collected 2012
TATTTCTGCTCTAATTATTAGGATTATTTTTAATTGTATTGATAATTTTGATACAAAAAAGTTATTGTATTGACGTTTTCGCAATTAAATTTTTGCAGGTGAGAATATTCCAATTATTAAAACTACTATGCCCCTTCCGGTCACAAGTTAGTTATACTTTAATATTTGTAATCAATTTATTAGTCCGATTGCTTTTTCCTGCATAATACAGAAATAATACCCGTTGTTTTCCTACGACAAATAGAATTTTTGAAGAAATATAATAATCTTAATCAATGATTTCAATTTGCGCCTGACTCTATAAAACTTGATTGTTTTTGCATGTCGTAGATAATCTTATCCCCAAAAATAAATCTTCAATACCGCATAAAGCATTATCGTTTTCCGACTGAAACAGATTGTACGGCGGGTCAGGCGCTTGATATGTGTGCGGATGGTCAGGTTATAACGTTCGATGTGGTTGGTGCCGCGGTGAGCAGTCCTATGGATTTCCGGTGAGATGAGTGTCTTATATTGCCGGAGTTTATCCGTATAGATCAATCTGGCATTGGTCAATTTGTCGGTAACTCTACTTAGCGTCTCATTGGTACGAGGGCCGACAGAAAAACAGACGACGGATTTATCCGCGCAGTTCAAGGCATAAGCCACCCAGATATGATCTTTTTTACGGCCGACAAAGGTTTTGATTTCATCGACTTCATACTCTGCATTGGCTGTTACATGCGGAGCTGTTATATTTTTGGAGATGGAGATGATTCTTCTAATGAGAGTAGTCGTCGATATTTCCAGTAACCTGGCGATGCCTCTGATCCCGACGCCCTCTTTGATATATTCCGAGATCGTCCGGTTTAATTCCGGGATATAGGCTTGGTAAGAATAATCCGCCTGTTGTTTCCTGTGGCAGTGTTTGCATTTATAGCGTTGTTTCCCGTTCTCTTGATAGCCATTTTTGATACAAGTTCCTCCGCAAAATTTGCAAGTCATTTTTTCGTGCCCTAATCTGATACATGAAGGTTCCTATCCGGAACCCTCGGCCGATTTGCGGGTGCAAAAATACAAAAGACGACCCAAAAGTCGTCTTCTTTTTATGTTTTTCTTTAAATCCTTGTAATGATTTTCAGTTAATTGCACTCCTATGCCCTAATCTGATACATTACCCTTCTGCGGAGAGATAGGGATTCGAACCCTAGGTACAGTTGCCCGTACACCGCATTTCGAGTGCGGCCCGATCGACCACTCCGGCATCTCTCCTTCGATCAGGTTGCAAAGATAATGATTCGTTCCGATTATCGATGCATTTCGGGGCAAAAAATGTTAGAAATCCTTCTTTCAGAACAGCACGCCAGCCCGTAGGACGATCGAATGGTGGTTCAGTCGTTCCCGGAATTCGACGGAAAAATGGTCGTCCGAATACCCTTTGAGTGGATAAGTACCCTGGTAATCTATCCAAGACATTTAATTATATTGATTTTATTTCACTAAGAAGTAAGAAATTAACTAAAGATTGTAAAATCTATAAGTTTAACTTAGCATCGGGAAAAAATTATGCTGATCCAGAGATTATTAAATTATTTGAAGAGTTAACAGGCAAGAAGGTAAATATTGTTTCTCGAAGCCCTCGAACAGATCATAACTATTCTTCTGCAGATGTGTATGATAATGCTATTGTACTTAATTTTAAATCTCAATTTGATATTGAATACTCTATTTTAGAATACTATCACTGGTATATGAAATATCATCATTCTCATGAAAATATTGTTTAGTAAATATTTCCCCATTAAAGGATATATCGCTATAAATATATTTGGAATACTAATAGTTAGGAAGGACTATAAACGTAGATTTCAAAATATTGATGATCCTTGGGTAGTTAATTTAATTAATCATGAAGCTATCCACACTGGACAAATAAAAGAATGTGGATACGAATCGTATTATCCGTTATATATATTATTTTGGATAATCAGATTAATTACCCCGCCTTATAAGTCCTCTTACAGAGATATCTCATTCGAACAAGAAGCTCAGTTATGGGAATATAATTTTAGCTATCTTAATAAACGTAAAAGATACTCTTGGGTTACTAGAATGTTTAAGAGTACTTTAAGTGCACCTGAAAATTATCAGAGGTACAATTCTAAAGTTTGTGATAAGCTACAAAATATATTATTAAAGACTTTGAAATAAGTTATTTATCCGTCTTTTGAAACGTGGTAGAACCCTTAAAATGTTTGAAAATCAATTAACCTTAAAATCTTTATATCATGAAAACTAATTTCTTTGCTAAGAACAAAATTACTGTTACTATTATTTCATTATTGGTAGTAATTGTATTAGGAATATATTTAACTAGTAGTGAACTAAGGGATAAAGCTCTAGGTAAGTGGGTAGTAACATTTGGTGATAAATTTAAAAATAAGGAAAATATCTTAGATAGATATAGATGTGCACAATATGTTACAAGAGAACCCGGTAATAGCTACAGGATTATAGTTAGATTTAGAGTAAATCCTAGTGAACAATATCCTGAAATAGTTAACGCTAAACCGATTTCTAGAGAAGAATACCATGATCTAAGAGAATCAGGATATCCCATTTTCGATGACCCTAAAGTATTGTCATATGACCAATGCTTTAATGGTTATAAGTTCCTCACTATGGATATGTATAATGAGGTTTCGGATAAAATAGAAAAATTACTTGGTAGTGAATATGACTACGATGGTAAAGCTTATAGATCATTGAGAGACTGGCATGTAACCAAGAGTGTTATTTCAAAATATGTTACTGGATATGATCATCCTGAACGTCATTTCAAGGGAGTAGAATTGAGTAGAATGGATTATTATGGTGCTAATGATGTTTATCTAGAACAGGTACATAGTCTAAGAGTGTTATGTAGCCTCGGTGAATATCGTAAGGAAAATAGTATACTAGGGTGCTATTATAGGAATAGTACAAAAATAAAAGAGTTAGAGTCATTAGACTCAACAGATTTTAGTAAAGATACGTGGTATTGGAAATATAAGCCCTGGGAATCAGCTTTATCAGGACTTAGTGAAGTATTAGAATATCTTGATCAAGCGATGGTGGTACATTATGCTATTAATAAATCACAGATAGCAGAAATACTTAAAGAAACTTTTAATACCTATGATAAAGATAGAGAATATTGCTTAGGGTTACTTAATGAAACTATGGATATGGTGTCAAAGAATTATGAAGTTATACAGTATTATAATTACGATATCTATAACTATAAGTATAATCCTGATGATAAATCTAGAGTATATAATTCTAAGTTATTACCTGAAGTTAAAGAAATCTTAGAAAATTTCTTTTATAGTGCAATGACTAAATAATTTAAAATCGTGGAAATCACTAATATATCCTCAATGTCAACTGAAGAGTTGAAAGATTTAACTGTAAAGGCAGCTGAGGAATTTTATCTTAATAAAGATAACGGTATCAACATACTAATAAAGTATATGATGAAATGTTAGACGAGCTAAAGAGTAGGATTCCTGAATTTAATATATTTAGAAATCTTAACTTAGCTGGTAAGATATTCTTCATAGCCGTTCCAATTCCTGGAATTCGTAACCTGCATTCAGTAATAGCTTCAGTTTTCCCCGTAGCGCGATTTCGGCGCCGATGGCCGGATTCAGCAACGTTCCGCCGTTCGTGCGGCTCGCCAGAGCAAACGAGTAGCCGGCTCCGCAGTTCAGGTAGGGCGATCCCGCGTGGACGGATAATGCGGAATTTCAATCACCGTCCAGCAGCAGTATGGTCATAAAATTATGTTACTTATCGGTAACATGCAAACAAAATAATATTTTTCGTGGAAAGGGCGGGAAATGACTATTTTTGGTGCCGGTATACTTTCCGGCAGGCAGGCCCGAGATTTCAGGTGATCGATGGAATTTTGTGTGGCGGATGGAAGCAGGCCGGATAATCATCGGAAGAAATGGATCGGAGCGCACAGGTTTTTTTCCGCAAAGCGGCGGTAACGGATATCGACCCTGTTTGGCGGATTATCCTGCAGGCCAAGGAGCAAATGCGCCTGTTGGGCAGCCGCCAGTGGCAGGACGGGTATCCCGCTTTGGACGATATCCGGCGGGATATTGCGGACGGTTGCGGGTATGTATTGGCTGCGGGAAACGTTCCGGTCGCCTATGGCGCCGTGCTGTTCGGCGGCGAACCGGCTTACGGCTCGATTGAAGGGGAATGGTTGTGTCAGCCGCCTTATGTGGTGGTGCACCGTCTTGCGGTGGCGCAGGAGATGAGGCGTTGCGGACTCGCCACCCGGTTTATGCGGGAAGTCGAAACATTCGCCCGTAATGCGGGGCTGCACAGTTTCCGGGTCGATACCAATTTCGATAACCGCTACATGCGGTCGCTTCTCAGCGCGCTCGGTTTTACCTACTGCGGTGAGATTTTCTATGCGGACGGAAGCCGCCGGGCTTATGAAAAACCGTTGTGAAACGCGGACGGTTTTTGTCTGCCGGGGGTGTGCCGGGCTCATTTTTTCCTTACATTTGGATAAATCCGTTTTTACGGGACATTTCACCGGTTCCGCACCGGATACACCCGGCCAAAAATGAAAAATTGCCGTTAACTACATAACCATGACAAGCAGACGTTTTTTCCGTTTCGTAGCCCTGTCCTGCGCGATAGCCGCCGCTGCGACTTACAGCTCCTGCAATACGCCTAAAGTACAGTCCGGTACTGTTTATGCCTCTTTCGAACAGCAGTTGTTCGAGCATCCCGATAACACGTTCCGGGCTGTGCCGTTCTATTCGCTCAACGACCGCCTCGACAGCGCCGAGCTGGTTCGCCAGATCTCTCTGATGAAACAGGCGGGTTACGGCGGTGCGTTTCTGCACAGCCGGATCGGCCTGCTGACCCCTTATCTCGGCGAGGAGTGGTTCCGGATGATGCAAATCGGCACGCAGGCATTGCAGGCTTTGGATATGGACGTGTGGTATTACGACGAGGACAAATGGCCCAGCGGCTTTGCCGGCGGCATCGTTCCGCGGCAGAAGCCCGATTTCCGGGCCCGCTGCCTGATCCGGTTGCCGCTCGGAACGCCCGTTGAGGCGCCGGATTCGGTTCTGCTCCGTGACGATCATTACCTCTATGTTTGCCGAGTCAACCCGATGGGGCAGCCGCGTTATAACGGCACCTGCTGGGTCGACCTGATGAATCCAGGGACCGTACGGGCTTTCATCGAGAGCAGCTATACTCCTTATGTAGAGCGGTTCGGGGGACACCCCCGCGTCCGGGGCATGTTTACCGACGAGCCCAATGTGATCGTCCGCCCCGAAATGGCCCATCAGGGAGCCGTGAGCTATTCCCCCGTGCTGGATTCGCTTTTCCGGGCGCGGTGCGGCTATGAGCTTCAGCCGGTTATTCCGGCGCTGTTCGATACGGTAGGGGAGTGGCGCAGGATCAGGCTCGACTATTACCGGACGGTAGCCTATGCCCTCGAGCAGGCTTTCAGCAAGCCGATCGGCGACTACTGCGCCGGAAACGGCTGGATATGGACCGGACACTACAACGGGGAGGACACTCCCGGCCTGACGATGGCCAATACCGGAAACCTGATGCAGCAGCTGCGCCATATGCAACAGCCGGGGCTCGATGCGCTGGCGCTCAGGCTCAATACGATTTACAGTGCCAAAGGAGTGACTTCGGTGGCCAACCAATACGGACGGCAACGCCGGTTGTGCGAATTATTCGGTATCGGAGGCCATAACCTCTCGTTCGAAGACCGCATGTGGATCACCTCGTGGAATACCATTATGGGGATCAACTTTATGTGTCCGCACCTCTATCAGTACAGCCTCAAAGGGGAACGCAAGCGCGATTATCCGCCCGCGATCAGCCATCAGCAGCCTTACTGGCCGTACAACGGCTTATTCGAGGACTTTTCCGCCCGGCTTTGTTATTTCGCGACGGCCGGAGTGAACGAGCCCGATATATGCGTGATCCATCCGCAGGAGTCGGCCTACCTGGAGACCCAGACCAGCCTGATTACACCCACCGGCGTGCAGGAGCCGGTATTGGCCGGGTTGATGCGTTCGCACCGGAATTTCGATTTCGGCGACGAACAGATTATCTCCGAGACGGGTCGTACCGATGCGGATCGCTTCGTGATCGGGGAGATGGCCTACCGCGGGGTGGTGCTTCCGGAACTGACGACGATCCGCCGCAGCACGCTCGATAAGTTGGTCGAATTTGCGGAAGCCGGAGGAACGGTCGTCGTTTGCGGCGATTATCCCCGTTTCGTCGACGGCGAACCTGCTCCCGAACAGCTCGTTCGTCTCGCGTCCAACTCGGTTCGTGTGCCGGTGGAGGGATTGGGGGATTTGCTCGCGGAAAAGTTGCCCCCGCCGTTCCGGCTCGAAGGGACGGGTTGCGATTCGGTCTGGACCCATTTGCGCCGGGTACGGAACGGAATGACCCTACAGCTTTCGAATTTCTCGCGGAAAAACGAGGTAACCGCCGCCCTGCGTTTCGATGAACCGGATACCCGCGCGGTGCTTTGGAATCCGGTCAACGGCGAATGCCTGCGGCTTATGGCCGATTCGACGGGTACTTTCCGGCTGCGGTTTGCACCGGCCCAGACTTGGATTGTCTCTACCGGCCGCTCGGCCGAGACGGCCCGTTGTGCGGCCGATTACCGTTTGCCGGGCGAGCGGCGTACGGTCGCGACGCTCGGCGGTCCGTGGCGGCAGAACCGGCTCAGCCCCAATGCCCTGACACTCGACTATGCACAGTTTTCCAAGGACGGCGGCCGCACCTGGAGCGTTTCGGAACCGGTGCTCGCCTTTTCCGACCGGGCGGCGCAAAGCCACCCCTATAACGGCCCGTTGCTGGTCCGGTACCCGTTCCGCGCCGAGGCATTGCCCCGGAACTGTTCGCTGGTGCTGGAGCAGCCCGAAATGTACGCTTCCATCCGGGTCAACGGTCGGGAGCTTCGTTTCGGTCAGGGTGAGGAAACTCCCGGGAAAAACACAGGAACAACCTCGAAGAAAACACCGGGAGATGTTTCGGACGGTGAACCGGCGGGATTTTACCTGGATCGGGCTTTCCGGACGGCAGAGATCACGCCGCTGCTTAAAAAAGGAGATAACGAGATTGTGCTGGCCCTTGATTTCCGGAGCGCTGTGCCCAGCAGCTACGATGCCGATGAACGGTACGGTACCGAAATAGAGAGCGTCTATCTGACCGGCGATTTTGCAGTCCGGGGAAAAGAGGTTGCTCCCCCGCTGGCCGATTCATGGCGCAACCGCAGTCCCTACCTGCAACGGACCGCTCCGGTGAACCGCCTTACCGGTTTCGTGCTTACGGATGAACCCGCACAGGTCGAAGGGGATATGACCCTCCAGGGGTATCCTTTCTTTGCCGGGAGCATGACGTTGGAGAAAGAGTTCGATCTGGAACGAACCGACAGTGCTGCAAGGTACTTCCTGACTTTCCCGGCATGCGAGGCGACGGTGATCGGGATCAATGTCAACGGTACCGACTTGTCCCCGCTGTTCGCCTCGCCGTGGGAGGCCGATGTGACCCCGTGGTTGCGGCCCGGCAGCAACAAGATATGCCTGACGCTGACCAACACATTGCGTAATCTGTTGGGGCCGCACCATCACAAAGGGGGTGAATTTACCGAAGTGCGTCCCGTCACGTTCCGGGCCGGGGAGGATGTTTCGAATACCATGACGGGCGAACCTGTGGGTGAATGCGATTGGTATGACGCGCGTCTGAAAGGTCGTGCGGCCCTGTGGCGCGACGCGTATCACATCATTCCGTCCGGTTTGCTCGCTGCCCCGGAGATTCGCCGGGAGCGTTAAGGCAGGGAGTGCCGCTGTCCGGGAGATGCGTGCGGGAGCGGCCCGGCAGCGGGATTTAATTTTAGGCGATCATTGATTGTGAGTATCATTATCAGGCAGGAAGAGCCACAAGACTTCGAAGCGGTATTCGGGCTGATCCGGCAGGCGTTCGAGGGTGAAGAACATAGCGACCATCGGGAGCAATTCTTGGTGGAGAGGCTGCGGAATTCGGACGCGTTCGTCCCTGAACTCTCTTTGGTCGCGGAAACCGGGGGCACCCTTGCGGGGCACATCTTGTTGACAAAGGTGAAAATCGTTTCGGATTGCGCTGAAGAGGCCGGATCGCTGGCGCTGGCCCCCGTTGCCGTGCTGCCGGCTTACCAGGGCAACGGGATAGGCGGCCGGTTGATTCGTGCGGCCCATGAAAAGGCCCGGGAGATGGGTTTCGGTTCCGTCATCCTGTTGGGACATCCGGCTTTTTACCCGAAATTCGGTTACCGGCCGCTGAAGGAGTTCGGGATTAAACTACCTTTTGATGTCCCGGACGAATGCTGCATGGCGATTGAACTGACCGAAGGAGCATTGTGCAATATAAGCGGGACGGTCCGGTATCCGGATCCGTTTTTCGAATAAACACCGTTCATTTCGATCACCGGTTACATAATTGCCTTTCCGGGTTTTGTACTTTGGGTTTGACCGGCGTATTTCCATTATACAGTGCTCTGATATTCACGAAACGCCCGCATTCAATATGCGGGTGCTTCTTTTGAAAGTGAAGGATATGTGAAAGTGTTTGTAGGTTCGGACGGCTTACCCGGCCGGGGAACTCAAGCAAAACGCTGATGCAGGGATTGCGGTGTCTTTCGAAGCGGTTGGCCGGATTTCGAAACGGTCAGTCGGATAGTTTCGGGGTGGCGATGGAAGTTTCCGGTAATTTTTTGCGGGCCACCTGCCGGGTGTCGCGATGGTCCGGCTCTGCGAATGAAATGACGAACGAGGTCCAGCCCTTTTCCGAAGCGAGCCGGAATGTGAGGCCGTGGTTATTCAGCACCTCGCGGACAAACATCAGCCCGATGCCCTGACCGCCGGGTTTTGTCGTGAAAAACGGACTGAACAGTTTGCGCCCGGTCTCTTCCGGAATGCCGGGCCCGTTGTCTTCGACGATGATCTCTACCGGTTCTGAAGAGATCCTGATCCTGATCTCGCCGCCGTTGCCGATCGCTTCATACGAATTCTTTATGATATTGAGCAAAACCTGTTCGAACTGAATGCCGTCCACCCGGATCACGGTTTCCGGCGGGGCGGCCTCCAGGGTGAGCCGGATGTTGCGGTTCTGGCATTCGATCCGGGCAATCGCTTCGACTGACCGGAGCAGTTCGTTGAGGCGGACGTCCGACAGCATAGGTTCCGGAATCCGGACCATGTCCGCCAGTTTGTTGATGAACTGGGACATGTGATTGCAGCGGTCGTAGGAAGCCGCGACGGCCGGACGGAATTCTTCCCATTCGGGGCGTTCTTCCTGCCGGAGTGCATCCGATACCGCGCAGAGCGTAGAACCGATCGCCCCTACCGAGTTGTTGACCTCGTGGGCGATCATCCGGATGATCCGTTCGTACGACTCTTTCTCGAGTTTCATTACCTCCCGGGTCAGCTCTTCGACCAGCAGGAAAGGGTGCACGAAACCGCGGTCCATAAACGAGGATTTGATGCAGCGGTAGACGCGGCGGTCCGCTGTCCGGATCACCGTCTCGTCGTAGAGTTCCAACCCGGCCAGCTCGCGGGTCAATTCGCAGGGCGCTTCCGCCAGCGAAAGCCCTTTGACCTGTGAAAAATCCTCGATTTTCAATAATTTCAATCCCGCAGGATTGATCTCTGAAATCCGTTCGTCGAAATCGAGGATGATTACACCTTGCGGCGAGGCTTGGATCAACAGGTCGAGAAAATGGTTCTTTTCGCGCACTTCGGAACGCTCCTGCTTGAGTTGTGTGATCATCCGGTTGAATACTTCGATCAGCTGGTTCGCTTCGCGGTTGCGGATCGGGCGCAGGCGGCTCGCAAAATCCTGCTGCCTGAGCAGGTCGATTCCGCTGAAAAGCAGTTGATAAGGCCGTACGAGTTTTCGGTACAGCCCGATGAACAGCAGCAGTATAATCAGGGCCCCGGCTTCTGCACTCCAGAACAGCAGCGGCTTTTCGGGCAACGCAAGCACCCCGAGCGCGGCCGCCGCACCGGTTCCCGAGACTGCTAATATCCAGAAATATCCTTTCAGTTTCATGATCGAACCTATTCGGGTGGGCGTATCGCGTATTTTTCCAAACGGCGGTAGACCGCCTGACGGCTCAGCCCGAGGGCCGTCGCCACTTTCGAGAGGTTGCCGCCGTAGAGCTCCAGTGCCCGCAGGATCATTTGTTTCTCGATCTCTTCGAGCGAATGCACCGAAGTGTCGTGGACCCCTGTTTTGGCTGCAATTTCGACGTACTGATTTTTGAAGTCGACCTCCGTCAAGTGCGGTTGTTGGGAGACGAGGATGGTCCTTTCGACGAAGTTCTTCAATTCCCTGACGTTGCCGGGATAGGGCAGCCGGCTGAGGTACTCCATCGCTTCAGCCGAGATTTCGACCGGTTCCAGACCGTTCTGCCGGGCTTGCTGCCTGGCAAAATACTCCACCAGCAGCGGAATGTCTTCCCTTCGCTCGCGCAGTGCCGGCATTTGCACCGTGATGAGATTGATCCTGTAAAAGAGGTCTTCCCGGAACTCTCCCTGCTGTACCATCTGCGGCAGGTTGCGGTTGGTCGCACAGATAATCCGCGTATCGACCTGCTTCGGACGGCTGTCGCCCAACGATTCGAACGTGTGGTCCTGCAGTACGCGCAGCAGTTTCACCTGGCTGACCATGTCCAGGTCGCCGATCTCGTCCAGGAAGATACTTCCGCCGTCGGCCAGTTCGAAACGGCCCTTGCGGTCGTAATGCGCATCGGTGAAGGCGCCTTTTTTGTGTCCGAACATCTCGCTTTCGAACAGCGACAGTGAAATGCCGCCCAGATTGACCTTGATGAACGGTCGGTCTTTCCGTTCGCTGTTTTCATGGATGGCTTCGGCGATCAGCTCCTTGCCGGTGCCGCTTTCGCCGGTAATCAGCACGGGAGCATGGGTGGAGGCGATGCGCGATACCGTTTGCAGGACCCGCTCCAAGAGCGGGGACTTGCCGATGATCTTGTCCCGCCGGAACGGACTTTTCGGAGCGGCATCCGCTGCCGTGCTGCTCTCCTGTACCTGGATCGCGGTACGGATCGATTCCAACAGTGCGAGATTGTTCCACGGCTTGGTGATGAAATCGAACGCTCCGGCCCGGATTCCCTGTACGGCCAGATGGATCGAACCCCATGCGGTGATCAGGATTACCGGGACTTCCGGCGCCAGCACCTTGACTTTCGCCAGCAGCTCCAGTCCCTCTTCGCCGGTGGTCGAACGCGTATAGTTCATATCCATCAGGATCAGTCCGGGGATTGTAGTGCGGATTTGCGCCACGGCTTGTTCCGGCGTTTCCGCCGTCGCAATCCGGCCCGCTTCAGCACCAGCGATAACGACGAGCGGACGGTCGGATCGTCATCGCATATCAGTATAGTTTTCGAATCCATGCGGCAAGATAAGTATTGTAAAAATAAACAATCTCCGGCTTAAAAAAAACGGGTCGGTCAAATCGGATACTGTGCCTCCAGCGGTCGGTTCGCGATAAAGTCGAAGAGGGTCAGTCCGCGGATTTGATAATAGTAGGACCACAGCATGTACATCTGCTCGATGTAATTGCGGCGGGG
>OKRX01002666.1_pt1 | contig 11651 bp, 14 predicted proteins | sample 1601241 | NCBI WGS metagenome assembly OKRX01 (sample SAMEA3541500, study PRJEB24748) | human gut metagenome | biome: human gut; feature: human-associated habitat; material: faeces | place: China | collected 2012
GCAATTCATCTCACCGCCTAAAGAGGCGGGAGACTTCTTGCAGAATCAGGTTAAAAAAATGTGCTATACTGATTCAGTCCACAGTTTACGGACCGATAAGGATAACGACTGTGCAGTTTTCGGGCTGCCGTCGTTATCCTTTTTTGTATGATAAAGGAGGGCTTATGTATTTGCTCATCGATAATTACGATTCTTTTACGTATAATTTGGCCGATTTAGTGGCGGAAACGGGACGCGACGTACAGGTCTGCCGCTGCGACCAGATTGGGCGGAATGAGATTGCCGCTTTGAACCCGCAGGGACTGATTATTTCGCCTGGGCTGAAACGTATCTCAAAGCCTATTTGAAAAAGCATTACCAGGCCAATCAGACCGCCCTGCCCTTGACAGCTGGGGCCATCGGCTATGTCAGCTATGACTACGGCCTGGCACTCCATGGGATGAAATCCCGCCACGCACCTGCCTTTCCCCTGCCTGATATGAAGTGGGTCTTTTACGATTTCTTCATCATCGAACACCGGCAAAGCCACGCCGTATGGTTTGCTGCCAATGGCCAGACGATGCCGGCCGAAGCCCTGCTAGCACAGATGGAAGAGAAAATCCGGACTCGCCTTCAGAAAAAAACGCTCCCGCATACTGACGAAAATAGCCAATATGCCTTAACCGTCCAAGCCGACAGCACGACGGAAACCTATGGAAAGGCTTTACAAAAACTCCGGGACTACCTCTTCGCCGGCGATGTCTATGTGACGAATTTCACCAGCACCTTAACCGTCCAGAGCCACTGCCCGCCGTACACCTTCTTTTCCCGTCTGCACCGGGACAATCCGTCCCCTTTCGGGGCTTATTTACAATATGGCTCTTATCAAATCATCAGTGCTTCCATGGAACGGCTGCTGTGCCTGCGCCATGACCAGATCGAAACGCGTTCCATCAAGGGCACACGGCGCCGCGGCAAGACGCCTGCTGAAGATGAAAAGCTGCGACAGGAACTGGCTCAATCGCAAAAAGACCAGAGTGAATTACTGATGATCGTCGATTTGGAGCGCAATGACCTGCACAAAATCAGCCAGCCTGGCAGCGTTTCGGTTCCGACGCTGTTTGCCATCGAGCCATATGCCACGGTTTTCCATTTAGTCGCCGATGTAACAGGGACCCTGCGGCCTGGGCAGACAGCCATTGATGCCTTGATGGCCCTCTTTCCAGGCGGCTCCATTACGGGTGCACCGAAGCGGCGGGCTATGGAAATCATCGACGAATTAGAATTCAGCCGGCGCCAGCTTTATACCGGAACGATTGGCTACCTTTCTTTAGATGGGAACTGTGACTTAAACATTGTCATACGGACGGCCGTCCACTACGATGACCGATATACCATAGGCGTCGGCGGCGGTATTACGGCCGAATCGGACGTACATTTCGAATACGAAGAAATCTGGCAAAAAGCCAAAGCCTTGCTCAGCGCATTGAAAGGAGAGGTTTTTGATTATGAATCTTATCTTAGATGATGGCTACCAATTCGGATTGGGAGCTTTTGAAACCATTCCTGTCTATCAGGGTCGGCCAGTCTGGCTGGAGGCTCATGAAAGGCGTTTACGGCATACGTTGGAATATTTAGGGATTGACCTTTCTTCTGATTGGGAAAATCATTTATGGGAGTATGTGTATGGTATGGATAAGGAGGATTGGGTATTAAAAAAAATCGCTTCCGATAAAAATATAAATTTTACATCCCGTGCCAATCTGTATGCATCTATGGCTGACCGTCCAGGTTATGTCATCGCCCTGTCGTCTATTCGCCGCAATGAAACGTCCCCACTGGTACGGCATAAGACCTTTAATTATGGCGACTCGATCTTAGCCAAACGGCAGGCCCGGGCCGAAGGTATTGACGAACCGATTTTCTGCAATATGCAGGGCCAATTGACAGAAGGCGCTGTCAGCAATCTCTTTTTCATCAAAAACGGGCGGCTCTATACGCCGCCCGTCGAAGCCGGATTATTGCCAGGCATCATCCGGTCTTATCTCTGTCAATGCTATGATGTCATCGAAAAGCCCTTGTATCCGGAAGATATCCGGACTTTCGACGAATGTTTCCTGACGAACTCCCTCATGGGACTCATGCCGGTCCGCCGCTTTGGCACCGTTGTGTTTCCCGTATCCCCAGAGACGCATACGGCTGCCTTATTCCGCCGTTATGAAGCAGACAAAAGCCTGCCCTTCCCGCTCTCTATAAGACGAGCTGGTGAAAGACCTGGCCGTCCATGTCCTTCCAGGTGAAGGTGTCCCCGTCCCAGAGGAGATAGCTGTGCGGGCTGTTTTCCTTAGGAAGCGACGTCGAGCCGGGATTCAAGTAATAGTTATCCTGGCCGAAGGGCTGCCAGACCGGGACGTGCGTATGGCCGTGGAGCAGGATGTCGCCAGGCTGCATGGGCGGCAGGGATGCCAGATTGTAGCGGTCGCCATGAGTCGCATAGACGAGGCGGCTGCCCTGGGTCAGGATGGCATAGGTGGCCATGATGGGAAATTCCAGGACCATCTGGTCCACGTCGGCATCACAGTTCCCGCGGACACAGAGGATGGCCTCTTTGACTGCGTTGAGCATGGCAAAGACTTCCTTCGGCGCATAGTCCTTGGGCAGGTCGTTGCGCGGTCCGTGATAGAGGATATCGCCGAGCAGGACCAGGCGGTCAGCCCCTTCCCGCTTCCAGGCGTCGAGCATACGGCGGCAGTAATAAGCCGAGCCGTGGATATCTGAAGCAATGAAGAATTTCATTTATTTCGCCCCTTTCTTGGCATCGATGGCGGCAAAGACCGTACAGTAGTTGCCTTCCGGCGTCCGGCATTTCGAGCAGTGGACACAGCGGGCCGGCCGCAAATCGCCCTGGTTCCAGCGGCGGACCAAACCCGGTTCCGATAATAAGGGCCGGCTCAGGCCGATACCGGCCAGTTTCGATGTCTTCAAGGCCGTTTCCATCTGCCGCGGGTCCTTGAAGCCGCCCGTTACATAGACAGGGACGCGTACGGCGTCGGCTATGTCTTTGGCATAATCGAGGAAATATCCGCCGTCGCGGATGACGTGGCCATCCCATTCCAGGCCGATTTCCTGCTGGGCCTTGCCGTGGATATTGCCGCTCACTTCGATGGCGTCAATACCAGACTGCTGCAGGCGCCGGCAGATATCCAGCGAATCTTCAAAGGTCAGGCCGCCTTCAAAGAAATCGGAACAGGTAATCTTGATCCAGATGGGGAAATGCGGGCCCGCTGCCTGACGGATAGCCGCGATGATATCGCCGACGATACGGTAGCGATTGGCCGGCGAACCGCCATAGGCATCGCAGCGCCGGTTGTAATAGGGACTGAGGAACTGATTGAGCAGGTACGAATGGCCGCCGTGGATTTCGACAGCATCGAATCCGCTGTCGCGGACGCGCTTGGCCGCCTGGGCATATTCGCCGATGAGGTGCTGGATATCGGCCGGACTCATGGCGACACCGACAGTCCCGGTCTTTCGTTCCGGCACGGCTGACGGCGAAAAGATAGTCCGCCCTTCCCGCTCAAAGGTCGTCTTGGTCCCGCCATAGGCGATCTGCATCATGATCTTCGCCCCATAGGCATGGACGCGCCGGGTTAACTCCTGATACTGCGGGATAAAGGCATCGTCATAAATGCCCATCATGCCGGCGTTGGGCCGGTCTTCCCCATCGACGCGGGCATAGCCCGTACAGATCAGGCCCACTTCGTTCTTGGCCAGCTGGTCGTAGATGCGGTACTGTTTTTCCGACATATAACCCTTGGCATCGGCCAAGGCTTCCCACGTCGCACTGCGGAGGATGCGATTGCGCACGGGCATCCCGGCGATGACGGCATGTTCCAATAATTTCATATATATAATCCCCCTTTTTTATCGATTAGTTAGCCACTAGCCACTAATCCAGTATACGAATTTTTTGCTGAAACTGCAAGGCTGAAGGCTTCACGGTATCTTTCATCCTTCCAGCGAACGGACAACCACAGCCAGCTGACTGACAGCCTGGCGGAATTCTTCCGGCGTCGTATAGGCATAGGACAGGCGCAGAGACTGGGTGTGGCGGCTGGAATAGATATCGCCGGGATTGATGAGGACGCCAGCCGATACGGCTTTGCGGAAGAGCAGTTCCATGGGAAGTCTGCTGCGGAAGGTAAGCCAAATATAAAAACCGCCCTGCGGCACCTGCCAGTCTGCCATGTCCGCAAAGACTTCGGACAAGGACTGACAGGCTGCCTGGCAGCGCCGCTGCAATTCACAGCGCAGCCCATCCAGATACTGTTCATAACGACCACTGGTCAGGAACCGGGCCAAGACTTGCTGGGACAGGGAGCTGGCGCCATAGTCGATCTGCATCTTGACGTCGCCCAAACGCTGTACGACCGGTTCCGGCGCTATCATCCAGCCGATGCGCAGCCCGGGCGCCAAAGATTTGGAAACACTCCCCAAATAGAGGACCCGGCCGCCAGGGTCCAGGCTTTTCAGAGATGGCGGCGGCGTTCCGTCAAAGGTCAGTTCTTCATATGCCCCGTCTTCAATGATGGGCAGGTCATAGCGGCTGCATAATTCCAGGAGCTGGATGCGGCGTCGGCGGCTTAGGGTCCGGCCTGTCGGATTGTGGTTCGTCGGGATGGTATAGAGGACGCTGTTGCCCCTATCTGAAGACTGGCGCAAGTGCTTTTCCAGGGCTTCCAGCGACAGGCCCTGGTCGTCCATGGGCAGGCCGCAGAGGCGAAGATGGGCAGACTGGAAGACCTGGAGCGATTTGACATACGTCGGGTCTTCGACGTAAACCGTCGCCCCGCCGCGGAGAAGCCCTGCCGATATGAGCTGGAGCCCCTGCAGGGCGCCAGACGTAATCAGGATGGACGACGGCGCCACGATTGAATTCCGCTTTCTGGCATACCCAGCCAGAGCCTGACGCAGGGCGGGCATCCCCAACGGCTCGACATAGCCCAGGGAGGTAATGGCATCGGCCACATCCCGCAAAGTCTGGCGGAAGGCATCCTGCGGGAACAGCCTGGGGTCCAGTTCGCCCGTACCGAGACGGACCAGGCGATCATCGAACTCCAGGGTATTGATGGCCTGGACGACTTCCTGATTGGCCCGGAAATAGCCAGCCGTCATGTAACGGTTCCAATCCGGCTGAACCGGCAGGCGCAGGGACCAGGCCGTACTGGCTATGACCGTCCCCTGGCTGCCCCGGCCCTGGAGTACGCCCGCTTCCAATAGCGGCTTCAGAGCCTGGTTCAGAGTACTCCGGTTCACCTGGAAATGCCGGGCCATCTCGCGCTGAGACGGCAGGCGCGTCCCGGCCGGCCATTCACCGCTTTCCATTTTTCCATACATCCATTCGAGGATTTGCCGGTATACGGGCACGGCCTGCGCCGGGTCGGGATGCCATTCGATTTGCACGGGAATATGCCGCTTCATCACATCGTCTCCTTTTTGGTTGGTATAATTCACATCGCTTTGGCGGGTTGGAATCCGGCATAGCTCTGTTATACTGTGATTATACCATACGAACCAACTTTCTTTGGTTGGAAAAGAAGGAGGCTTTTTTATGTTCTTTTTCCAAGGCCTGACCATGGGACTGGCTTACGTCGCTCCCATTGGCATGCAGAATCTCTTCGTCATCCATTCAGCGTTATCCCATTCCCTGCGCCGCGCCGTCGTGACAGCGCTCATCGTCTTGTTCTTCGACATCAGTCTGTCGCTGAGCTGTTTTTACGGCATCGGCAGCCTGCTGGATCATCTTCCCTGGCTCAAAGCGGTCATTCTGGGCGCAGGTACGCTGCTCATCCTCTACATGGCCTATGGCATGATTCGCCAGGTACCGGATGCGCTGACCCTTAAAGGTCAGCCGGCCTCTCTGGGCCAGACCGTTTCCAAAGCCTGTATCGTCACCTGGATGAATCCTCAGGCCATTTTAGACGGCACGATGCTCCTCGGCGCCTTCCGCATCACCCTGCCTGCCGCCGAAGCCACGACCTTCCTGACCGGTGTCCTCCTGGCATCGGGCCTGTGGTTCCTCTCGCTCACGGGCTGCGTCGCCGCCTTCCGCCACGCCATGACACCCCGCATCCTGCGCGCCATCAATGTCCTCTGCGGCACGGTCCTCATGCTGTACGGCCTCCATTTAGGCTATACCTTCGTGCAGTTCTTTCAAATCTGAGACGGATTCTCCATGATATGGAGGATTTCTGCATCGGTATGAGCCACACCTTGATTACCAAACTTTACTGATTTTTCAACCCTTTTTCGATAACGGGCCCGACTTTAGCTTCCCATGCAGCAAAATCTTTTGTTCCCGTCATGACATGCCACGATTTAGCACGATATAAATGCCGGTACAACTTCTGATAATTCGGGTCCGACGCAGCCAATTCCTGCATGACGTCCCGACGAGCCGCTAAGAGATACTGCGGTACGCCTTCTTTCGAAGCCGGTTTCAGGGCGGCCATCATGAAAGGCTTAGAAGTCAATAAGGCAACTAATTTTTTAGCCGGTTCCACCTTATTCACTGGAATCTGGGAAGAGATGCTGACGTAATCAACATAGGCCGTCGCTACATCGGGATGTTCACAGCTGGAAATGGCCTTCACTTCTGTATAATTACCCTGCCCGAAGCGGACAATGGCACTCATCGCTTCCGGATAGGCATACAACGCCCGGCCATGGCCCTGAGCAAACCATTCAGCCCGCGTAAATTCATTGCCATCGTCATAACGGCCCGTCGCGGTGCCCGTCATCGCGTACAATTCTTTCAAATACTGCATGGCATCCGCTTGAACGTCTCCCATGGCCTGCACGGGAACGACCTTTCCTGTATGGTCCTGAAGAATATTATAGTACTTCATTTCATTATTTAAGCTGAAATCAGCGATGACACCTTCGTCCCGTCCGGGAAGTAATGCCTGGGTCTTCCGTGGACCAATGGCTTCATAAAGCTGTTGCATCGTCTGGACACGGGATACGGCATGATCCTCTTTGTGGTAAAACAGCGTATCCATGCAGACCATCTGCGGGATGCCGTAATACGTCCCCTGAGAGTACCCCTGTTCTAACGTCCAGTCTGGATAGGCAGAGCGGGCTGGAATGGTTTCGCCTAAGGGATAAAGCAGCCCTTTTTCTATATATTGCGGCGCATAAAGGCCATCGAAGACAAAAACATCACTTTTCGGTTCTTCAAAATAGCAATCCCAATCGACGAAACGCAATGTCACATCGGGTTCGATATTCTTCCATTGCGCAGTCAAAGCCGTTTCAAAGGCCTTAATATCAGGAACATAGCGGAACAATCCTACGGTCAGCACCTTTGTGTCTATCTCCGTTCCCTGTCCCGGTTCACTGGCCATCCCTGTCACCACAGTCATCATGGAAAAGGCCAGGCTTAAAATGATACGAAATAATCGTTGTCTCATATGCTTATCCCCTTCAACATAAATTAGCCAGCAGGCAAAGCCCTGCCAGCCAATTTACATTGTAGCATATGTCATCATGCGTAGTCACTTTTACTTTATAGTTAGTATCACAGAGTTTGTAGTTTACAGAGAAACCCTTTAAATTTAAAACCATTCGCTAACTGCTAACCGCTGACTGCTAAAAAAGCACCGTCTTCATGCGACAGTGCCTTTTTATTACTGCATAGCTCATTTCCGGCTCATCCACAGGCCGATGGCGATGACACCGGCAGCTAGTACGGCCTGAAGGGTCATGGGTGCCCAGGCACCGGCCATTTGCTGCATCAGGGTCCCCAAGATTTTATCGTGGCCGATCATGGAACCGGCTGTCCAGCCCAGCAACCCGGCGCCGGCATAGAGGATGACCGGGAAGCGGTCCATGAGCTTGCCGATGACCGTACTGCCGCCGACGATGATGGGGATGCTGATGAGGAAGCCGCAGGCGACGAGGAGAAAGCTGCCATGCGAAGCCCCGGCGATGGCTAGGACGTTGTCGACGCCCATGGCTGCGTCGGCGATGATGATGGTCTTGATGGCTCCCATGAGGCTGTCCGAAGCCGTCACGTTCTCATCGTGTTCTTCCGGAATGAGCAATTTCACAGCAATGGGCAGCAGGATGAGGCCGCCTAAGGCCTGTAAAAAGGGAATCGTCAACAGCCAGACGGCGATGAGAGTCATGACCAGACGGATGACGACAGCGCCGCCGGTCCCGATGAGGATGGCTTTGCGGCGCAGATTGGCCGGCAGCTTATTGGCCGCCATGGCAATGACGACGGCATTATCGCCGCCGAGGAGGATATCCAGTAAAATGATAGAGCCTAAAGCCATGAAAAATTGCATCGATAAGATTTCCATAATATACCTCTTTCTCTGAAAAACAAAAGAGACTTCCGCATGGTATCAGCAAAACTGGTATCATGCGAAAGTCTCACCCATTGCGATAGCAACGCTGCCACCAGCCGGTCAATGACGGCACGATGTTGATGACAACTGACGAGAGGTTACTCCCCTTCGCGATTCGATTGTAGGCTAATTATAACAGGCAATTCGTTCTTTGTCAATATCGTTTCTTCCCGTTTCATGATATAATAAAAGAAAACACAGAGGAGGCATCATCATGAATATACAACGTATCGGATTCATCGGGACCGGTGTCATGGGCAGCGGCATGATCCGGAATTTACAGAAAGCCGGCTATCCCGTCAACATCAACACTCGGACGAAAGCCAAGGCCGAAAAGCTCATCCAGGAAGGCTGCCGCTGGTTCGATTCGCAGGCAGAATTAGCCGCCCAATCGGACGTCGTCATGACCATGGTCGGTTATCCCCAAGACGTGGAAGCCGTCTATTTCGGTGACCAGGGCATCTTTCGCGGCAAACAGGGCGGTTTCGTCATCGACATGACCACGTCCAGTCCTTCCCTGGCCAAGCGCATCTACGCCCAGGCCAAAAAACAGGGCATCGAAGCCTTGGATGCACCCGTTTCCGGCGGCGACATCGGCGCCCGTCAAGGGACACTGGCCATCATGGCCGGCGGCGAAGAAGCGGCCTTTGAAGCCATGAAGCCTATTTTCTCGGCTATGGGCCAGACCCTGACCTATTTCGGCCCGGCCGGCAGCGGCCAGTATGCCAAGATGAGCAACCAAATCGCCATCGCCTCGAACATGATGGGTGTCTGCGAAGCCATGGCCTACGCGAAAAAAAGCGGCCTCGACCCGGAAAAAGTCATCGCCACCCTTTCCGCCGGAGCCGCCGGCTCCTGGTCCCTGGCGAATCTGGCACCGCGCATGCTGCAAGGCGATACGAAACCAGGTTTTTACATCAAACACTTCCTCAAAGACATGCGCATCGCCATCGAATCGGCAGACGAAATGGGACTGGACCTGCCCGGACTGCGCTTAGCCAAAAAACTCTACGACCAGCTGGCCGACCAAGGCATGGAAAACTGCGGGACCCAGGCCTTGTTCCAGTGGTATGCCAAACAAAAATAAGAAAAACTTAGTCTTCATACCAGCCAAACAGGGTTTTCCCCGTCTCTAACTGCTGAATCCGGGCCATGTCGTCCGGTGTCAGGGTGACGTCGAAAATATCGAGATTCTCCACCATCCGCTCCCGATGGGACGATTTCGGAATGACGCCGATGCCCTGGCACCAGGTACTGCAAGGCAATCTGTGCGGCCGTCTTGCCGTATTTCTCGCCGACAGCCTGTAAAATGGGCTCCTGGAAAATAGAAACATATTCCTCTTCAAACATTTGCCCATATTCTGAGTTGACTTCATTGCCTTCTTCATCATACTTCCGATAATTCTCTACCTTATCGATAAAAAACAAAGACAGCGTCTTAATACCGCGGTTATACAATTCCTTTTCCTTCTCGAAATGAGAACGGATAGTTTCCCGAATCTGAACCCGGCGAATGTCCTTTTCGCTGACATCGCCCAGGACTTCACCCGTGTGGATTTCCGCGCCATTGGTAAAGGTCACGACGCCTCGAATCGGGTCAATATCATTGATATGATAGCCTTGATACTGTTCCATCTCTTTGGAAAGAGCATACAAATCATCATCGACTCCGACAATACGGGTTTCACGCTTGATGGATTTATCATATTTGATTTCAAATTCCAGTCGGGCCATGGGCGGCTTTTTCGGTGAAATGATAATGTTTTCAAGATACAGATAACCATCTGTCCCACGCAGGTTATGGATGTCAAAGCCTTTGACTTCAATCTTTTTGACCAGCTTCATCCGATACGCATCCAGTGCATCCAAGACATAAACAAGGTCATGATGCTCTTTATGCGTAGCAGAATAATTCAACATAAAAAGCGGATGGAATTCCTTCAATGCTTCCTGCGTCTTCTTTCCGCCCATCTTCTGGGGTTCATCGAGAATCACGATGGGCCGGTTCGCTGCGATTACATCAATAGGCTTTCTTGAGCCGAAATCATCTCTTGCTGAAAAAATAATTCAAGCCGCCTTATCGCCGCCTCTGCCTTCTTTATTTTTCTCTTTATTAAATCCCGCATTGAAAGCCTGTACATTGATAATCATGACCGAGAGGTCTGCACTGGAACTGAAACTGTCGATATCGGTCAAATTCTTAGAGGTATAAACAAAGAAGCGGGCTTTCAAAAGAAATCCAAAATTATCCCATCTGTACAATTCGATAGATAAACAATGTGTTTCAATAATGCAGAACTTTTAGGAAAGGGAAATGCTTGATTGCTGAATCCCAGATTCTTGAACTCCTGCATAGCATTATCCGAATTAAATTCGGTTTTATTCCAAAAGGTATGTTCCTTTATGGTGCGAACACTTCCTTTCTTATCAATGTAATCTTTTTCATAGACAGTATATTTACCCTCATATTTGGGCATTTCATGGGCAGTCAACATATAATGGGCCTGTGAATTCAGACCAGTACTGAAAATTTTAAGAGTGCATGATATAGTATTAAGTAACGAAAATTGGAGGATGCTATCATGCCAAGAAAAAAGTACACTTCTGAATTTAAGACCAAGATTGTTCTGTCAATTCTTCAAGGCGACAAGGAATTCAATGTCATCTGTTCTGAAAACGGCCTGAACCCAAACATGGTCAGAAAATGGAAGCAAGAATTCCTGCAAAATGCCCATCTTGCCTTTGGTGCAGATTCTGAGCGTAAGGCCGTTCAGAGGAAGGAGGACGATCTGAAGAAAAAGAATGGCCAGATGCTAAGGACCATCGGTCAGTATAATGGGCCTGTGAATTCAGACCAGTACTGAAAATTTTAAGAGTGCATGATATAGTATTAAGTAACGAAAATTGGAGGATGCTATCATGCCAAGAAAAAAGTACACTTCTGAATTTAAGACCAAGATTGTTCTGTCAATTCTTCAAGGCGACAAGGAATTCAATGTCATCTGTTCTGAAAACGGCCTGAACCCAAACATGGTCAGAAAATGGAAGCAAGAATTCCTGCAAAATGCCCATCTTGCCTTTGGTGCAGATTCTGAGCGTAAGGCCGTTCAGAGGAAGGAGGACGATCTGAAGAAAAAGAATGACCAGATGCTAAGGACCATCGGTCAGCTTACGCTTGAGCGCGACTTTCTTCAGGACTGCTTTCGCCAAGCTGGGGAGGCCATCCCAAGAATCCCGGAATATGATCAGAAAGGATAA
>OKRX01002667.1_pt1 | contig 11646 bp, 6 predicted proteins | sample 1601241 | NCBI WGS metagenome assembly OKRX01 (sample SAMEA3541500, study PRJEB24748) | human gut metagenome | biome: human gut; feature: human-associated habitat; material: faeces | place: China | collected 2012
CGAATTGTCATTTTTCATCAGTAAACAGAATTAACGTACAGAACGCCCGCAAAACTGTTCGCACTGTTTTGCGGGCGCTTTGACTGTTGTGTAGCTGCCCCCCGATAAGTTGTCTTGAAAGGTTTATGAGGAACTTCACATGAAAGATAAAATCAAATTATTGTCAATAGCCGCAGTATTTGTTTTATTGATATGCGCGGGATATTCGATACTTAGTTTTAAGCAGACTGATTTACAAAGTATCTTAAAAAAGGAAAGTTCTAAAAAAGATTTATTTATTGATCATAATGAGAGCAGAGTTTGTTCCATACAATATGAGGCGAAGGATAACCGGACAGAGAAGATTTATTTTGAATTTGCCGATAAATATATATTTGATATGGAGTCTAAGTTTTCGGTTTATTATGACAGCAATTATTTAATGATAGACTCTTTTGAATATGAGGTGTTAAAAAACAATCTGATCCATACGAAGTGTATTGAAAAGGGGAATGCACCTGCATCGTCATATCATGGAGTTATATCATGGTATAATAAATTCAATGTAGCCGGCTGTAACGTGACAAAAGTTACGATAGGTTTCAAGGTGATCGATCCGGAAATCGACCTGTCAAATATTACAGAGATTTTATCTTTGCATGAGGAATAAAGACGGGTATGATCTGACGAACCGGTTATCGAGAAACTGTAACAGTTCAGCCCACGCCATTCGTAAAACCGCACTGTGCGCTTATCGTGGCTGAATTGTTACGAGAAACTTTGTGAAAAGGATATCATATGTTGAGATGCGAACTCAAATGTGATATCCTTTTTTGAGTAGAGAAAAATCCGTTTTTGATTCAATAATGAGCCGCAGGAAAAAAACTTGTAGTGAACGATTGTTTTTGAAACGTGAAATGATACAGGCAGGAGGAAAATAAAATGATTAAAATAATGATGCATGGATGCAACGGAAAAATGGGAAGGATGATCACGGAGATCGTAAAAAATGATGAAAATGCCGTTATTACGGCAGGTGTTGACACATATACAGAAACGCCGAATGATTATCCGGTATTTGATTCGGTGGAAAAATGTACGGAAGACGCAGATGTTGTGATTTTTCAAATGCGGGAGCAGTGGATTCGCTTTTGGATTATTGCGTGGATAAGAAACTTCCGGTTGTGCTTTGCACGACAGGACTTTCGGAAGAGCAGCTTGCAAAAGCAGAGAAGGCGGCAGAGAAGACGGCGGTGTTAAAGTCGGCGAATATGTCTCTTGGAATTAATCTCCTTTTAAAACTTTTAAAAGATGCGGCAAAAGTGCTTGCTCCGGCGGGATATGATATTGAACTTGTGGAAAAACATCACAATCAGAAACTGGATGCCCCGAGCGGAACAGCGCTTGCACTTGCGGATTCGGTGAATGAAGCGCTTGGAAACGAATATCATTATGTATATGACAGAAGCACTGTCCGCCAGAAACGTGATGCAAAAGAAATCGGAATTTCAGCTCTTCGCGGAGGTACGATCGTAGGGGAACATGAGGTGATCTTTGCGGGAACAGACGAAGTGATCGAATTTAAACATACGGCATACTCGAGAAGCGTATTCGGAAAAGGCGCTGTCGAGGCGGCAAAATTCCTTGCCGGAAAAGAAAGCGGTATGTATGATATGAGCGATGTGGTCGGATTGTGACATCCGACGTACATGAGAGATATAAATTGTGCGGTGTATTGTGGAACAAGGGGGCAGACAAGCATGAAAGAAGAATATAAAGAACTGAAAGAACTCCAGAAACGGTATTTGACCCGATTGTCAGACTTATATCCGACAATCGCGGCGGCATCGACGGAGATCATCAATCTTCAGGCGATTTTGAATCTGCCGAAAGGAACAGAACATTTTCTGACAGATGTACACGGTGAGTATGAGGCTTTTTCTCATGTTTTAAAAAACGGATCCGGATCTGTCCGAAGAAAGATCGAGGATGTGTTCGGAAATACGATGAGTGCCGCAGATAAGAAATCTTTGGCAACGCTGATCTATTATCCGAGAGCAAAGATGGACCTGATCCGGCAGACAGAGACGAATATGGAAGACTGGTATAAAGTACATCTATATCGTTTGATCGAAGTTGCCAAAAGAGCGGCGAGCAAGTATACGCGGTCGAAAGTAAGAAAGGCGCTTCCCCCAAATTTTGCTTATGTGATCGAGGAACTGATCACGGAGAAAGCGGAGGTACATGATAAGGAATCATATTATAATGAGATTATTTCAACGATTATACGGATCGGAAGAGCAGAAGATTTTATCGAGGCAATTTCAGAGTTGATCCAAAGGCTCGTTGTAGATCATCTGCATATTGTCGGCGATATTTATGACAGAGGTCCCGGTCCTCATATTATTATGGATAAACTGATGTCTTATCACTCTGTCGATATTCAGTGGGGAAATCATGATATACTTTGGATGGGAGCGGCTGCGGGACAATGGGGCTGTATTGCGAATGTGATCCGCATCTGTGCACGTTACGGAAATCTCGATATTTTGGAGGATGGATATGGGATCAATCTTCTTCCTCTGGCAGCATTTGCCCTTCGGATTTACGGGGATGATCCGTGTATTTGTTTTCGGTTAAAAGCGGTTGAAGGGATAGATCCTGATGAGATGCAAATGAATATGAGGATTCATAAAGCAATCTCCATCATTCAATTTAAAGTGGAAGGGCAGATCATCCGTCGGCAGAAAGCATTTCATTTAGAAAACAGGGCGCTTTTGCACAGAATTGATTTTGAAAAAGGTACGATTGAACTGGACGGAAAGAAATATCCGCTTTTGGATACGGCGTTTCCTACAGTCGATCCGAAAGATCCGTACGCTTTTACTCAAGAGGAAGAGGAGATCATGAAGCGGCTTGAAAAGGCGTTTCTGCACTGTGAGAAGCTTCAAAGGCATATGAGGTTTTTGCTGAACAAGGGAAGTTTGTATAAAGTTTACAATGATAATCTTCTCTATCACGGATGTGTTCCGCTCACAGAAGACGGAAAATTGAAAGAAATTCGGCTTTTCGGCAAGTCTTACGGTGGAAAAGAACTTTATGATGTTCTGGATTCTTATGTGAGAAAAGGCTTTTTTGCTCTTGATGAGAATGAAAGGCAGGATGGAAAGGACATCATGTGGTATATATGGCTGCATCCTGATTCTCCGCTTTTCGGAAAAGATAAGATGGCAACTTTTGAACGGTATTTTCTGCAAGATGCGGAAACTCACATAGAGAAAAAGAATCCGTATTACTCCCTGCTTGAAAATGAAAAAGTTATCAATCAGATATTGGAAGAGTTTGGGTTAGACCCGGCGGTGTCTCATATTGTCAACGGACATGTTCCGGTGAAACGAAAAGACGGGGAAAATCCCGTGAAATGCGGCGGGAAAGTGCTTGTGATCGACGGCGGATTTTCCAAAGCGTATCAGAAAGAAACCGGAATTGCAGGTTATACTTTGATCTTTAATTCATATGGACTTCTGCTTGTTGCGCACGAGCCGTTTGAATCTACAGAGTCGGCGATCGCAAAGGAAAAAGATATCCATTCCGAAACGATGATAGTGAAAAGAGTCAGGGAGAGGCTTTTAGTCGGAGATACGGATATCGGTGAGGAACTCAAACGTCAGGTAAAAGATCTTGAACGACTGCTTGTCGCATACAGAAACGGTGAGCTCAGAGAAAAACGATAGCAGGTATCGGATATATAACAGAACATAAAGAGAATATAAAACAGATAAATAAAAGTGAGGTTTGTATGGGAAAAGAAGAAATTCAGGAGTCAGAACCGCTTCGGATCTATTTGAATGAGATAGGGGAGATTCCTCTGTTGGACGAGACGGAAGAAAAAGAATTGGGCAGAAGAATCTCAGACGGAGACGAATCCGCAAGAGCGAGACTGGAAGAAGGGAATCTTCGTCTCGTCGTTTCTATCGCAAAACATTATACGGGAAGAGGTTTGCCGTTAATGGATCTGATTCAGGAAGGAAATATCGGATTGATGCATGCTGCCGAAAAGTATGACTATACGAAAGATAACCGTTTTTCAACTTACGCGTCATGGTGGATCAAAGAGGCAATTACAAGAGCCATCGATCAGCAGTCAAGAGAAATTCGAGTTCCGGTTCACGTTGCGGAAAATATAAAACGGGTGCAAAAAGCAGCAAAAGAACTGCAGCAGGAATTCGGAAGAGAAGCAGAACCGGGGGAGATTGCAAAGAAGCTTGGCGACCGGACAGAAGAGGAAGTGAAAAATATTCTTTCTTATATTCGAAATCCGGTATCTTTGGAAACTCCGGTAGGGGAAGATGGCGAGGACAGTCTTGGAGATTTTGTAGAAGACAGATCTGAGACGACGCCGGAAGATGCGATGGACGTTCTTGTCAGGAAAGAAGAAGTACAAGAACTTCTTGAAACTTTGAACGACAGAGAGAAAGAAGTGATCAGCCTTCGGTTTGGATTGGGGAAAGACCGCACATATACATTAGAAGAAATCGGTGAAAGTCTTGGTATAACAAGAGAGCGTGTGCGTCAGATTGAATCAAAAGCGATGGAAAAACTGAGGAAAAAGGCTCTGTAGCAAAAAGAAAAAATCCCGAATGTATAAATATTGAAAATATTGCAGATATTAGAACTACAACAATATTTATGGAAAGGGAGATATTCTTATGAAAAAAATGAAACAACTCATTTTGCTGACGCTCTGTGTGTTCACTTTGTTTGGCATGACAGCATGTGCGGGCAAAGATAAAACAGATAATGCGGCGGATCAGACGACAACGGATAAAGACAGAGACAACGATCGCAACGATGCGTCGGACAAGTCAGATAAAAAAGGAGACGGTATTCTTGATGATGCGGTAAATGATGTGACTCAGGGAGTTGATGACGTAACAGATGATGTCACAGACGGAATTGACGATGTGACAGACGATGTCACAGACGGTGTTGACAATGCGGCGGATGATCTGACTGATGAAAACGGAGCGAAAAAAGAAGGCGACCGTATGAAAAATACAGATCAGGGAGATGCAACAGGAAATGCCGATGACTCTATGAGATAGTTTTTTGTCGCATGATAAGAACAGTTATAAAATAATCGGGATTGATTCGACCGCAGAGAGAAGGAACTTTATGTCTGCGGTCGATCTTGTAATAGTGTAAACAATACATAAGGAGAAGGGCAGATGAAATTCAGACCGTGCATTGATATTCATAACGGAAAAGTAAAACAGATTGTCGGTGGAAGTTTAAAAGATGAGGGGAACATGGCAAAGACGAATTTCGCATCTGATTTAAACGCCGCATTTTATGCGAATATGTATAAGGAAGATTGTCTGAGAGGAGGTCATATTATTCTTTTAAACAGCCGGCAGTCAGAATATTATGAACAGACAAAACAACAGGCGAAAGAGGCTCTTCGTGTTTATCCGAAAGGACTGCAGATAGGAGGAGGGATTACAGACGAGAATGCATATGAATATATAGAATGCGGAGCGAGCCATGTGATCGTCACATCGTATGTGTTTCGCGGAGGAGAATTTTGCAGAGAAAATCTAAAGAAGCTTGTTCATGCCGTAGGAAAAGAGCATATCGTGCTCGATTTGAGCTGCCGAAAACAAGGTGAAGATTATTATGTAGTTACAGATCGTTGGCAAAAATATACGAATCTACGTTTGAACGCCGCTGTTCTTGAGGAATTATCTTCTTATTGTGATGAGTTTTTGATCCACGGCGTTGATGTAGAGGGAAAACGATCGGGAATGGAAGAACAACTTGTACATATGCTTGGGCAATGGGGAAAAATTCCGATTACATACGCCGGAGGAATCAGTTCGGAAGACGATTTGGAACGGTTTCGGAGTTTGGGCGGCGGACAACTTGACTTTACGATAGGAAGCGCCCTCGATCTTTTCGGAGGAACTGTTTCATATAGAAAAATTGTGAACAAATATAACTGATGAAAAGATGCATAACAGGTGACTATTTGAGAAAAAATGGTATATTTTGAAAGGTCTGTTTGGTATTAATAGATAGAAAAGAGCATGATATAAGCGGTGCAAATGTACAACAAGCAATACAAATGTATAAATTGACATTTTTGAGAAAATTTGCTATTCTGATAAAGAGCAAAGACATAGATGGCGGCTTTGAACAGATAAGATCAGATATTTTCTATGCATTATGCCGGAGAATATCGGATCTTTTTTTCTGCCTGTATTCGCGCAGCATTTTATGCAGAAATCTGCAATGACATCGAAAACAGATCTGCCGCTTCGGTCTGATATTATTGATAAAGGAGTGGAAGAATGCAAAAGAAGATTAGAAAGATCGTATCATCGATTCTTGCTTCCTGCATGGTTATTAGCGCATTTGCGGGCATAGCTCCGCAAAAAGCAGAGGCGAAGACAACGCTTGTCAATGTTGCCGTTAACGGTACGGTAAGTACGCAGAACGGTGAGAATGGAAGTTATGTAATCGGAAACATCAATGACGGTGATCCGAAAACAAGCTGGCAGACACAAGGAACGTGGCCTGCAACGGCTGTGATCCAGTTGGATAAAGGACGCAGTATTTCAAAAGTGGCTGTAGAACTTGGCGAAGACGGGGATAACAGTACAGGAAGAACGGCGCTTGTGACAGTTCAGTATGCACAGAACGGCATTACAACGGATTTGATTGATTTCGGAAGCAAGAGAATGACGGTAGATTCAAAAGAAGAGTTTACAGCGGACGTGCCGAAGTCGGCAACGCATATTTATGTAACGCTTTCCGATCCGCAGAATTCTGATGGAAGTCAGGGCGCGTTCTGGCCGTCGGTTCAGGAAGTGGAAGTGTTTGAAGAGCAGGAAGAAAAAGTGTCTGATTACAATAACATTGCAAATCAGGCGAAGATCACAACAGACGGAAACGAAAATCAATCTGAAGGATCAGCAAACCTTGTTGACGGAAACGACAAAACATTGTATAAGTTCCACAATGAAGCGCAGACTTCAGAGAAGTACATCGCTTTGAATTTTGACGAGGCAAGAACGATGGATGCGTTCCGCATTGCTTTTGAGCATGTGGGAGATACGGACAGTGTTGATTTCGCGTTCGAGTACAGCATCCTGGCGAAGAAAGCAGGAGACAGCGATTATACGAAGATTGCAGATCACCAGAAGGCAAACCGTACAGATAATTATGCGCAGGTTTATAAGTTTAATGCCGCGCAGTATTCAGAAGTGAAGATTGTTATGCATTCTTGTAAGACACAGGGCGGAACGCAGAACGGATGGCCGGCAGTGGCAGAGTTTGAGGTGTACGGAAGCGAGATCGAAGTACAGGATACAGGCAGTATCGCATTTAAGAAACCGGTACATACGCCGTCTGGAAAAAATACGGCGAAAAATATTACGGACGGAAGCAAAAAGACACAGTGGACCGGCGCATATTATCCGTCTTATGTAGATATTGATCTGGAGAAAAATTATAACCTTGATACGGTAGAAGTATATACACCGGAGAATGGATATTCTCAGTATACGATCTATACAAGTATGGACGGAAGAGATTTTGATAAACTGGCAGAGAAGACATCAAAAGATTCCTGTGATGCTGAAAAGGGAGAAGTTTACCAGGCGGAAGGAAAAGAAGCGAGAATCGTCCGCGTTTATATGGAATATAATTCCGCGTCTACGGCGGCTGTACTGAACGAAGTCCGTGTGACAGGAAAAGAGAGCAAGTCAGAAGTTCAGAAAAGACCTGAGATCAATACAGTAAAATATGAAGAGTCAGAATATAATGTAGAGATTACAGAAAATGATACGAAAAACGAAGTTTACGGTATTATCGAAAGAAGACTCGGAAAAGCTTACAAAGACTGGTTTAAGCTTGAACTTGCGGAGAATCCGAAAAAGAACGGTTATGATTACTTTGAACTTTCCATGGATGGAGATCAGGTGAAAATCAAAGGAAACGACGGTGTTTCTCTTGCGACAGGACTGAACCATTATCTGAAATATTTCTGTCAGGTAAATCTTTCACAAGTGGGAGATCAGGCAGATATGCCGGAAAATAAACCTGTTGTGACAGAAAAAGTATTTAAAGAGACGAAGGCGGAAGTCCGCTACTCTTATAACTACTGTACGCTTTCTTATTCTATGGCGTTCTGGGGAGAGCAGGAATGGCGTGACGAGTTAGACTGGCTGGCGTTAAACGGCGTGAACGTCGTTCTTGACGCGACAGCGCAGGAAGAAGTATGGAGAAGATTTTTAGGAGAACTTGGATATTCTCACGAAGATATTAAAGACTTTATTGCAGGACCTGCATATTATGCGTGGGCATATATGGCGAACCTTTCCGGTTTCGGAGGCCCGGTGCATGACTCGTGGTTTGAAGAGAGAACAGAGCTGGCAAGAAAGAATCAGCTTATTATGAGAAAACTCGGAATGCAGCCTGTACTGCAAGGTTACAGCGGAATGGTTCCGACAAATATTCACGATTATGACAAAAATGCAGAAGTGATCGAGCAGGGCGAGTGGTGTTCCTTCCAGCGTCCGACGATGTTAAAGACAACTTCTTCTACATTTGAAAAATATGCGAAGAAATTCTATCAGTGTCAGAAAGAAGTTTACGGAGACGTAAGCAACTATTATGCGACAGACCCGTTCCACGAAGGCGGCATTACAGGCGGTATGAATGCGTCCGACATTTCGGAAAAAGTATTAACTGAAATGATCACGGCAGACAAAGATGCGGTTTGGATCATCCAGTCATGGCAGGGTAATCCGACAACTGCATTGTTAAACGGTCTTGACAGAGTGGAAAAGGGAACAGATCATGCGCTGATTCTTGACTTGTACGCAGAGAAAGACCCGCATTATGATGAAGGACGTCCCGGCGCGGAAGCATATGGAGACGAGGAAGAATTTGACAAGACTCCGTGGCTGTTCTGTATGCTGAATAACTTCGGAGGACGTCTCGGACTGCACGGACATCTTGACAACCTTGCAAATAATATTCCGAAAGTATTTAATGAGACGAAATATATCGCGGGAATCGGAATCACTCCTGAGGCGAGTGTAAATAACCCGGTATTGTATGATTTCTTGTTCGAGACGATCTGGCAGGATGATGCGTCACAGAAGATGGAAGTGATCGATCTTGACACATGGCTTGATGATTATGCGACGAGAAGATACGGAGCAGAGAGTGAGTCGGCAAATCAGGCATGGGATATTTTGAAAGAAACAGTATATAAGGCGAGCTTAAACGGCCTTGGACAGGGTGCGCCGGAGTCAGTTGTAAATGCAAGACCGAATCTTACGATCGGGGCGGCTTCTACATGGGGCAACGCGGTGATCAGCTATGAAAAAGGCGATCTTGAAGAAGCGGCAGCGCTTCTGTTAGCTGATTATGATAAGCTGAAAGACAGCGCAGGATATCAGTACGATCTGGCAAATGTTTTGCAGCAGGTACTTTCCAACAGCGCTCAGGAATATCAAAAAGGTATGTCTGCAGCGTTCAGCGCAAAAGATCTGGACAGCTTTAAAACATATTCGGAAAAATTCATGTCAGTGATCGAAGACATGGAAAAAGTAACGGGAACAAGCGAATACTTCCTTCTCGGAAGATGGGTAGAGCAGGCAAAAGCGCTTGCAAATAATGCGGATGACTTTACAAAAGAACTGTATGAGTTCAATGCAAAAGCGCTCGTTACTACATGGGGATCGAAAAATCAGGCGGAAAAAGGCGGTCTGAAAGATTACTCTAACCGTCAGTGGTCAGGCTTGATCGGTGATTTCTATAAAGCAAGATGGCAGCGCTGGATCACAGCAAGAACAAACGAGCTTTCGGGAACGGATTATGAGAGTAATATCGACTGGTTTGAGTGGGAATGGGAATGGGTACGCAGCAATAAAGAGTATCCGACAACTGCGACACCGCAGGATCTGAAAACACTCGGAGCAGAAATTTTAGAAAACTACTCTGTAAAAAATCCGGCGGCAAATGATGAGTTTGACCTTCCGACAGAAGGGATGACTGCTACGGCAGGAAGCGCGCAGCCGCAGACAGGGAAAGAAGGACCCGCATCATATGTTCTGGATAAAGACGTGTCAACGCTTTGGCACAGTAAATATGAAGGCGACGACCAGAATAATCTGTGGATCGATATTGCCCTGGGAGAGAGCAAGACTGTCAACGGACTGCGTATACTTCCAAGAAACGGCGCGGTGAACGGTGTGATCGTTGAATACCGTATTGAGGTAAGCAATGATAACGGACAGTCTTATCATGAAGTGGCGACAGGAACATGGACAAATGATTCAGGATGGAAATGGGCTCAGTTTGATCAGACAGAGGCGACAAACGTTAGATTATATGCAGTGAGAACATTGTCAGATCAGGCAGGAAAGAACTTTGCATCTGCGGCAGAAATCCGTATAATGGCTCCGAAAAAAGAAGAACCGCAGCCGGAACAGGTAAATAAGCAGTTCCTTGAATTTTTGATCGGATACGCACAGAGCGCGAAAGAAAAACCGGAATATGAACATGTCGTTCCTGAAGTGAAAAAAGCGTTAGATGCAGCGCTTGCGAAAGCAGTTCAGGTGAAAGATAATGAAAAAGCGTCACAGGAGCAGGTTGACGAAGCGTACACAGAATTGCTTGAAATCGTACATATGCTTGACTTTATAGGTGACACGACAAGCCTGAAAGTATTGGTCGATGCAGTGAGCGATAAGACTGAAAAAGACTATACTCCGTCCACATGGCAGCCGTTTAAGAGCGCATTGGATGCGGCAAATGAAGTCTTGAAAAATGAAAATGCGCTTGATGCGGATATCGAGGCGGCTCGCACAGCGCTTGAGACAGCGGTAAACGGACTTGTAAAACGTGCAGATTTCACAAAACTGCAGGCTTCGGTTGATGAGGCGAAAAAAGCGTACGGGGATCTTTCGGGATATACGGAAGAATCCGCAGCGAAGTATACGCAAGCGCTGACAGCGGCTGAAACGGTACTTAAAAACGCGGATGCTTCACAGACAGAAGTAGATCAGGCGAAGACGGATCTTGAAACTGCGATCAGCGGACTGACTGCAAAACCGAGTCCGGATAAAGTGGATAAGACTGCGCTTCAGAGTTATGTAGATTTCGCAAAGAAATACGCAGATAAAGAAGAAGAGTATACTCCTTCGACATGGAATGCTTTTAAGGCGGCATATGATAAAGCGCAGGAAGTTCTTAAAGATGAGAAGGCGGCACAAAAAGAGGTAGACGACGCTTTGGCTAAACTGCAGAAAGCTGCCGTTGATTTGGAAATGAAGCCGAGCAAAGAAAAGTTAGAGGAATTAAAGAAAGCGATCAAAGCGGCTGAAAAGAAAGATTTAAGCGGATATACGGATGCGTCTGTCGAAGCATATAAAGATGTTGTGGAAAAAGCAAAAACAATGTTGTCAGATAAAGAAACAACAGCAACAGAGGTTGAAGATATGCTGAAAACATTAAAAGATGCAGACAAGCTTCTCGTAGAGAAAGACAATCCGCAGGAAGAAGACAAAAAGCCGAGCAAAGAGCAGTTAGAAGCATTGAAAGAAGCGATCAAAGCGGCTGAAAAGAAAGACTTAAGCGGATATACGGATGCGT
>OKRX01002668.1_pt1 | contig 11643 bp, 9 predicted proteins | sample 1601241 | NCBI WGS metagenome assembly OKRX01 (sample SAMEA3541500, study PRJEB24748) | human gut metagenome | biome: human gut; feature: human-associated habitat; material: faeces | place: China | collected 2012
CTATCATGAGGAAATCCGTGGGACAGAGAATACCGGAAAAAGAAATCGCTAACTTCCAGTTTTACGAACTAAATTGTAACAAAATAAAAAGTCGTTTAAAGCTGCCGATTAGCACACAACAGCTTTTTGGGATGATGGTTGTGTTTGCGGCTTACCAGCGATAAACCGTCAACGTATTGATTTCACTTTAACGGCTGACGCAAACGCAAAGAGCACCTCTATACTCAATTGAGTGCAGAGGTGCTCTTGTTATTTATCATATTCGAAAAGCTAATACAGAGCTTTTGTCGGGCATACCTGGTATTAGTACGCATTTTCTTCAAAGTAGGTGTAGATTTTTCTCGAAACATAGCTTACCAGATAAGCAATAAAAGGCATCAATGAATCCCATCATGTATGTAAGGCGTTCTTTTGACGTTAGGTAGAAGTTCTCCGTCTTTAGGTACTTTGTACGGGGAGACTGTCCAAACGCCTTGTAAAGCCCCTTATCGCTTTCTAAGAGTATTCTAAGACCATCATGGTACTGCTCATAGTTTTCAAACGGTCGAGGGATTCTCAAAGTATTCGACCAAGTTCGCAGCACCCGACCGGATGCAAAGAGACGAGCGGTTTTCCATGTTACCAAGACGGAAAAAGAAATCGAAGCAAAGACGGACAGAATCTATGTAGCGCCGGAAGTCATTTTCATGCTCCGTGATTACAAGCTTGTTCAAAATCAGCATAAACAGCTTGCAGGAAACAGCTACATTGATGATGATTTGATATTTGATCATGAGGATGGTACGCATATCAGTTCACAATACGCCGATGATATGTTCCGTTCACTCTATGAGCCTTTAGGACTTCCAAAAGTAGACCTGTATAGCCTAAGGCATTTCTCAATCACAAAAAAACTTGATTATAACAGGCATGACTATGTGAGCTTGGCTAAGGATACCGCCCATCGTCAGTTGAGTACGATACAGGACTATTACGAAACGCCGGAGGACAGCGTAAGAATTGATACAGCGAAAGCGATTGGAAAGTTCCTTAGTCGCTCTGGCAAATCGGATTCTGAATCTAAAGTGACAATCTCTATGGCAGATGAAGATTTTGCAAAAAAGCTTGAGGAAGTGGCTTCTGATTCAGCCGGAAAACAGATGCTTGAGTTTGCCATCGCCATGTACGAAAAGAATAATTCGGGCAAATAAAGGTCATCCGACACCAACCGTATTTAACGCCGCTAATCACCTAAAAATTCGGCTACTGTACAAAACCACTGAATTTACTGTATAATATAAGCGATACGAAACACCCGAACCATGATTCCCTTGCAGCAATAAAAGAGAAAAACCTCTCCAAGCGAAGCTTGATTATTTTTTCTTTTACTGCTCAATAAAAAAGCCGAAAACCCTTGAAAACAAAGGCTTTCGGCGTTATTATCTGGCGCGCCAAAAGGGATTCGAACCCCCGGCCTTCCCCTTAGGAGGGGGACGCTCTATCCAACTGAGCTATTGGCGCGTATATCAAATGAAATTGTAAATAGTGAGGATTGAACAACCGCTTAGGAGGCGAACGCTCTATCCTACTGAGCTACAGAAACACAATCTTTAAATATTCTACCCTTTTTCCATGAAAAATGCAAGTCCTTTGTATTTCTGGGTAATTTTCCCAAAATGATAATTAAAGTTGCACAAAAACAATGCAGATAAATTGTATAGGATTAACGAAAATATAAAAGCTTGTCAACCACATATTTACAAGTATTATTAAATATGCTACATTTGAAACAACTTGTTGAACAACTTGATATACATGTACAGATAGAATGAAAAACATGTAGAATTTATTATTTTTAATGATCCAAAGGGAGGACAAAAAACAATGAGAAAGAACATTTTCACCAAAGCAACCATGAGACGTGCGGCAGCTTTCGGACTGGCAGGATGTATGGCAGCAGCATCTTTAACAGGATGCGGCTCTTCTAAGACAGAGAGCACTACAGCAGCAAACGCAGAGACCAAAGTCGAGGCAGAAGGCGAAAGCAAGGCAGAAGCAGCAGACGGAAGCGACATTCACGTAGGCATCATCTTTACTGAGGCTGGTTTAAGCGGCAACTCCTTCAACGACCTGGCTTTAGAGGGCGTTAAGAAGGCTGCTGATGATTACGGCATCACCTACGATGAAGTTGAGCCAAAATCCGTATCTGACGAAGAGATCATCCAGGACGAAATGGCTTCTTCCGGCGAATATGACCTGATCATCTGCGTAGGCGCTGAACAGGTAGATGCGCTGACCAACGTAGCAACTACTTATCCAGATCAGAAATTCGCTCTCTTAGACGCAAACTCCGATTTAGACAATGTAGCTTCTTATTCCTGTAAAGAGCAGGAAGGCGCATTCTTAGCAGGCGCTCTGGCTGTTTTAGCAAAGCAGGAAAAAATCGACGATAAATTAAACGACGGTAAAGTGATCGGCTTCATCGGCGGCGTAGACAACCCACTGATCAACCACTTTGCAGCAGGTTATCAGGCCGGCGCACAGTACATTGACCCGGATATGCAGGTTCTGATCGACTATGCAGGCAGCTTCAACGATCCTACCACTGCAAAGACCATTGCAAATACCTTCGTTGAAAAGGGCGCAGACGTGATCTTCCATGCTTCCGGCGCATCAGGAATGGGTATGTTCCAGGCAGCAGAAGAAAAAGGCTTTGTAGCCATCGGCGTAAACTTAAACCAGAATGAGATCGCTCCAGATTACATCATGGCAAGTATGTTAAAGAAGTTAGATTCCTGCGCATACCATGCAATTACCAGCGTTGTTGAAGGCACCTATACCGGTGAGAACCAGGTTCTTGGTTTAAGCGACGGCGGTGTTGATGTTACCACTGAAAAGAGCAATATCCAGGTTTCTGACAGCATCAAAGAGCAGTTAGATGACTTAAAGGCAAAAGTTATTTCCGGAGAGATCGAAGTACCTTACGAACTGAAGTAATAAGGAATGAGATACACATGTCACCTGACGGTGATGTTACCATGAATGAAAGTGAGCAAAACGCATAATTGCGGGAGGTTTAATTTTTATGGATGCGATCAGAATGATGGGGATCGTAAAATGTTTCGGGCCGGTGCGGGCAAATGACGGTATCGACCTGATCGTAAAGCAGCAGGAGATCCACTGTCTGCTGGGTGAAAATGGTACTGGTAAAAGTACCCTGATGAACATCCTGTTCGGCCTTTATCACCCGGATGCAGGAGAGATCTATATTAATGAAAAGAAGGCATCGATCACAAATCCAAATGATGCTTATGCTTTAGGGATCGGCATGGTCCACCAGCACTTTATGCTGGTGAACCAGCTGACTGTTTTAGAAAATATTATTTTAGGAAAAGAGTCCGGCGGATTTTTATTAAACAGAAAAGAAAGCCGCAAAAAAGTAGAAGAACTGGTAGAGCGCTTCGGTTTCCGGCTTCCATTGGATGAAAAAGTGGAAAACCTTTCTGTAGGTATGAAGCAGCGTGTAGAGATCTTAAAAACACTGTACCGCGGCGCAGATATCATTATCCTGGACGAGCCAACAGCCGTTCTTACACCTCAGGAGGTTGAGGAACTGTTTAAGATCCTCCGCCAGTTAAAGAAAAATGGAAAAACCATTATTTTCATTACCCACAAGTTAAACGAGACCATGTCTTTATCTGACCGTATCACTGTTATACGAAAAGGAAAGGTTGTATTTAACTGCGATACCTGTGATACAAACGAAAAAGAACTGGCAACCCAGATGGTAGGCCGTCAGGTTGAGTCTATTGTTACCAAGGCAGAAGATCCTCATGGTCCGGTAGTCCTGGAACTTAAAAATGTGCGTCTGCACAAGCGCGCCCAGGAGACTGTCAGCATCCAGGTACATGCAGGAGAGATCTTCGGTATTGCCGGTGTAGATGGAAACGGCCAGCAGGAACTGGAAGAAATGATCGTTGGAAACAGAAAGACAGAAGAAGGAACTATTTCCATGAACGGAAAAGAAGTCCAGAACCTGTCTGTAAAAGAGCGTAAGGCAATGGGACTGGGCTATATCCCATCTGACCGTCACAAAGACGCTATGGTTCCTGATTTTTCTATTACAGAAAACTTCCTGTTAGGTTATCAGGAAGATCCCAAATACTGCAAAAAAGGCTTTATCGATTACAAGGCACTGGAAGAGGATGCCAAAGTCCAGGTAGAGCAGTTTGAAATCAAGATCGCAGGCGTAAGCCAGCACATTGGACAGCTTTCCGGCGGAAATCAGCAGAAGATCATTTTAGGCCGTGAGACAAGCCATGATCCGTCCTTTATGCTGGTTGCACAGCCGGTACGTGGTCTGGATATCGGTGCTATTGAGCGTGTCCACAAAACACTGCTTCAGCTGAAAAAGGAAGGAAAAGCCATTCTTCTTATCTCTGCGGAGCTGTCTGAAGTCATGAACTTAAGCGACCGTATCGCTGTTCTCTATGAAGGAGAAATGAGCGCACAGTTTAAGGCCGGACAGTACACCAAAGAAGAGATCGGTTTATTTATGGCAGGAAAAAAACAGGAGGATGTGGCAAATGAAATGGATCAGCAGTAAACAGGCTGCAGAACTGGGAAAATCCCTTGCAGCAATCGTTTTGGCTTTTGTGATCGGAGCCTTGTTTATCCTTGTGGCTGGAGAGTCACCGGCAACTGCCTATTCTTCCCTGTTGAAAGGTGCTCTTGGAACACCTCAGGCAGTAGCCAATACAGTAAGTAAAAGTATCCCGTTAGCGTTTACCGGACTGGCAGTAGCCTTAGGTTCTCGCTGCGGTATGTTAAATATCGGTGCAGAAGGCCAGCTTCATGCAGGTGCCATGGCAGCTACACTGACCGGTCTGACACTGAGTTTCCTTCCGGCGCCGATTCTTTTGGTTGTAAGTATCGCAGCCGGTATTGCAGCCGGAATGTTAGTAGGAAGTGTGCCGGGTATCTTTAAGGCAAAATTCCAGACAAACGAAGTCATTGTAGCCATCATGTTAAATTATGTCTGTACTTTATTTACATCATGGCTGGTAAACGGACCGTTTAAGGTACCGGGTTCTACTGCACAGACAGAAATGCTTCCGGAGAACATCTGGTTTGCAAGACTGCTTCCAAAGACCCAACTGACCTGGGCGCTGTTCTTACTGTTAGCAACAGCCGTACTTATGTACATTTTCCTCTGGAAAACATCCGTAGGATACCAGTTAAGAGCCGTAGGTGCCAATGCATCTGCAGCGAAAACAGCGGGTATTCCTGTAAATTTCTATCTGATCATGGCTATGACCTTAAGCGGCGGTATCGCTGCCTTAGCCGGTGTTACAGAGATCTTCGGAAAATATCATCGTTTTATTGAAGGATTTTCTCCTTCCTTTGGTTTCACCGGTATTGCGGTTGCCATTCTTGGAAAGAACCACCCGGCAGGTGTTCTTTTAACGTCTTTACTTTTTGGTGTCCTGGAAATGGGTTCCCTGCGTATGAGCCGTGAAACCGCTGTTTCCACTAACATGGTAACGGTGATCCAGAGTCTGGTCATCTTGTTTGTAGCTGCTCCTGAGCTGATCCGCTGGAGCAGAAAGAGGAGGGGTTAACATGGGAATGATCAATAATTTTCTTGCCCTTACATTGCAGTTATCTGTTCCCATTATTTTAGGTGCTTTATGCGGCACCATTGCAGAGCGCGGCGGCGTAGTTATGCTGGGCGTTGAAGGCATGATGCTCATCGGTTCCTTTGCCGGTGCCGTTGGTTCTTATTTTACTGGTTCTGCACTGGCAGGAGCTGTGATTTCCGTTGTTTTAGGTGCAGTAATGGGCTGGATCTATGGCCTGTTCTGTCTGAAATGGAAAGCCCAGCAGTCTGTAGTTGGTGTCGGTGTAAACCTGTTTGCAAGCGGCATTACAGCCGTTATGTTAAAGGCAATCTGGAATACAGAGGGAATGAGCGGTTCTGTACCGTCTATCTCTAACATTACTGTTCCGGGATTGTGTAAAGTGCCTGTTTTAGGAGCATTTTTCTCTGAACAGTCTCCTTATCTGTACCTGACACTGCTTATTACTTTGGGCGTGTGGGTGGTATTTTACAAGACAAAATATGGTCTGCGTTACCGTGCCATCGGCGATCAGCCATTTGCAGTGCAGACAGCCGGTGTGGACGTAAACCGTTACCGTTATGTGGCAATGATGACAGCAGGCGCCATTGCAGGACTGGGCGGTTCCTATCTGTCCATTTCCCAGAATAACCTGTTCGTTATCGACATGGTTGCAGGCCGCGGTTTCATGGGTCTTGCGGCAAATATTTTCGGCGGCTGGCAGCCACTTGGCTCCTTAGGCGCAGGAATGGTATTCGCGGTAGCACAGGCAGCCAGGTTCTATCTTATCGGTCAGGCGATCCCGTCCCAGTTCGTACAGATGCTGCCATATGTGGTAACATTAGTGGTCCTGGTAGTAGTTGGAAAGCGTGTGAAGGGACCGGAAGCACTTGGCAAACTGGTGGATTAGTTCTATACTTAGTTATAATTGCAGATATGAACATGAATTAGACATAAAGGAGTTAAACCGCCAGTGAAAGAGAACGTTATTAAAGAAAAAAATGTAAAGATCCCCCTGTATGTAACTGTTTATGAGACCATCAGCGAATGGTTAAAAGAGGGAAAATATAAGCCGGGAGATAAGCTTCCAGGCGAAAATATACTGGCAGAACAGTTAAATGTCAGCAGGGGAACACTGCGTCAGGCTATGCTCCTTCTTCAGGAAGACGGGTTTATCGTCAATCAGCAGGGAAGAGGAAATATTGTACTTTCCGCCCAGCGTCCGGCAAAAGCAGGACTGGAAAAGATCGAAAATCCGCTGGTGGATTTCTGCCTGCAGCCAGTAGATAAGGTAGAGACCACCGTAGGCTTCCAGCCGGCCACACAGAAGCACCAGGAGGTATTGAAGCTTCGGGCTTCCAGCATTGTGGCTGTGATCAATATTACATACTACAGCGGTGATACAGTCGTTGGTTTTGCCATGGTATATATGCCATATGAGGTATTAGACAAGAGCAGTGTAGATTTAGAGAATCCGGATACAGTATACCAGTTTTATTCCAAACTGCTGACTTCCGGCGGCCTTTACAGCGATACAAAGCTGCGTCTGGGAAATGCCAGAGAGCGTCTGGCAGGTATTTTAAATATCCCGGAAGGAGAGCCATTTTTAATTCTGGAAGAAGAGCTTTATTCCGAATATGATACCCCGGTCCTTTCCCAGAAACTGTTCTTTACCCCGGACCAGCATGAACTGCATATTAACCGCAGAAATGACCGAAACATTCAAAAACATTAATCATCGTTGGGGAATTTGACCAGAAAATAAAACTGCCCCAACGGATAGGTATGAGCCCAAAGATAAGGGACATATACATAAAAACAGATGGGAGCAGTAAAAAATGAAGACATTTCATATAGAGGCAGAAGAGGGCCAGATCGCAAAGACCGTTCTTATGCCAGGAGATCCTATGCGCGCAAAATACATTGCAGAACACTATCTGACGGATGTGATCTGCTACAGCCAGGTGCGTGGGATGAACGGATATACCGGTTATTACAATGGAAAGAAAGTTTCAGTACAGGGAAGCGGAATGGGTATCCCGTCTATGGGCATCTATTCCTACGAACTGTTTAATACCTTTGGCGTGGATCAGATCATCCGCGTGGGCACCTGCGGGGCTGTAAACCGTGACGTGGAAGTAGGAAGCCTGATCCTGGCTATGGGCTGCTGCAGCAATTCCAATTTTGCTTCCCAGTATCATCTGCCGGGAATATTTGCACCTCTGGCTGATTACGGTCTGTTAGAGTCAGCGGTCAACCAGGCAAGAATCCTGGAAGCGCCTTTCTATGTGGGAAATGTATACAGTTCCGATGTATTTTATGAGGATCTGGCAGGCGAAAAGGGCCAGTGGGAGAAAATGGGCGTTCTGGCACAGGAAATGGAGACTATGTCCTTATACTGTACCGCAGCCAGAGCAGGAAAGAAAGCGCTCACCATGCTGACTGTAGGAAGCAGCATCCACAGCAGCAAAGCCCTTACAAATGAGGAAAGAGAGAAAAATCTGGACACCATGATCCGGTGTGCATTGGAGGTAGCTTAATGAAAGTCGTTTTTGATATGGATACAGGCGTAGATGACTCCCTTGCGCTTATCTACGCATTAAACAGACCCGCTTATGAGATACAGGGCATTGGCTGTGTTTACGGAAATGTGGAGTCATGGCTGGCAGCAGAAAATACCATGAAGATCCTGGATTTGGTAAATGCGCCGGATATCCCGGTAGTTATCGGTGCCAATGAACCTCTTACAGGAAAATGGGCCGGGCGCGTGTCTATTATCCATGGAGAAAACGGACTTGGAAATGTAGAACTTCCAAAAAGTGAGCGTAAGCCATTCGATAAAGGAATTGAAGAATTCTATCTGGAAACCGCAGAACGTTTACAGGGAGAAATGGTCCTGATCACAGTAGGACCTCTTACCAACATTGCAAGAACCATTAAAAAATATCCCCAGTTTGTAAAACTGGTAAAACATATGTACATGATGGGTGGAACACTTTCCATGCGTGGAAATGTATCACCGGTGGCAGAGGCAAATGTAGCCTGTGACCCGGTGGCAGCTGACTATGTTTTCCAGTCTGGAATGAAGATCACAGCTGTTGGACTGGACGTGACCATGAAGGTGCGCTTTAAACGCGCCTATCTGGACTGGATCCAGACACATTGCAGACCGGAGTTAAAGCGGGCTGCAGAGTATCTTGGAAAGGCCTTTGAATGGTATTTCATGGGAAACCAGGACAGAAACTACTGTATGGATGACAGCCCTCTTCATGATCCTTTAGCTGTCATGTGTGCCTCTGTACCGGGACTGGTACTGACACAGACCCGCAAAGCCAGAGTAGAGTGCGAAGGCCAGTATTGCAGGGGAATGATCGTTACAGATATGAGAGAACATCCATTTGAAGCAGAGACTGTGGAGTTTGCAGTGGAAGTAGATGAAAAGAAAGCGATTGGAGAGCTGCTTGCAGCTTTCTGGGAGAAATAGAAAGTGCAAAATACCCCCGCGGTTGCGAGGGTATTTTAAGTTTAATACAACATATCATTGACACCGAAATCAGCAATTCCCTGCATCCAGATCTGACCTTTAAAACGTCTGCCTGGTGCCGGTTCGCCTAAGAGATCGGCTTTGTTAATGGCAATTGTAAAGATCATATCATTGCATTCTATACGCAGGCGGTAGATCTCTTCGTTTGTGAGATCATTTGCCACCAGATTGACGCTTAAGATATTTCCGATAATGGAATACTGGTCACATTCGATACCGCTTGGCATGAAGCAGGTCTCGATAATGGAGTACATATCCTCTTTTATAATGCGCTTGGTGACCATGGAATACAGGTCGATATCCTCTACGGTCAGTGTTTCAATGGCTTGTTCATCGCCCCGGCGTGCGGCTTCTAAGAGGCTTCCACGCTTTCTGGCAGCCTGTTTCAAGTCTTCCGCCTGTTTGGGAGTCTTTTTTACCGGCAGCAGGATCTTTCCCTGGGAAGCAAGTCCGGAGAGGCAGATATTTTTTGCCAGCACTGGAAGACGCTTACTGCGGCGGCTCCTGTATTCAATGGAATTGGTCATATAAAAGATAAGGGAAATGCCTACGCGGTATTCATCTAAAAGACCGGCATATGTTTCCCGCTCCGCATGGCGCTGGATGGAGCATTCAGCAGTAGATGAAATATCACTGCCAGTTACATAAGGGAACGCATATTCCCGCTTAAAAGTCCCTTTTTCTGTCATCTGCCCGATCATGGCAATTCCCATTCCCGGTGCCAGTTCCGCCCGCAGATCATAAAGTGTGGGATGGTCATTTCTTTCTAATACAGCTGTTTTTGATGCTGTCTTTGCAAGCTTACGCATGATCTTATCCATTTCCAGATCACTGTCGCAGCCGCCAAATCCAATGGTGCGCATAAATTTGTGCATTTCCTTCACCCTCTTTCCCTAAGGTTTCTATGTCTATGGTTATTTATTGTTTCCTAAATGTTTTTCGCTTTATTATAGCCTACTTTATGTTAGATTACCAGAGATTTTTTAAAGAAACAAGAAGACGGCATGACGGAACGGTAACAGTATTAACAATGGAAACACCTTGATATAAAATCTTAGAAATATAAAAAAGGGGCTGTGTTTTAAACAGCCCCGGAAATGATTTTGAAAGGATCAGATCAGCCCCATTAACTTCGGTACGCCTAATGATAATGCAGGAATATAGGTAACTGCTAAAAGCAGAAGGAACAGTACCGCAAAGTACGGAAGCAGGGTTTTTGTTACTTCTTCAATACTGATCTTGCTGATTCCGCAGCCTACGAAAAGAACAGAACCAACAGGAGGTGTGATGTTTCCAAGACACATATTAAAGATCAGCATAACACCAAACTGGATATCCGTCATGCCAAGGCTCTGGGCGATAGGCAGGAAGATTGGTGTGAAAATAAGGATTGCAGGTGTAATGTCCATAAACATACCAACTACCATCAAAATAATATTCATCAGAAGAAGGATCACATATTTATTCGTTGAGATGGACATAATACCGGTGGAAATAGCTGCCGGAATTCCAGAGTATGCCATTACGAAAGACATAGCAGAGGATGCGGAGATCAGGAACAGGATAATACCACTGGTACAAGCACTGCTTACAAGGATCTTCATAAAAGATTTTACAGTGATACTACGGTAACAGATAGAGAGGATCAGGCAGTAAAGAACACAAATGCCAGCACCTTCTGTAGCGGTAAAAATACCGCCAACAATACCGCCGATAACAATGATGATAAGAAGCAGGCTTGGAATAGCATCTAAGGTTACCTTGATCGCCTCTTTCATAGGTGTTTTTCCGGAAGTAGGGTATTTATGCTTTTTTGCGTAAATAAAGGCAACTACCATGGAACCAACACCCATAAGGATACCAGGAATGTAGCCAGCCATAAATAAGGTTGAAATGGATACACCGCCTGCTACAGTGGAATATACGATAAACGCACTGGTAGGTGGGATCAGGAGGCCGGTAGGAGCAGATGCGATATTAACGGCAGTTGCAAACGCAGGATCATATCCTTCATCTTTCTGAATGGGATAGATACAGCCACCCATAGCAGATGCAGCGGCAACGGAGGAGCCTGAAAGTGCTCCGAAAAGCATATTTCCCACAATATTAGCTTGAGCCAGTGAACCTGGGATCCAGCCTACAAACAGTTTTGAAAAGTTTACCAGACGTCTTGCAATACCACCATTATTCATGATGTTTCCAGCCAGGATAAACAGAGGAATGGCAAGAAGGGAGAAGCTTTCTACACCGCTGTTCATCTTCTGCATGGTGATAAAGGTGATCTGATCCCATGAAAGAGAGGATATGGCAGTGACAATAGATGCAATAATAATACTTACAGAAATCGGACAGCTTAAAAACAGCAAAATTCCGAAAACTGCAAACAAGACAACGGTTGTAAGTCCGATACTCATGATTCATTCCCTCCTTCAACTGCAATTCCGGTTACATCTTCATAAATATTAATGATCTGAGCCAGAATGATAAATAATCCTGATATAG
>OKRX01002675.1_pt1 | contig 11623 bp, 7 predicted proteins | sample 1601241 | NCBI WGS metagenome assembly OKRX01 (sample SAMEA3541500, study PRJEB24748) | human gut metagenome | biome: human gut; feature: human-associated habitat; material: faeces | place: China | collected 2012
ATGAGGTCCCGCACAATGGCGCCGGCCAGCAGGATACCGGCGGTGGAGGGGACCCATGGCACACTGGCCGGGACGCTGCGGCGGCCGGGGGAGGGGGCCTCCAGCTGGGTGGTGGCGGCGGGCTGCTCCGGGCTGAACACCACCTTCAGGTGGCGGATGCCACGGCTGCGCAGTTCCTTCCGCATGACACGGGCCAGCGGGCAGCCGCTGGTCTGAGAGATATCCGTTACCCGCAGCAGGGTGGGGTCCAGCTTGTTGCCGGTCCCCAGCGCCGACAGGATGGGGATACTTCGGTCCATGGCCTGCTGGATCAGATCCAGCTTGCAGGTTACCAGATCGATGCAGTCGGCAATGTAGTCATATCGGGCGGAGAAGAAATCCTCCCGATGGGCGGCGTCGTAGGTGGCGCAGATGGGGTGGATGACGGCGCTGGGGGAGATGTCCCGGCAACGGCGGGCGGTGACCTCCGCCTTGGACTGGCCCACGGTGGAGTGGAGGGCGCAGAGCTGGCGGTTGATGTTGGTGACGCTGACGGTGTCCTGATCCACCAGCGTCAGCTCACCTACGCCGGAGCGGGCCAGGATCTCGGCGGCATAGCTGCCCACGCCGCCCAGACCGAACACGGCCACATGGGCGCTTTGCAGGCACTCCAGCGCCGGCTGGCCCAGCACCATCTCGGTGCGCAAAAACTGTTCGTGCATAAATAGGCTCCTTTGCTTCCAGACGGTATCAAAAAAGACCGGCCGAGGCCGGTCTTTTTCGGAAATTCATCAGGCGAGGTACTTCATACCGGAGGCCTCGGTGGCGGTGATATCCTTCACGAGATCGTTGTTCCACTGGGTGTAGTCGGCGTTCTTCATGGCGTTGCGGACCTGCACCTGCCAATAGGGGGCGTCGGTACCCACAAAGTATATGACATGGTAGCCGGTGTAGCTGCCCTCGTTGTAGACGATGCCGGTGTCGCCGGGCTGACGGGACTCGTCGAAGCACCAGTCATTGAACTCGGTGACCATCTGGCCCTTGTACACCTGCGTATACAGACCGCCGTTGGTGTTGGAGCCGGTGTCGGAGGACAGCTCGTTGGCCAGCTCGGCAAAGCTATCCTCGGTGCGGGCGCCCTCCTCCCACTTCTTCAGAGCGGCCTCGGCGGCCTCCTTCTGCTCGGCCTTGCGGGCGTCCAGCTTCTCCTGATAGTCGTCAGCCTTGCTGTCCAGATCGGAGGTATCCACCTTGAACAGAATGTGGCGCACGTCCACGGTGTTGTAGTCGTTGCGGCCGCGGCTGTGGAACAGGACCACATAGTAGTTGTCGCCGCTCTCGATGAGGGTCAGATCACCCTCCTGACGCTCCTCGTTGAACACCCACTCGGTGACGGCGTCGCCGCTGTAGGTACCGGTGGGACGGTCGGTGTAGGTGCCGTTATCGTAGTTGCCGGCGGCCTTCTCCATCAGAAGACCGTTGCGGACAGCCTCCAGAGCGGCGTTGGCATTGGCGGAGGCAGCCTCCTTGGCGGCGGCGTTCTCCTCGTCGGTGGGCTTCACGGTGTTGCCGTCGGCATCCTTGGTGGAGTCGGCAGTACCCTTGAAGTAGATGTACTCGTAGTCGGCCACGTCGAAGTTGTTCTTGTGCTCGTTATAGTAGGTCTCCACTTCCTCGTCGGTGTAGGTGAGGCTGTCGATGTAGTCCTGCTGATAGTGGGAGGCCAGAAGGGTGTCCTTCAGGATGCTCTTGAAGGTGGACATCGTCATGTTATTGCCGTACATCAGCTTCAGGTAAGCGCTGGTGGAGTAGCCGGCCTTCTTGGCGTAGGTGGAGAAGGTCTCCACGGTGCGGTCCACTTCCTTCTGCATATCGTCGTTGAAGGTCATGCCCTTCTCGGCGGCGCCCTTCTTCAGCATGGTCAGCTGAATGAGACTCTTCTTGGCGGCGTCACGGAAGTAGGCGTCCCAAGTCATGTCCTCGCTGACACGCAACATCATCTTGGCGGTGTCGTTCAGGCTCTGCTGAGACAGGGAGGTATTCTTGTCAATGCCGTAGAGACTGGCATACTTGGAGTTGACGATACTGTTATAGGCATTGTGATAGTAGTAGCTGACCTCGGCGGCGGAATAGGACTCGCCCTCCACCGTGACGGCGGTGGTGCCACGCTGGATGATGTTGGAGTTCCACACCACCAGGCCAATGGCGACCACCACAAAGGCGATGGCGATGATGGCATAGAGCCGGTTGGAACGGCGCTCCTTGGCCTGCTCCTGAGCTTGACGGGCAGTCTTGGGGTCTGCGACGCCGCTGGCGGCGCCCTCCTGCCGGTTCTTCTTTTCTCTTGATGCGCTCATAGTTGTTTCATCCTCTCAAAATAGGGGTCATTACGACCCGACTTCGTAAAGTTAATCGTTATTATACAGGAAATCTGTCTGCTGTGCAAGGGGGAAACGGAAATTATCCGGCCATAGGCCGAAAAAGCGGTCAGCTCCGGAGGCATTCCGGAGCTGACCGGGCTTTTACCAGTTGTCCCGCCGGGCGTGGGGGCCAAGTTATAACCTGCACCGTTTCAGCAGGTGGGTTGTCTCCAGCGTGCTTCACCGCTTCCAACTTCCAGCCGCAGACGGCAGCCGGGAGGCCTGCGATCCACATACTGATCCGACATCCCCTATAACAAAATGTGAGGATAAAAAAGACCCGTCACATCCCTGCGGGACCTCGCCTTTCGGCGATGGTCTTATTATAACAGACCCGGTGGGAAAATAAAAGGGGGTTTTGCAGAAATGGTCAGGAATTTTATTCCTCGTCGGCCAGCAGCTGTTCCATGAACAGCTCGTAGATCTTCTCCAGCTCCGCTTCGTCATCCAGCGTGCTGAGCAGCTCCTCGCCGTTTTCCGTGACGGATTTCAGGATCACCAGACCATAGTCCTCGGATTCCTCGTCCGCCTCGTCCTCCACGGCGGGGAAGAAGGCCATATAGGTCTGCCCCTCGTGCTCCAGTGCGTCCACATACTCCAGCTCGATATCGTTGCCGTCCTCGTCGGTGAGGGTGATAAAGCTGGGGCCAAACTCATCGCTCATGAGAAAATACCTCCTGCATAGGTTGATGTCCTCCTACTATAACGGATTTCCGCAGAAATTGCAAGAGGGCGGCGCTGCCGATTTCCGCACAAAAATTGGAAAAGCAGCACAAAACGGAACCTATGTGCCGGGTCAAAGGATACGGTGATTGCATTTTTTACGCAAAAAGGTATTTTTATCGGTTGACAGGTGTGGTAAAATAACTCTTATATTGGTTTAATATGTGCTTTTTGCCGCAGCCGGGACCTTCCGGAGCAGAGCGGCAGGGAGAAGCCGTATAAAAAGCCTGAGGCCGCCCGGCGGCCGAAACAACGAAACAGAAAGTGAGGTGCGCTGTCCATGAAAGAACACTCCAACGACCGTGATAAGGCAGAGCAGAGCGCCCATCAGAGGAAAAATCGAGGGAAGGGACGGGCCAAGAGGGTCTGGGGCGTCATCGGCACCATCGTGCTGGTGGGCGTGCTGACCATGGCCATTTTTGTGGGGATCTTTATGACCTACATCAATAAGTCCCTGAAGGGCCACGTAGAGGTGGATATGTCCGAATATGACCGGAAGGTATCCACGGAGTTGTACCGTCTGGGGACGGACGGCGAGACATGGGAGATGTATCAGACGCTGTTCAGCGATGAAAACCGCATCTGGGTGGATATCGGGGACATCCCCGAGTATTTGCAGGAGGCCACCATCGCCATCGAGGACAAGCGCTTCAAGACCCACCACGGGGTGGACTGGAGGGGGACCCTGCGGGCCATCACCAGTACCCTGACCGGCAGCGGCACACAGGGCGGCTCCACCATCACCCAGCAGCTGCTGAAAAACGTCACCGGCGACAATCAGGGGACGGTGAAGCGGAAGGTCACGGAGATCTACCGGGCGCTGGCGCTGGAGAAGGATTACTCCAAGTCCCAGATCCTGGAGATGTATCTCAACACCATCTATCTGGGAGAGCAGTGCTACGGCGTGCAGACGGCTGCCCGGATGTACTTCCACAAGGATGTGAAGGACCTGACGCTGGCGGAGTGTGCCTGTCTCATCGGCATCACCAACAATCCCTCCATGTATGATCCTCTGCTCAGCGACTGGGCCCGTGAGAACAACCGGGAGCGGCAGCTGACCATCCTGGGCGAGATGCTCGGTCAGGAGAAGATCGATCAGGCCACCTACGATGCCGCCGTGGCGGAGGAGGTCCAGTTCAGCGACGGGTATACGAATCTCGGCAATTTCACCGAGCCTACGGAGGATCAGGAGACCCCGGAGAAGCCCACCGTGCAGTCTACCGCCAACAACTCCTATTATACGGATCAGGTCATCTCCGATGTGGCGGCGGCGCTGGTGGAGAAGCTGGGGCTGGAGGACGATGCACCCGACGAGAACGGCAACGTCCGTACGGCACAGGAGAAGGCCGTCAGCAAGATTTACAGCAGCGGCTATAAGATCTATACGCTGCAGGACAGCAAGCTCCAGTCCATTGCGGAGAGCGTTTTTGAAAACAGCGATCTGGTGGAGTATACTGACGACTACGGCAAGCCCTTGCAGGCGGCTATCACGCTGGTGAATAATTCCACCGGCAACGTGGTGGCTATGGTGGGCGGTCTGGGCGCCAAGACGGTGGATCGTGGCTGGAACTGGGCCACGGAGCCCCGGCAGTGCGGTTCTGCTACCAAGCCCATCTCCGACTATGCCCCGGCGCTGGACGACGGTACCATCACCGCTGCCTCCGCTATCGACGACTATCCCGTCCGGGATTTGAGTGGCTACGGCGCATGGCCCAAGAACTCCCACTCCGGCTTCTACGGCTTGACCACCGTGTGGACGGCGCTGGTGGAGTCTCTGAATACCTGCGCCGTGCGGGTCAATGAAAGCTACGGCTCGGCGGCCTCCTATAATTATATGGTGGAGAAGCTGGGCTTCACCACCCTGACCCAGCGGGACAGTCAGCAGTCCGGTAACATGGGCCTGGGCGGTTACGACGTGGGTGTCACCACGGAGGAGATGGCTGCGGCCTATGCCGCCATCGCCAACGACGGCGTATACACCAAGCCCCGGACATGGCTGCGGGTGGAGGACTCCGAGGGGAATGTCGTCATGGAGAACGAGACCTCCGCCCACAGCGCCATGAAGGAGACTACCGCCTATCTGCTGCGGGATATACTGGAGAGCGTTATCACCAGCGGTACCGGTACGGAGGCATACTTCTCCGGCATGACCATCGCCGGTAAAACCGGTACCACGGATGACAACCGGGACCGTTATTTTGTGGGCTTCAGCCCCTACTACTGCGCTGCGGTATGGACGGGCTATGAGTCCAACGATGAGCTGTCCTACGGTATGGGCAACGGCTCGGCGCAGCTGTGGAAGCAGGTGATGCGGGAGATCCACGCCGATCTGGAGGACAAGGGCTTCGACAGCTGCACCGGTCTGACGCAGGTGACGGTGTGCTCCGACAGCGGCCTGCTGGCCACGGATGCCTGCACCAAGGATCTGCGGGGCAGCCGGGTCCGCACCGTGACGGTGGCGGCGGATACGGCTCCCACGGCGACCTGTAACGTTCACAAGATGGTGGATTATTGCACCGAGGGGAAGCATATTGCCACCCAGTACTGCCCCAAGGACAAGGTGAAGCAGGTGGCGGTGCTGGACTGGAACCGGGCGCTGTTCAACGATATCAAGGCCAGGGACCATGAGTACCTGTTGAAGGTGCTGGACGGCTCCGCTACGCCCAACGATCCCAAGGATGATATCTGCCCGGCGCACCAGAAGGCCATCACACCGGTGACACCTACCGACCCCACCAAACCGACGACCCCCACGGATCCGACAGATCCCACCACGCCGGATACCGGCGGTGCTGAGGACTCCGGCGGCGTTGGGGACTCCGGCGGCGTTAGAGGCGGCGGCAGCTGGTGGAAACGACCGTAAGTAGAGAAACGAAAATGCAGCCTGTGAGCGGTGCTCACAGGCTGCATTCTTGCGAAGCGGTGAAAAAGAAGGGGTATGGCTCGGCCGTACCCCTTCTTTTCTTGCATAATAGGGAGATCAGAAGCTGCGGATGATATCCACGATCTCGGTGCCGATGCGCTTCTGAGCCTCCACGGTGGCAGCGCCGATGTGGGGCGTGCAGGACACCATGGGATGGCTGTACAGAGCGGCGTTGGCAGTGGGCTCGTCGGCGTAGACGTCCAGACCGGCGGCCCGCACCTTGCTGGACTCCAGAGCAGCCAGCAGGGCATCCTCGTCCACGTTGGCACCACGGGAGGTGTTGATGATGACCACGCCGTCCTTCATCTTGGCGATGGTATCGGCGTTGATGAGGGGAGCGCCGGGTGCGGCGGGAGCGTGGAGGGAGATGAAGTCAGACTGGGCCAGCAGTTCCTCCAGCGTCACATAGGGGATGCCGAATTTGGCCTCCACCTCCGGACGGCGGGTGGTGCTGTAAGCGACGACGTTCATGCCGATGGCCTTGGCCATGACGCCCAGATGCTGACCGATGCGGCCGAAGCCGATGATGCCCAGAGTCTTGCCCTGCAGCTCGATGCCCTTGCCGTAGGCCTTCTTCTCCCACTTGCCCTCACGCATGGTGTGACCGGCGATGGAGATATAGCGGGTGCAGGCGAACATATGGCCCATGGCCAGCTCCGCCACGGACTGGGAGGAGGCACCGGGGGTGTTGCGGACGGCAATGCCGTTCTCCTCGGCGTACTTGACGTCGATGTTGTCCACGCCCACGCCGCCACGGATGATGAGCTTCAGCTTGCCGCCCTTGGCCTCGTCGATGTGGTTGGCACGAACCTTGGTCTTGGAGCGGACCACCACGGCGTCAAAGTCCCGCAGGGCGGCGCCCAGTTGATCCGGCTCATAGAACTGCTCCACCACCTCGTGGCCCAGCTCACGCAGCTGCGCCATGGCGGCCTTGTCCATACCGTCTGTAATAAGAATACGCATAGTAATATTCTCCTTCGATGATACGTTTTGTTGTGGGAATACGAGCGAGTTGCCCTTTTCTTACCTGTGTCCCCGAAAAATCGGGAGCGTCTTACGCCTGATGCTCAGCCTCGAACTTGGTGAGGAACTCCACCAGAGCCTCCACACCCTCCTTGGGCATGGCGTTATAGATGGAGGCCCGGAGACCGCCCACAGACTTGTGGCCCTTCAGGTTATCGAAGCCGGCCTCCTTGGAGGCGGCCACCACGGCGGCATCCAGATCCTTGTCGCCGGTGACGAAGGGGACGTTCATGAGACTGCGGTCCTGAGGCACCACGGCACCCTTGAAGAGCTTGGAGGAATCCAGGAAGTCATACAGCACCTTGGCCTTTTCAATGTTGCGCTTTTCCATCTCCTCCAGACCACCCATGTTCAGCAGGTACTTGAATACCTTGCCGCAGCAGTAGATGGCCCAGCAGTTGGGAGTGTTATACATAGAGCCGTTGTCGGCATGGGTCTTGTACATCAGGTAGATGGGGGTCTTGGGGTCCAGATCGTCACGGATCAGATCCTCACGGATGATGACCACGGCCATGCCGGCGGGCCCCACGTTCTTCTGCACGCCAGCCCAGATCAGGCCGTAGTCAGAGACGTTGCAGGGGCGGGAGAGGAACATGGAGGACTGGTCGGACACCAGCACATGGCCCTTGGTGTTGGGCAGCTTGTTCCAGGTGGTGCCGTTGATGGTTTCGTTTTCGCAGATGTAGACATAATCGCAGTCGTCGGGGATGTCCAGATCGCTGCAATCGGGGATGTAGGAGAAGTTCTTATCCTTGGAGGAGGCGATGACGTCCACCTCGCCGAACTTCTTGGCCTCGGCAATGGCCTTCTTGGACCATGCGCCGGTTTCCACATAGCAGGCCTTACCGTTCTTCATGAGGTTCATGGCCACCATGGCGAACTGCACGGTGCCGCCGCCCTGAATGAACAGGACCTTGTAGTTGTCGGGGATGTGCATCAGCTTCCGCAGGTCGGCCTCGGCCTCGTCGGCGATCTGCTGGAACACCTTGGAGCGGTGGCTCATCTCCATGACGCACATACCGCTGCCGCGATAGTTCATCATCTCGTCCCGGATCTCCTCCAGCACGGGCTCCGGCATCATAGCGGGACCGGCGGAGAAATTGAATGTACGACCGTATTTCATCTGGTGGTTCCTCCTTTTTCCATTCAAGCGTTGTTTTCCTTGTTTTTGCCAGTTACCCATATTATAGTGCATCCCGTCGTGAGAATCAACAGGGAAAAATAAAAAATGTGAGATGGGCTGAAAGATTTTCAGCTTGACAAAAATTTCGTAGGGCGGCAGCGGCGGCGATTGACAGGCGCCGCAGGAAATGATATAACAGACAGGATATAAAGATGCTGTAAAAAAGCGGAGGGACGGGACATGGAACGGCTGAAGGAGCGGGCGGCCCACATCGGACAATATGCGGTGACGCTGCTGAAATGGATGGTACTGGGCGGCGTCATCGGACTGGTGGGCGGGATCATCGGATCCCTGTTCCACATCGGCGTGGACACCGCCACGCAGATGCGTCTGGCCCATCCGTGGGTGCTGTACCTGATGCCGGTGGGGGGCCTTGCCATCGTGGGGCTGTACCGGCTCACCAAAACGGAGGGGAAGGGTACCAACGACATCATCGCCTCCGTCCACTTCGGGGAGCAGGTGCCGGGGCTGCTGGTGCCGGTGATCTTCGTGTCCACGGTCATCACCCACCTGTGCGGCGGCAGCGCCGGACGTGAGGGCGCTGCCCTGCAGATCGGCGGAGGCATCGGCTATCAGGCGGGGCGGCTGCTGCGTCTGGGGGAGAAGGATCTGCCGCTGGCCACCCTGTGCGGCATGAGCGGCGTGTTCGCCGCCCTGTTCGGCACACCCCTGACGGCCACGGTGTTTGCACTGGAGGTCATCAGCGTGGGCGTTCTGTACTATGCCGGATTGGTGCCGTGCGTGACGGCGGCCTTGACGGGCTATCTGGTGTCGGTGCTCATGGGGGTGCCGCCCACCCGGTTCACGGTGACGGTTCCGGGGCTGGAGGTGCGGACCATGCTGCTGGTGATGGTGCTGGCGCTGCTGTGCGCCGTGGTGAGTATCCTGTTCTGCCGGGGGCTCCACGGAGTGGAGCGTCTGCTGAAGCGGACGCTGAAAAACCCCTATCTGCGGGTGGCGGTGGGAGCGGCGGTGCTCATCGGCTTGACGCTGCTTACCAATGGAGACTACAACGGCGCAGGCATGGAGGTCATCGGTCGGGCCATCGCCGGACAGGCGGATCCGTGGGCATGGGTGTGGAAGCTGCTCTTCACCGCCATCACCATCGGGTGCGGCTTTAAGGGCGGCGAGGTGGTACCCTCCTTCTTCGTGGGAGCCGCCTTCGGCTGCGTGGCGGCGGGCTGGCTGGGCCTTCCGGCGGGCTTCGGGGCCGCTATGGGGCTGGTGTCGGTGTTCTGCGGGGCGGTGAACTGCCCGCTGGCCTCCATCATCCTCAGCGTGGAGCTGTTCGGCTCCGGCGATCTGCTGTATTTCGCCATGGCCTGCTCCATCAGCTATCTGATCTCCGGCTACTGTGGGCTGTACAGCAGCCAGACCATCCTCTACTCCAAGCTGCGGGCAGAGTTCATCAACGTCCGGACCCACGAATGAGGGCACATAAGAATACGCCTGCCGGGGCATACTGAGAGAAAATCAGTGCTTCGGGAGGCGTGTTTTTTATGGAGGATATCCTGCAGCAGGGGGGACAGATCACCCTGACGGCGCTGGGGTCGCTGGCGGCCCTATTTCTGCTGACCAAGCTCTCCGGCAACAAGCAGGTGTCCCAGATGAACCTGTTTGACTATGTGATGGGCATTACCATCGGCTCCATCGCCGCCGAAATGGCCTCGGAGCTGGAGTCGCCTCTGCGGCCCCTTTGGGCCATGGTGGTGTATGGGCTGACGGCGTGGGGCATCGCCCTGCTGACCAACAGATCCATCCGGGTACGGCGGTTCATCACCGGCAAGCCGCTGATCCTCATGGACAGCGGCGTCATCTACCGGAAAAACCTGCGGCGAGCCCGGATGGATCTCAACGAATTTCTCATGTACTGCCGGGTATCGGGGTATTTTGACCTCAACCAGATCCAGACCGCCATTTTAGAGCACAACGGCACGGTGACGTTTCTGCCGGCGGCCATGCAGCGGCCGGTGACGCCGGCGGACCTGTCCATGCAGCCCCAGCAGGAGCTGCTCCAGACCCCGGTGGTGCAAGACGGCCGGGTGCTGCCGGAGAATCTGCGGAAGGCGGGAAGGGACGGCGTGTGGCTGGAGCGGAAGCTGCGGGAGAAGGGATATCACGGCCCGGAGGAGGTGCTGCTGGCCATGGCAGCCACCGGCGATCAGCTGACGGTATACCCCATGGAGACCAAGAAGGAAGCCAGAGAAATGCCGTAAAATCAGCAGGATATTGCGTATGATACGCAATATCCTGCTGATTTTATCGTAGCTGCCCGGCCAGATGGCCGCTGGACCATGCCCATTGCAGATTGTAGCCGCCGCAGTCGCCGTCCACATCCAGCACCTCGCCGCAGGCGTACAGGCCGGGGACCAGACGGCTTTGGAGGGTGTGGGGATCGAACTCGTCGGTGCGGAGCCCTCCGGCGGTGACCTGTGCCTGATCGAAGCCGCAGGTGCCGGTGACGGGCAGTTCAAAATGCTTGCAGGTGTGGGCCAGCGCCGCCAGTGCCTCCTCCGGGGCGTCTGCCAGGGGGAGGGAGGGGGAGAGCCCGGCGTACTTGCCCGCCATCTGGCTCAGGCGGCTGTGGAGGGCCCCGGTAAAGGCCTGTCCGCAGGTGAATTCCCGATTGCGGAGCGCCAGTGCCTGCCGGCGGCGTAGCCATGCGGCGGTGTCTGTCTCTGACTGCTCCGGCCACAGATCCAGCGACAGGGTCACGTCCTCACCAATGGCATAGCGGGAGATCTCGAAGATGGCGGGGCCGCTGACGCCGTACTCGGTGAAGAGAATTTCTCCGTGGTTCTCCGCCAGCACCTCCCGGCCCCGGCGCAGAGTGATGCGGGCGGTGGTTTTCACGCCCTTCAGGGAGCGGGGATAGGTGGGATCGGTCTTGAGCTGCACCAGTGCCGGGGTCAGAGCCGTGCGGTGGTGGCCCAGCCCCTTGGCCAGCCGATAGCCGTCCAGCACGCCGCCCACCTTGCTGCCGGCGGCGCCGCCTGCGGCCAGAATGACGCCGTCCATGCCCCGGAGGACCTCGCCGCTCTCCAGCGTCACGGTAAAGCCCTGCCCCCGGCACTTTAGGGAGGTGACGGGGTCACCGGTCCGCAGGGTCAGCCGATCCGGCTGTCCCTCCAGCGCCAGACGCAGCACATCCAGCACGGAATTGGCGGTGTTGGAGCGGGGATACAGCTTGCCGTCGGGCTCCTCCACCGTGACAAGGCCCAACTGGTGGAAAAAGCGCAGTGTTTCCGCCACCGGGAAGGCCTCCAGCGCAGGGCGGCAGAAGTCCGGGTCGGCTCCGTGGTAGTGAGCCGGGGAGGCATGGCGGTTGGAGAGGTTGCACCGGCCGTTGCCGGTGGACAGCAGCTTGCGGCC
>OKRX01002676.1_pt1 | contig 11616 bp, 10 predicted proteins | sample 1601241 | NCBI WGS metagenome assembly OKRX01 (sample SAMEA3541500, study PRJEB24748) | human gut metagenome | biome: human gut; feature: human-associated habitat; material: faeces | place: China | collected 2012
CTTGCTATTGTAGGACTAGCTGCCATCCGTGAGAAGATGATGTACAACGACACACCAAAGGCACTCCGTGGCCTTGGTATGGCCTTCATCACTACCGCACTGATGGGTATCGCCTTCCAAGCCTTCTCAGGCCTAAGCCTATAAGGAAGAGAACCTTCTAAGAAAATGAAATACTAAATAGCGAATATAATAATGACATTCTTAGCAATTTCTACAACCACAATAGTAGTCAGCACAGTGGTGTTCCTAGTGACCATACTGCTGCTCGTGGTACTACTACTGCTAGCCCAATCCAAGCTAGTAGCATCGGGTAATGTCACCATTACCGTCAATAATGATAAGAAGCTAGATGTGCCACAAGGTGGTAGCCTACTCACCACGCTACAAAATCAAGGCGTCTACCTCTCTAGTGCGTGCGGTGGACAAGGTACCTGCGGACAGTGCCGTTGCCAAGTACTAGATGGCGGTGGCGAAATACTTGCCACTGAGAAGCCACACTTCACTCGTAAAGAGATGAACGACCACTATCGCCTTTCTTGCCAAGTAAAGGTAAAGGAAGACCTCAAGATCCAAGTACCTGAAGAGGTCTTTGGTGTCAAGGAGTGGGAGTGCGAGGTGATCTCCAACCGCAACGTTGCCTCCTTTATCAAGGAGTTTGTTGTGAAGCTACCTGAAGGTGAGCATATGGAGTTCAAGGCTGGTTCATACGCACAGATCAAGATTCCGAAGTACGAGGTCAAGTACTCCGATATGGAAGTTCAGGAGCCTTTCAAGGCCGAGTGGGATAAGTTTAATATGTGGGGTCTGACCGGTAAAAATACAGAGGAGACCGTGCGTGCCTACTCAATGGCCAACTACCCAGCAGAGGGAAATATCATTACCCTCAACGTGCGTATCGCCACCCCACCATTCGACCGAAAGAATGGCGGCTGGATGAAAGTACCTCCAGGCATCGCCTCCACCTATATCTTTAGCATAAAGCCTGGGGATAAGGTGATGATGTCGGGTCCTTATGGACACTTCCACATCCAAGAGACCGATGCCGAGATGCTCTACATTGGTGGTGGAGCAGGTATGGCACCACTTCGTGCACAGATTCTGCACCTATTCAATACCCTTAAGACCAATAGAAAAGTATCATACTGGTATGGTGCAAGATCAAAGGTAGAGATATTCTATGAGGAAGACTTCCGTAAGCTAGAGAAAGAATTCCCTAACTTCTCCTTCCATATCGCTCTATCAGCAGCTCTACCAGAGGATCACTGGACTGGCTATACCGGCTTTATCCATCAGGTGATCTACGACCATTACCTCAAGGATCATCCCGCTCCAGAGGATATAGAGTACTACATGTGTGGTCCTGGTCCTATGGCCGCTTCTGCACTCAAGATGCTCGATGATCTAGGTGTATCACGCGAAAGCATCTTCTTTGATGACTTCGGTTGATTCCTTAAGACAATCAACTATACATAGCAATTGGGCTTCACTGGTATTCAGTGAAGCCCAATTCTTTTTTTCTGAGAGACTACTACTGCTTCCAAAGTCAAAAATACCGAGTTACAAACTAAGCAAACACTGAGTTACAAACTCGACGCGACACCTGATGCAAAGCTGGATATCAGTTCATTAAGAAAAAAGGGGACAAGAAGTCCCCTTTACAAAGTCTTACTTACAGTGTCCCTACTACTTCGGAAGAGGATAGCCCGTGAGTAAAGGCTATCGGCGGTGACGGAAAAAGTCCTGCATCAGGGAGGCACACTCCTCAGCAAGGATACCCCGGGTCACAAGTGTGGATGGATGGAGAATATCATCCGAAAAGCGTGTATTGCCCGACTTCGGCTCATCCGCACCCCACACTACTCGCTTTAGGCGACTATGTCGGATAGCACCAGCACACATCACACAAGGCTCTACCGTTACGTAGAGCGTACAATCGGGGAGCACCTTACATCCCAGATAGTTTTGGGCTGCCGTAAGAGCAATCATCTCGGCATGAGCGGTGACGTCTTGTAGCGTCTCTGTAAGGTTGTGCCCCCGCCCTATCACCGTATTCCTAGAGACAATCACTGCACCGATAGGCACCTCCTCAGCCTCATAAGCAAGTTGGGCCTCCTGAAGTGCTAGTTTCATAAAGTATTGGTCGGAAAAAGGGACGATTGATAGTTCACTCATCATCAGATAGATTTTGGTCGAAAAGAGTAGGGAAATTAGCATTAAGCTGCCTCAGCACATGAGTCATCACGATCTTTCGCAGCAGTGCCGACCGACTGCTGCACTTGTACTTCTTCACATAGTAATTGATCATCTTCTCCTCCTCTTTCGAAAAAAGGATTGTGACCCTCTCCGACCGTGGATCTTGCTTAACATTTGGGCGTTTGATCTTTTTCTTTGCCATCCTACTTTCGGACTATCATTAGTTGAAAACAAACAGCCTCCTCATGCTCTATCTGCACATAGTCTATCAGCTCCTCAGAGTAGTGCTTCACCAGCAATTCATCACCCAGGCGAGCCTCCTTAACAAACCTCAAGTGGGCCTCCACCAACTCCTCCTCTATAATATGAGAGACAGGAAGGGCATCCATAGCGAGCGAAACCCAGACAGAAGAATTGACATGCCGATTGATATCAAGATCCGAGTAGCGTACTTTATGAAAATAGACTGATCGTAGCTTCGCCGTGGTCTCACGATCCAGAAGACGACGAGGAATCTCTGGCAGCTCCAAATCGGCGAATGTAGATCTAAGAGTACGATCAGTGAGTAAGGTATCAATTGGGAGAGGCATCCGCCTACGGATATCAATCCCTATCCACTTGGTAAATGCACTCGCGACAAGGCGACCGCCTTGCTCCAAGGTAATGATACGATCGGTAGAAATCCCCACCCAGTCCGTCACCCCAGTAGTAATGGTGAGCGGTTCCGCCACTATCGGGTGGAAAAACCGGATGCTCATACGACTAAGTACCCAGCTAGCCCCGTGCGCCATCAAGTGGTCAATACCGTAGCCGAAGTGGGCGGCATGCTCACCCGCTACGTGGATCATCCTGCTCACCAATTGGCTTAAAGGGTATCGCCCTCTCAAGTCGAGATGAAAGGGCCATAACTCCAGCTGCATACTTAGTTTGTGATCCGAGATGGTCTCCATCGTCTATCTTACCTTGGCAATCAATGCATCGAGCGAAAGGGCACTTTGCTCACCACTCTCCATATTCTTCAAGGTAATGGTCTTATTTTGCACCTCTTCCTCCCCCACAAATGCGACATAAGGAATCTGGAGTGCATTGGCATAGCTCATCTGCTTCTTCATCTTCGCCTCTTCGGGGTATAGCTCTACAGCGATACCTTCCTTACGTATCAAATTGAGTAGAGGGAGGATATAACGCACTTCCTTATCACCAAAGTTGACGAACATTAGTCGGGTACCAGAGGTGGCCTCCTTAGGATAGAGGTCTAGCTGATTCAACACATCGAAAATACGATCGGCACCAAAGGAAATTCCCACGCCACTCACCCCATCGAGGCCAAAGACGCCAGTGAGATTGTCGTACCTACCTCCTCCCGTAATACTTCCAATCACCACGTCATTGGCTTTTACCTCAAAGATAGTGCCAGTATAGTAGTCCAAACCCCTAGCGAGCGAGAGGTCAAGGAGCACCCTATTGTAGAGTGGCGAGAGCTGTAGCATCTCAAAGATATAGCTCAGCTCCTCAACCCCCTTCTGCCCTACTTCGCTATCGGAAAAGAGGGTATTCATCTTCTGCAGTTTCTCCTCATTGGAGCCTTGGAAGTTGAGGATAGGGTAGAGCTTATCGCACGCCTCCTCGGTTATGCCCTTGGAGAGCAACTCGGCACGCACTCCGTCCCACCCAATCTTATCTAGCTTATCAATGGCCACGGTAAGGTCTATGATGTTTTCAATACCCAAAGTCTCCCCAATAGCTGTGAGTAACTTGCGATTATTGAGATGGATCGTGACGGAGATATTGAGGCGATGAAAGACGGTATCGATGATCCGAGTGAGCTCTACTTCGTGAAGAAGCGAGTCTGAGCCAATCACATCGGCATCGCACTGGAAAAACTCGCGATACCGCCCCTTTTGAGGCCGATCAGCACGCCAAACTGGCTGTATCTGGAAGCGACGGAAGGGGAAGGCGATCTCATTGCGGTGCTGTACCACATAGCGGGCGAAAGGCACTGTAAGATCGTAACGCAAGCCTCGGTCACATGCACGAGCAGCAAACTCGGCAGGGGCAATCGTTAGCAGCTCCTCACGATTGAAGTCCTTCAGGCTATCGCCACTATTGAGGATGCGGAAAAGTAGTTTATCCCCTTCTGCCCCATACTTCCCAGTAAGAGTAGAGAGGTTCTCCATCGCAGGGGTCTCTATCTCCCTAAATCCATAAGTGCGATAAACGCTCTTGATGGTATCAAATATATAGTTTCTTTTCGCCATCTCCTCGGGAGAGAAGTCGCGAGTACCTTTAGGAATTGAAGGTTTTTGTGCCATATCTATCTCTATTTATTTTGAATATTTATTGTAAGAAAGGAGTTCTGCGAGAGGCTTCCGCTTCTTAGCTCTTAGCTCCTGAAGTGAGTAGCCAAGGGAGATCACGAGAGGGATCTTCTTGCCTCTTGACACACCTAGTACTTTGCGAAGTTTACGCTCATTGACCCACCCCATAATGCAACTACCTAGACCCTTCTCACGTGCTGCGAGGGTGATATAACTAGCTACAATCCCAATATCATAAGCGGGGAGATGCTTATTAAGGAAAAGCGAACCGGCCTTACCAGCCATGTTGGCCGACTCCTCTACCAGCACTAGAAGGACTGGCGCTGTGGCTGCAAACTTATTCATCCCTGGTATCAGGGGTGTGGTGAGCGTCTCTGCCACCTTATCACGTGTGGCAGGATCATCCACTACAATAAAGTGCCACGGCTGTGAATTGGTAGCCGAGGGAGCCAAACGAGCCACCTCGAGGATATGCTCAATCACCTCTCTTGGGACTGGGCGACTTTCGTCGTACCTACGATCGCTCTGCCGTGTCGACACTAAATCTTGTAGGCTCATGACTTCTGTATCTCAATGATGCGAGCTAGGTATTTGCCGATGATATCAAACTCAAGGTTGACCCTTTTACCCACCTCAAGTGTCTTGAAGTTGGTATGCTCAATTGTATATGGAATGATGGCCACCTCAAAGCTATTGGGTGTGGAATTGACCACCGTAAGGCTCACACCATTAACACAGACAGAGCCCTTCTCCACCGTCATATAACCACGAAGTGCCATCTCTTTAGGGACGCTGTACTCGATATGGAAGTAGTGACTTCCCTCCGCCTCACGTATCTCCGTACAGACACCAGTGGTATCCACATGTCCTTGCACGATATGGCCATCTAGCCTACCCCCCACGGTCATGCTTCGCTCTAGATTCACCAAATCTCCAGGCTTTAGATCGCCTAGGTTCGAGCGTTGGAGCGTCTCAAGTATCGCCGTAACGGTATAGCTACACTCCGCTAAGTCAATGGCCACCACCGTAAGACAGACACCATTGTGCGATATACTTTGATCCACCTTTAGCTCCTCTACAAAGGGGGCAGTAAGTGTAAGATGTACATTTTCCGTTCCTTCTTCTCTCACCACTCTCAATACCGTGGCGGTACTTTCTACTATTCCTGAAAACATATCGTATTACTCTATCAATTGTTTACTTCTTTTTCCTAAAAATCAGCTGATTGAGCCAGCTCTGTTTGCTACGAGGAGTCCGCTCCAAGCTAGGCACCTCCACCTGTTCCTTCACCTCACTACTTATATAAAAAGGGGGCTGGTGATTAAATCGCTCCACCACCCGATACATCTCCTCCTGAGTCCGGATCGCCTTCTCTGGGTGGTCGCGCTTAGGGATATTCTCCAGCTCCGAGGAGAGGTAAGTAGCCTTTACATTGTCGCTTAGGCAGAGCTGCAATACCTCCTTCAAAAACGCCTTAATTCCAGGCTCCAATACCGGGGCACCACACTCTATACGACGGTAGAGGTTGCGCGTCATCCAGTCGGCAGAAGAGACGAAGCAAAGCTCCTCTCCCCCATGGTAGAAGTACCAGATGCGGGCATGCTCTAGGTAGATATCTAGCAGACGGATTATCCGTATGTTTTTGCTAAAAGGCTGATCCGGAATAGCACGACAGATACCACGTATCAGGAGATCGATTTTTACTCCAGCTTCCGACGCTTCATAGAGTTTATCGATCACCCCTTGCTCCTCAAGCGAATTCATCTTGAGTACCATCCGTGCTTTTCGCCCCGCCTTAGCCTCGGCTATCTCATAGTCAATCAATTGGTAAATCCGCTCCACCATACCATAGCTAGCCACAAGGAGATGCTCAAAGGTATGCGTAGTGTCACCTCGCTCCAAGAGTAGAAAGAGTTGAGAGAGGTCGTAAGCCAATTCCTGTCGGCTTGAAAAGACTAGTACATCCGAATAGATCTTCGCTGTCTTTTCATTAAAGTTGCCCGTACTAAAGCAAGCGATACCACACTTACCCGGCACTGCCTCGGGGTGGAACTCTATAAAGCAAGTCTTGGCATGCACCTTAAGACCCGGCAAAGAGTAGAGTATCTTGATGCCGTGGCGGATCATCCGCTGAGCCGTCTGCAGATTATTCTCCTCATCAAACCTCGCCTTCAGCTCCACAAAGACTGTCACCTCCTTACCCCTACTTGCTGCCTTTATCAGTGCATCAATCACCTCCGAATCCTCCGCCACACGGTACTGCGTTAGCTTAATACCCTTCACCCGAGGATCGGTAGAAGCCGCCTGTAGCGTACTAAGGAGATAATCAAAACTGGTATAAGGCACATAGATAGCCTCATCCTGTCTCAGGAGGTGATCCAACTTATTCAGACACTGATCCCATCTATAGTGAGGGATAGCTGCATGGTAATGCTGCTCGTATTCAGAACCAATCGGATTAGGTAGCTTCCTAAGATCCTGTAGCTGTAAGTGACGCCGACTAGGCAGAAGCACCTCAGCACCAAGCTTCATAGATTGCACCAATTGCTCCAGTACCACCGCCGGCATCATATCATCAAATTGCAGGCGTGTCACCGCCCCAGTCTTACGCTTAGATATCTGCTCCTCAATATGCTCTGCGAGGTCCACGCCTCCCGCCCCTTCATCGAGCTCAATATCGGCATCTCGCGAGACCTTAAAGCTATAAGAGCCAATAACGTCATAGCCCACAAAGATCTTATCAAGGCCCGCACGCACCACTTCATCCAAAAAGGTATAAGAGTAGCGACCCTCAAAGTCGGGCAATCTCAAGAAGCGAGCCACCTTAGTAAAAGGGAGCTTAATCATAAAGACCCGCTTCTGACCATCCGAATGGCGACGTACATAGACCGCCAGATAGATCCGCTTATCCCGCACAAAGACATTCATAAGATTGGGACTCACCAGCACCGGCTGAAGGTACGGGAATACCTCCTCCTCAAAGTATCGCTCCACAAAGGCACGTATCTTACCGGCAAACTCCTCAGCGTGGGTAAAGACCTTCACCCCAGCTTCAAAGAGATCCGGCACCATCACCTCCTCCCACGCCTGCCGAAATAGCTCCTCCTGCGACTTCACCTCATCCGTAAGCGCCTTAAAGCTCTCATGCTTCAAGGCCACCTCCGCCTCATCCCCCCTTCCGATAGCCCTATCCAACGCCGCACGGTTACTTGCCACACGCACTTGGTAAAACTCCTCAAGGTTGGATGAAAAGATCGAGAGGAAGCTAATCCGCTCATATATCGGCACACTCCTGTCTAGCGACTCCATCAGCACCCGCTTATTGAAAGCGAGCCAACTGATGTCCCTATCAAAATATCTACTATTCCTACCCTCCATAAGACACTAATCCATTCAATATACATCTATCACCACAAATTTACTAAAACTTTAGCTATAATCTGAATGGAACCCCCGCTAAGCGGGAAAAGGCCTACCAGTTACTGCTCCTTAGGCCGGTGGTCGGCTTCGGTCTCGGGGAGGATAAGGTTGAGGAGCACTGCCACAATCGCTGAAAGTCCTATACCGCCGAGCGTAAATCGGCCCATACTCAGCACCGCCCCGCCAATACCAGTTGTAAGGGTCACAGAGATAATCACGATATTTCTAGAGCTAGAGAGATTCACACGGCTATTGAGGAGATTATTGATCCCCGCACCAGCGATAGTTCCAAAGAGCAGTAGCATAATCCCGCCCAAGATCGCCGTATCAATACTCTTGAGGAAAGCACTCACCTTGCCAATCATAGAGAATACAATCGCCGTAACGGCCGAAATCCTCAGAACCCGTGGGGCAGTCACCTTCGTCAGCGACATCGCACCCGTCACCTCCGAATAAGTAGTCACAGGAGGGCCACCAAGAAACGAAGCTACCAAGCAAGCCAAGCCATCGCCCAGCATTGTACGGTGCAGGCCCGGGTCCTTCACAAAGTTTTTGCCCGTCACACTATTCACCACATAGATATCCCCAATGTGCTCAATCACAGGAGCGATCGCCACCGGAATCATATAGATGATCGGCGCCCAGCTAAAGTGGTCAGGAAGCATTAGTTGAGGAAGCGAAAACCACCCCGCAGCAGCGATGCCACTAAAGTCTATATCAAAGAAAATAAGATCCACCAAATAACCCACGATGATACCACAAAAGATCGGGATCAACTTAACCAGCCCCCGACCGTAGAGCGTCACCACGATAGCCGTTGCCAGCGAAATAGCCGCCAAGAGCCAGTTTTCCTCAGCCATCTTCACCGCCGAGCCAGAGAGCGAAAGCCCAATCAGCATAATCACTGGCCCTATCACCACCTCAGGGAAAAGACGATAGATAAACTTCGTGCCAAAGAGCTTAATAAGCGCCGACATCACAAAGTAGACAAAAGCCACCCCAACAATCCCCAAAAGCGCACCACTCAGCCCATATAGCTCCGACGCACTCACAATAGGAGCAATGAAAGCAAAGCTACTGCCGAGAAAGATAGGCACCCTCCCCTTCGTTATGAGATGAAAGATAAGCGTACCTATGCCGGCTGAGAAGAGAGCCGCAGAGGGGTCAAGACCCACCAGTAGAGGCACCAGCACCGTAGCCCCAAAGGCAACAAATAGATACTGCACCCCCACTACCACTTGGCGTGCAGGGCTGAGTTGGTCAATAGGCGAAGTATACATAGCTCCTAAAGCGTTTGAAAGGTTAATAGCAATTAAAACTCTACAAATCTACCTAATCACCGCCACAGTACCAACTCTTTACCCGCTATTTTCCCAGAGGTGACGCAATAGATGAGTCTTGTGAGTGGTATTTATCGAAACGCCTATGTGGTAAGAACCTCTCTCTTCCAACTTGTCCGACTTGTCCGACCCGTCCGACTTGTCCGATTGAGGATGTTGCACGAAGTGCCATTCTCGCACATTTACTAGTTTGATACCAAAGCATCGGCGAGTTTGTAACTCAGTGATCACCGAGTTTGTAACTCAGCCATCGTGAAGTTTGTAACTCAGCAATTGCTCAGTTACAAACTCATTTCTAGACTTTATAACACACTGATTTATAACCGATAGCAAACCTCCTTTACGGTCTCTATTCCTCTTCGGAATTTAGAAATTCTATCGGGTGCTTCTTCACTCCCTCTACTGATGAGGTTTTACCGATGGTGGCAGTGGCGGAAGTAGTCAATGGCAAGGGGACAACGAAGACAGTGGAGTGGCTCACAATAGTGGTGGTAGAGCTGGAGGAGGGCTTGGGAGTCGGCTGCGTGGCGAGGGTGCAGTCCATTTTGCTGGAAGAGCTTCACATACTGATTCTGCTCTGGCTGGAGCCGGTAGAACCAGTCGAGTGCCCTCTGCTCGAGGTGAGGATCGCCCACTTTCTGGGCATAGTAGTAGGCCGAAGGTACGATGGCATTGATGATCAGAGAGGTAAGGGTTTGCCGTCCAATGCCTGCTCGTTGCCCCTTCAGTCGCCGCCCAAAGTCGAAGTGTGCCTGCCAATAAGGGCTAGGAGCCAATCGGAGTGTCTGCTCTATCACCGGCTTATCTAGGCGAGAGAGGGCCGAGAGCAATTCCTCCTCATGATGGAGGATCATCGCTACAATCCCCAGCATACGAGCGGGGAAGGAGGGAGGACGCAAGCGGAGATACCTAAAGCTACCTGCAGGCAGAGGGGTGAGCCCAAACTTTTGCCGATAAAAGCGGTACTCCTCTAGGAGCTTTGCCTCGTACTCATCTCGGGGGGTCTCGCTCAGTAGGCCTGCCTGACCTATCAGCATTGCTTCGAGCGCCACGAGGTCGGAGGCGTGTTTCTTTAGGTAGTTGTAGGGCAGGCTCTCTGCTACTTGCTGCATCACTTCATTATTTTGATGCGCTCCTACATACCTCATCAATGTGTGGTAGAGAATGCTATTGAAGTGATCGCTCTCAGAGCGGTCGCGCAGACGTGCTAGCTTCTCCTCCAATCGCTCTGGCAGTAGCTCGAGAGCTAGATCCAGAAGTGGTTCTTCGCCGAGGGTCAGCATCTCTGGCATACAGCGGAGGCTTTTATTGCCTTGCACCAAACGCTCTAGGTAGGCTAGCATATCGGGTGAGATATCCAGTACTGCCGTTGGCACCTGCCGGCCTTCTTGGTCGTAGACCTCTCGATCGGCTTCTAGCACTACATGTAGCACCACTGAGCAGTAGCGAGGGTCGAGCTGATGCTTGTGTGCCTCCCACTCCGAAGCCCGGCGATGAATCTCTACCGACCCAGCCCATTCTATATGGCCTACCCGCACTCGTGAGAGGGCGAAGTCGGGGCCGTCGTGGCTATTGAGCTCACCCACATCCAGTACCTCTATGGGCTCCCCCTGGAGGGTTACTTGCCTAAAGAGGCGATTCATCCAGATGAAGTGTAGCTCGCTCTCGGGTCTCATTTCTGGGCGTGGTCTTGCTCGTACTTTTGCTTCAGATAGTGGCCTGTGTAGCTCTCCTCTACCTCCATTAGCCCTTCTGGTGTGCCTTGGTAGACTAGGTGACCACCTTTATCACCGCCCTCGGGGCCAAGGTCTACGATATAATCGGCGCACTTGATCACCTCCATATTGTGCTCCACGATCACCACTGTATGCCCGTGGTCGATGAGCGCCTGGAAGGACTTCATCAGTACGTGGATATCGTGTACATGGAGCCCTGTGGTTGGCTCGTCAAAGATGAAGAGGGTCGGGCGCTTTCCTTTGTCTTTAAGGTGCGAAGCGAGCTTTACTCTCTGGCTTTCACCTCCCGAGAGGGTGCTGGAGCTTTGCCCTAGCTTGATGTAGCCGAGCCCTACATCAGAGAGTACCTGTAGCCCCTCCACAATCTTGGGGATAAAGAGGCTCTCATCTTGGTAACGGCCGAAGAACTCGATCGCTTCATCAATCGAGAGCTCGAGGATATCGGATATATTTTTATCGTGAAAGGTCACCTCTAGGACTTCTTCATTGAAGCGCTTGCCATGGCACTCGTCACAAGGGATGGTGATATCGGCCATAAACTGCATCTCAATGGTGATGACGCCCTCACCCTTGCAGGTTTCGCAACGACCGCCTTCGGTATTGAATGAG
>OKRX01002686.1_pt1 | contig 11589 bp, 9 predicted proteins | sample 1601241 | NCBI WGS metagenome assembly OKRX01 (sample SAMEA3541500, study PRJEB24748) | human gut metagenome | biome: human gut; feature: human-associated habitat; material: faeces | place: China | collected 2012
TGCCGCACCTCGCTCGCCGTATCGGCACTTAGAATTATGCGGTATTGCCTTTATTTTTCCCTTAGCTGCTCTTCCAGCCCGGCGCGCGGGGTAATATAGACCGTTGTATAATCGTTATACAGCACCATGCCAGGGCGGGCGCCGTTGGCTTTCCAGATGTTGCGCACCTCGGTGGTATCCACCGGCACCTTGGCACCGCCATTCTGGCTGGAGTGCAGCACAGCCAGCTCTGCGGCCTCCTGTTTGGTGGTGTCCGGCACATCCTCGCCGCGGCTCATAACAACCGTATGACTGCCGGGGGCTTTCTGTACATGGAACCAGACATCCTTGCCGCGGGCAGTGTGCAGGGTCAGCTTATCGTTTTGCAGGTTATTGCGCCCGATCAAAATTTCAAAGCCATCGCTGGAGCGGTAGCGCAGGAAATCCGCCGGTTTCTGTTTGCGTTCCCGCTGCTTATAGTATTTCAGGTAGCCCTGGCTTTTCAGCTCGGCGCGCACTTCGTTCAGGGCCTGCTCGCCGGGGGCAGTCTCCACCTCATACAGAACATTGGCAAGGTATTCGATCTCATCCTCGCCCTCGCGCAGCAGCTTTTTCAGCATCTGGCCGGCGGTCTGCTTCTTTTTATAATCGCGGAAGTATTTCTGCGCGTTCTCGTTGGGTCCAAGGCGGGGGTCCAGGCGGATGGTCACATCCTCGCCGGTATAGTAGTTTTGCACGGTGGCCTGGCGGTCGCCTTTCTGGATGGCCCACTGGTTGGCCTGCAGCAGCTCGCCGTACAGGCGCAGGGTATCGGCTTTTTCACTCTGGGCCAGTTCCTCCCGCCGGGCGGACTGTTTGCGCACAGCGCGTTCGTATAGGTTATGCACCGCCTTGTACAGCTCGCGGCTCTTCTGCTTCAACCGCTCGGCGCGGTCCTTGGTGGCGTAATAATCCTCCAGCAGCTCGCTGTAGGTGGGGTACTGCGTTAAAATGGCCGCACTGCCGTACTGCTGCGGGATAAAAAAGCTTAACTCTACCGGCTTGTTCACTCCGTCCGGCTGGGGGATGCGCACCGCCGTGGGGGTGCCGCCTGCAGCGTGTTCATCCTTCAGGTTTTCGATTGCGGCGCACAGGGCCTGCTTCTGCGCTTCGTCCAGGTCACAGGCCAGCAGGGGCGTTTCGCCGCCAAAGGCACGCCACACAGCCTCCCGCGCAACAACGGGGCCGACACCGCCAACCGCTTTGCCCAAAGCAGAAGCCACCGGCAGGTCTTTTTCGCAGGCAGCGGCCACCATGGCGGCGGCGCTGGTTGCCAGAAAATCCGGCTTATTGGGTTTGGGCGGCAGCGTATACGGCAGTCCGGGCAGCAGCTGGCGGATCTCGCTGTCCTCAAAATCCACGCGCTTGAGGGCATCGATGATCTTGCCGCTCTGGATCAGCACCAGGTTGGAGTAACGGCCCATCAGCTCGGCAGCCAGGGTATTGGTTACCAGGTCGCCCATCTCATTGGTGCACAAAAAGTCAAAAAACACAATGCGGTCGCCGGGTTCCATATGCAGCCCTGTCAGACGGCCGCCGGTCAGGTGTTTGCGCAGCAGCATGCAAAAGCCCGGCGGGGTGAGCGGGGTTTCAAAGCTTTCTTTGGTCAGGCAGACACGCGCCGAGCCGCTGCGGGCAGACAGCAGCAGCTTGAACGTCTGGGTGCGAGTGCGCAGGGTCATCAGCACTTCATCCCGCGTCGGCTCAAAAATTTTATCAATTTTGGCATCCAGCAGGGTGCTGTTCAGTTCATTTGCGACCAGCGCAAGGGTCGCGGCATCCAATGCCATGGTGGTACTCCTTTTCTTTTGGGGCAGGGTTTTATGAAAGCGACAGCATTCTTCTCACGCGGCAGGATGGGTTCATCCCACCCCATAGTGTTCAGCCGCCGCAGGGGTTACAGGTAGCTGTAAGGGTCAACATCGGCCAGGCTGGGGGCCACAGTAACTTCTTTGGGCAGGCGCTCGGTCAGGGCATCCGTCAGGGCAAACACCACCGGGTGTTCCGTTCCCCAGTGCCCGGCAACAACCAGGCCCACGCCTTTCTGCTTTGCCAAAATGGCAATGTGGTGGGCGGCTTCGCCTGTCACCAGGCAGTCTGCGCCCTCGTCAATGGCCTGCTGCAAATAGCTGCCGCCTGCGCCGCTCACTTCGGCCAGCTTTTCTACCGGGTGATCGGCTTCCACAAACTTGCAGTGGGTGTGCAGCATCCGGCTGCAGGTTTCGGCCAGCTGTTGGGCCGTGGTGGGCACGTTCAGCGTGCCGATGCGGCCGCAGTTATCGGCGAAATCACGGCGGTTCTCAATGCGCAGCAGATCTGCCAGCACATCGTTCACACCGCCGGGAGCGGCATCCAGATTGGTGTGCATGCAGATAGCCGAAATGCCGTTCTGCAGCAGCATTGCGGGCACATCCTCCGCCGTCACGCGGCGCAGCGGGTCAAAGATGACCGGGTGGTGGCTTACAATCAGCTCACACCCGCTTTCGGCGGCATCGCGCACCACATCGGCGGTAATATCCAGCGCCGTCATAATGGAGGTGACCGGGCGTCCGGCATCCACCAAAAGGCCCACGTTATCCCAACTGCAAGCCAGCTCCGGCGGGGCGATCTGTTCCAGAATTTCCAGTACCTGCTGTACTTTTACGGCCATAGTCCATCCTCCATTTCCTGTATCAGGGCATCCACCCCATCCGCCTGCGGGCCGGGTGCAAGGCCCAGGCGGTATTTTTTCAGTTTGACCAGCTGCTGTTCACGGTAGGCCTGGGCTTCGGGCTGGCCCTGCGTTTTGCCGCACAGGCAGGCAAGGCCGGTGGGCTCCGCTGCCCGGCCGGTATACTGCGCGTTGATCACGGTATACAGCCGCCCGGCTGCACGGCACAGTGTCTCGCTTTTTAAGGCAAAGCCGCGCTGGGCAAGGCCCTTGCGCAAAACGCTGTGCTTGGTGGCGGGTACAAAAACAAAGTTATACTGTTCGTTCCTCACCCAGGGGGCGGCATCCAGGATTTCCAGCACCGTTTCGGCCCCCATGCCGGCAATGATGATCTCCGTTGCCTCCCCCGGCTGCAGCACACTCAAGCCGGAACCGAGGCGGAACTGGATCTTATCCGCCCAGGGGGCGCAGGTCATGCGGGCTTTTTGCAGCGGGCCTTCCCGCAGATCACATGCAAAAACAAGCGGGCAGCAACCGCTGCCCGCCAGCCATGCACTGAGTTTTCCATGGTCACACCCAATATCGGCGGCAATATGGCCGGGCCGCACATAGGCAGCCGCGGCGGCCAGCCGCGCATCCAGGTGCGGCACAGGCTTACAGGTGTGCAAAGTAGTCATTCAGTTCGGCGCACAGTTCGTCGGGGTCCACACCGTGGACCATGCAGGCCTGCTCCACGGTCTCACCATGGGCAGCCATGCAGCCCAGGCAGTGCATACCCGTGTTCAAAAAGATGGGCACGCAGCCCTGGGAAGGATCGTTCTGCAGGATTTCGGCAATGATGGTATTACGGGTAACAGTCATGGTAATGTTCCTTTCTGCATTATACAAAACGTATAAAATGATAATTTATGACGGCATCTGGAAGGTCGCGTACAAACCCGCGCCTTGCAGAATGACGAACGATGTCAGGCAGAGCATGGCAAATACCGCCTTGCGCTCTGCGGGCTTTTGCACGGCAAAGGTGCGGTTGTGGTGCACCAGCGCCAGCACCAGCGGCAGCACGGGCAGCCAGTAGCGCCCCTGCAGGCCAAAAATAGTGGTGTAATTGATGGGGGTCCAGTTGAGCGCCGTGACGAACGAAAGGGCAATCACGCAGAGAACAATACCCCAAACGCCCGCTTTGGTGCGGCGGCCCAGAGGTACGGTCTCACCCGCCTGCGGCAGCGCTGCGGCCAGCAAAGCCAGGATAGAGCCAACCCCCAGCACCCAGCTGGCATCCACGGTATACACAATGGGTTCGCCCAGGGCAGTGCCCAGCACGCCCTGCACCCACTGCGCCCCCTGCGCACTGAAAGAACGCAGCAGCAGTTTGGCCGTGTTGGGCAGGTTGCGGCAGATATACCCGGCGGAATAGGTGTAGATGGAATCGCCGTTTTCCTGAATGGAGCCAACCAGCTGTTCCGGCGTTAAGCCGCCCCACATGTGGGTCAGCTTATACAGCCCAACCGGGATGGCCAGCACCACAACCGCGGCAATGGCACCCAAAAAGATTTTCTTCTTTTTGGGGTCGCGGCGGATCTTCCAGTACAGCAGCGCCAGCAAAGCGGCACCAGCCGCGGCGGCACCACCGGCGCGCAGGATGCCCACGGTATCCACATCGCGGGCTGCATACAAAGCAGCGCCCATATTGACCTGCACCCAGCCGATAGCGGCCAGCACCAGCGCCAGAACTTTGGCAATGGGGCCAACCGGCCAGCGCTTGCCGGGCAAGGCAAGGTTGGCATCGGGAATCATAAAGATCAGCAGCACGGCGGGCAGATAAATTGCCTTGGCCGGGCCGATGAGCGCCGCCAGCACCACAGCAGCCACCGTTTCCGGCCAGCGGGCCGGGCGGGTGCGCAGGGTCAGGCAGAGCGCAGTAAAGCAGAAGAGATACCCCAGCACGGCGGCGTCAGCCGAAAGGCTGCCCGCCAGCTGCAAGGGCTGGGCCAGCAGTGCCACACCGGCAAAAATGCCGCGCAGCCGCTGGGGTGCAATATTGACCGCAGCCGCAGCCAATGCCAGGTACAGCGCCAGGTTGCACAGCCGTCCCAACAGCAGCATGCCATGGAAGCCAAGCCCCATCATGCGCGCCAGCGTAATACCGGCAATCTGACCCAGGTAGAGCGTATTGTTGATGGGGTCCGCCGTTACATAGGTATCGGAGCTGACAGTCGTTTCACCGCTGCAGCCCGCATCTCCCAGGTGTTCCAGCATTTCCTTGTAAGCGTAAATGCCGATATCACCGGTATGATTTTTGAAATAGGGAGCATCACAGCTGCGCACCAGCAGCATATCATCATCGTCCGCCACCGGCTGGCCCAGCAATGTGCTGGACTGGCGGTAGCATTTGGCCAGGTGGGTGTATTCATCGGGGCCGACAAGGGGCGGCGTTAAAAAGGCAAACGCCACGCCCAGCACCGCACCGCACACCAGCACCACCTGCCACAGCTTGGCGCGGTGGGTGAGCAGGATAAAGCCCGCCACCACCGCCGCAAAGGTCAGCACGCCCAGCAGGCGGGAGATCACATGGGACCAGCTGCCGGAATCATTGACGACATACTGCAATGCCGGATGCCCGACGATGGAATCCGTTGTGCCGTTTGCATTCCGGCGGGTCATCTGCTGGCTGGTGTCGGCATCCGTCCAAAGGCCCAGCAGGTGGTACACATCCCAGTCATCGCCGGGGGTATGCCACAGGCGCAGGGTCATGTTGGGGTTTGCCAAGTCATAGTCCGCTTCGGCATCGGCTGTGCCGGGGGCGGTATAGGGAGCATCAAACGTGATGGCCGCAAAAGTGTCATCTTTAATGGTAATGCAGTCCAGCTCACCGTTCGCCACGGCGTTGCCATCGGCATCCAGCAGTGCAGCGTACAGGGTGCCATGCCGGAACGCCCAATTATGGGTGGTCAGGTCCAGTCGAACTCCGTAAATGCGCTGCCCGCTTTTGAGCGGAACGGGCAGGTACAACCCGGTTGTGCCGTCATCCTGCGTTGCAGCGTCCGCCGTGGCAGGAATTACAACAGTACGGGTATAATCATCGTTGACGATTTCATACACCGGCTGGTTATCCACCCGCTGGCCAAGGTCAAACCCGGCCCACGCGGCCACAGCGGCGGCAGCCAGTGCCACCAGCAAAGTCAGCCACAGCAGGCGGTGCCGCTTGCAGAAATCTTTGATTTTTTGCATGAAGCCCTCCCCTGCTTTAGGTTACTTACAGACAGTTTTATTATACATGATGATTGGCGAAAGTGCAATATTAGCCTTACTGCACTTTACTTTTCTCATTTTTCCTCTATCTTTTTAGGCTAGAGAATGATATCATCTATGTAAAAATCACATAAAGAGGTCGTGATATTGCTATAATTAACTGATACAAAAACACCCCCGTCTGCATTACCAGGCGGGGGCATGTTATTGCATTACGAGAAACGGTCGCGCAGGTTCTTGAAGAAGCCCTTGCGCTTTTCGTAGTTATCCTCTTTCATGCTGTCCTCAAAAGCTTTCAGGGCTTCGCGCTGGGCGCGGGTGACCTTTTTAGGGATCTCAACATCGACGATCACATACTGGTCGCCGCGGCCGCGGCCGTTCAGGTACTGGATGCCCTGGCCGCGCAGGCGGAACTTGGTGCCGCTCTGGGTGCCTTCGGGGATATGCTGCACAATGCGGCCATCCACGGTGGGCACCTCAACGTCATCGCCCAGCACAGCCTGGCTGAAGGTGATGGGCACATGGATGGTAACATCGTACCCGTCACGCTCAAACATCGGGTCGGCCTTAACGGTAACATGCACGATCACATCGCCGGCCGGGCCGCCGTTGGAACCGGCATCGCCCTGGCCGCGCAGTGCAATGTTCTGGTCATCATCAATACCAGCGGGGATATTGATCTCCAGGCTCTTGCGCGCGGCGGTCTTGCCGGTGCCGCGGCAGGTCTTGCACGGGTTGCGGATAATGGTGCCGCGGCCGCCGCAGTGGCTGCAGGGCTGCTGGCTCTGCATTACGCCAAAGGGGGTGCGCTGCTGTGTTACAACATAACCACGGCCGCCGCAGTCGGGGCAGGTTTCGGGGCTGGTACCCTTGGCCGCACCGGTGCCGCCGCAGTCGGGGCAGGTATCCTGGCGGTTGATGGTGATCTTCTTGGAGCAGCCGTGGGCGGCTTCCTCAAAGGTCAGGATCACGCTGGCCTGAATATCATGGCCCTTGCGGGGTGCATTGGCGGTGCGGGTGGAAGAACCGCCGCCAAAGCCGCTGAATCCACCGCCAAATCCGCCGCCAAAGATATCGCCAAAGATGTCGCCCAGGTCCACGCCGCCAAAACCACCGCCGAACCCGCCTGCACCGCCGCCGTTGGCAGCCGCATAGTTGGGGTCTACGCCGGCAAAGCCGAACTGATCATAGCGCTGGCGTTTCTGCGGGTCGGAAAGCACATCGTTGGCTTCGTTGACCTCTTTGAACTTTTCCTCGGCTTCTTTATCGCCGGGGTTCAGGTCAGGGTGGTACTTTTTGGCAAGTTTGCGGTAGGCGCTCTTGATCTCGGCATCCGTGGCGTTTTTGCCGATGCCCAGCACCTCGTAATAATCTCTTTTTTCTGCCATATGATCACACCTTTATGTGTTGAAGTAAGTTGACTTTTATTCCTTTCCCCTATGGGAACAGCCGGTTCTTTGTCCGTAAGGGCGTACAGCCTGTGCCTGCAAGCGGCAACGTGATTTCACTGCGGGCACACGCTGTGCGCCCCTACGGACGGGACGCAGCTTTGTGGGCTTAACCCCACAATGGCCGCCGCCGGAATTGCCTGGCGGCGGCCTTTTGGGTTACAGGGATGTTCCCCTGTTTATTCTGTTATCTTACACCTCGTGGAAGTCAGCGTCAACAGCACCGTCATCCTTCGGGGCGGAACCGGCATTGCCCGTGGGGCCCTGCTGGGCGTCAGCGCCCGGCTGCTGGCCCTGCTGCTGGGCAGCCTGCTGGTAAACCTTCTCGCTGATGGCGTAGAAAGCCTTCTGCAGGTCGTCCTGCTTTGCCTTGATGGCCTCAATATCGGTACCCTTCAGGGCTTCCTTCAGGGCGTTCAGCTTAGCTTCGCACTCGCTCTTCTCGGACGGAGAGACCTTGTCGCCCAGCTCGCCCAAAGCCTTTTCGGTCTGGAACACCATCTGGTCGGCGTTGTTGCGGGCATCAACATCTTCGCGGCGCTTCTTATCCTCAGCAGCATACTGCTCGGCATCCTTAACGGCCTTGTCGATGTCATCCTTGCTCATGTTGGTGGAAGCAGTGATGGTAATGCTCTGCTCCTTGCCGGTGCCAAGGTCCTTAGCGCTTACATGCACAATGCCGTTGGCATCGATATCAAAGGTAACTTCGATCTGGGGCACGCCGCGCGGAGCCGGAGCGATGCCATCCAGGTGGAAGGTACCCAGGCTCTTGTTGTCGCGGGCAAACTCACGTTCGCCCTGCAGAACGTTGACTTCAACGCTGGGCTGGTTGTCAGCAGCAGTGGAGAAGATCTGGCTCTTCTTGGTGGGGATGGTGGTGTTGCGCTCAATGATCTTGGTGCAAACGCCGCCCAGAGTCTCAATGCCCAGGCTCAACGGGGTAACATCCAGCAACAGCAGACCCTTAACGTCGCCCTGCAGAACACCGCCCTGGATGGAAGCGCCGACAGCAACACATTCATCGGGGTTGATGCCCTTGAACGGCTCGCAGTTCAGTTCCTTCTTGACAGCGTCATAGACAGCGGGGATACGGGTGGAGCCACCGACCATCAGGACCTTAGCCAGGTCAGAAGCCTTCAGGCCTGCATCAGCCAGAGCCTTGCGGACAGGGGCCATGGTGCGGTCAACCAGATCAGCGGTCAGTTCATTGAACTTTGCGCGGGTCAGGGTCATATCCAAGTGCTTGGGGCCGTTGGCGTCAGCGGTGATGAACGGCAGGTTGATGTTGGTGGAAGTGGCGCTGGACAGCTCGATCTTTGCCTTTTCAGCAGCTTCCTTCAAGCGCTGTGCGGCCATCTTATCCTTGCGCAGGTCGATGTTGTTTTCCTTCTGGAAATCCTCAGCCATCCAGTCGATGATGCGCTGGTCGAAGTCATCGCCGCCCAGGTGGGTATCACCATTGGTAGCCAGAACTTCAGTAACGCCATCGCCCATCTCTATGATGGAAACATCGAACGTACCACCGCCCAGGTCGTAAACCATGATCTTCTGGTCGGATTCCTTATCAATGCCGTAAGCCAGAGAAGCTGCGGTCGGCTCGTTGATGATACGCTTTACGTTCAGACCAGCAATGGTACCGGCGTTCTTGGTTGCCTGACGCTGGCTGTCGTTGAAGTAAGCGGGAACGGTGATGACAGCCTCGGTAACGGGCTCGCCCAGGTAAGCTTCGGCATCAGCCTTCAGCTTTGCCAGGATCATAGCGCTGATCTCTTCGGGGGTGTAATCCTTGCCGCCGGCGTGAACCTTCTCGGCAGTGCCCATCTTACGCTTGATGGAGGAGATGGTGTTTTCGGGGTTGGTGATAGCCTGACGCTTTGCAACCTGGCCTACCAGACGCTCGCCGGTTTTGGTAAAGCCGACAACAGACGGGGTGGTACGGGCACCCTCAGCGTTAGGGATAACAACGGGCTCGCCGCCCTCCATAACAGCTACGCAGCTGTTGGTAGTACCAAGGTCAATACCAATAATCTTACTCATAATATAAAACTCCTTTCATATTCCTCTTTCAGGAAACATGGAAATGTGAATGTCTTAATTTATATCTGAACGGGCTTTTGCACCCGGTTCATGCTTTGTTATTCGGCCACAACCACGGTTGCATGGCGGATGATCTTATCGCCGATCATGTAGCCTTTCTGGAACACGCGCACCACAGTGCCGCTTTCCTGGCCATCCTCTGCCGGAACCTGCTGAACAGCGTTCATAAAGTTGGGGTCAAAGGGCTTGCCCATGGATTCGATCTCGGTGATGTTCAGCGTTTTCAGAGCTTTTTCGGCTTTGTCCAGCGTCATCACAACGCCCTTTTTATAGTTTTCGTCGGTGCATTCGGCATTGGCTGCCATATCCAGCGTATCCAGAATTGCCAGGATCTGGTTGACCGCGTGGGAAACACCATCGTTGAACTTCTGGTCAGCTTCGCGGGCGGAACGCTTGCGGTAATTGTCATACTCTGCAGCGGTGCGCAGCATCTGGTCTTTCAGCTTTGCGTTGGCCTGCTCGGCGGCTTCCAGCTTTGCCTTTACGGCTTCCAGCTCTTTGGATTTTTTGCCGAACCAGTCTTTCTTTTCGGTCTTTTCTGCAGCGGGTTCAGCTTCCTGCTTATCGGATTCTGCTGCGGGCGCTTTTGTTTCAGCAGCGGCCTGTTCCTGTTCAGTTTCAGGCTGCTTCTTTGTTTCTTCGCTCATGTCTGCTCCTCCTTTTTACCGGACATTGACTGCCCTAACTTAATTGCAAAATAATTCAAAACGGGGATCAAGTGTTCGTACTCCATGCGGTTGGAGCCGATCACCGCCACCGTGCCGTACAGCCCGCCGCCCGCAAGGTAACGCTTGCTGACGATGCAGAGGTTCGGCATGGCGGGCTCGATATCCTCGCCCAACGTGGCGGTCACTTTGCCGCTGCCCGGTTCGATCAGGGCGCGGGCCGCTTCGTTGTCAGAAAAAACTTCCAGCAGCGCGCCAAGGTTTGTGCGCACATCCGGCATCTTGGCCAGGTACTGCACGCCCTCCAGGTAAAACTGCGGGCGGGTGCGAACCAGCGCTTCGGCGGCGAACACCACCGGCGCCAGCCTGCGCCCGGCAGAAAGCACCAGGCTTGCCGTCAGCGACGGGGTCAGATCCTCCGGTGCCACAAAGGTCAGGCTGCTGTGCAGCAGGCGGGCCATCTCATCGGCATCCTCCCGCGTCAAGCCGGTGTGGATACGCGCCACACGGGTGCGCACACCGCCGGAGCTGGTAACCGCCAAAACTGCGGCGGAATACCGCCCGACCTGCACGACCTCAAAATGGGCGATGCACAGATCCTCGGCCTGCGGGGTGGTAGCCACTGCGGCACAGCCGGTATAATCGGCCAGTGCGCGGGCGGCGCTCTGCGCCAGCTTTTCGGGCTCAACGTCCATATCGGCAAACAGCCGGTCAATGTTTTCGCGGTCCGCTGCGCTCAGTGCTATGGCGGCGGGGGCTTCCAGCAGGTGGTCTAGGTAGTACCGGTACCCCTTGGGGCTGGGCACGCGGCCTGCGCTGGTGTGCGGCTGCTCCAGCAGGCCAAGCTTTGTCAGCGCGGCCATCTCGTTGCGGAGCGTTGCGCTGGAAAGTGCCATGTCAAAGTGGCTGGCCAGCAAACCGGAGCCGACCGGCTCGCCGCCGGTAGAATAAATGGCAACAATCGCTTCCAGAATGCGCTGCTTGCGTGCATCCATCGTCATGCTGCCCTCATCTCCTTGTTTGCTTTTTCTTGTTTAGCACTCTCTCTTCCTGAGTGCTAAATTTATTATATCCCAACTCTTTGTTCTGTCAAGCCCTTTTCATAAAAAGTTTCAAACTTTAACAGATTTGACACAAACGCCGCGGCAAAGGGTGGTTTTTGCCCTCCGCCGCGGCGTTTTTCTGTTATTTTATCTTGTTTTGCTGCCCGCCAGACAGCAGGGTGATGCCGGCCAACGGTTCATTCTTCCATCCACTTTGCTAAAAATGCCGCGGCAATGTTTACTGCGCGGGCGGTCTCGGTATCAGGGGCTGCATCCTGCGGGCGGCCGGTCAGCAACACACCGCCTTCCACATCCCCCTGCACCACAATGGGGCAGACGCACAGCAGCACCGTTTCCCCTTTGTCAAAGGCCGTAATGCGGCGGGCAGCGGTTTCCGGCGCGGTGTAAGGGCCGCGCAT
>OKRX01002690.1_pt1 | contig 11582 bp, 11 predicted proteins | sample 1601241 | NCBI WGS metagenome assembly OKRX01 (sample SAMEA3541500, study PRJEB24748) | human gut metagenome | biome: human gut; feature: human-associated habitat; material: faeces | place: China | collected 2012
ACGGCGAAGTCCACTAGCATCCTCACCTGTGGCTGGAGTCACTCTCTCTGGGCGGACATCGGCATTGTCAGTCACTACAGGGATGATCTCATCCTTAGGGGTTTCCTCGGCTTGCTTAGCAATCTCTCTTTGCTGTGCACGCTCCATTACGGCCTTATAGGCACTTTGCTTTGGTTTACAAGAGGTCATAGCACCAGCTACGAGTAGTGCCATCGCTACATAAAGTACTTTCTTCATCATATTCTTTACAATTCGTTTGAATGATTCCTTTTCCTACCAAATATAGGAGTTTTTCCCTCATTTCCCACAAAGTTAGACTTTTATTTTGTAATTTAGCCACTCAAATGGGATTATTTCGATTTTTATCATTTTTTATACGATGAGAAAGGACATTTTAACCGCTGTTTCTACAGCTTTACTAATGAGTAGTATGCCTATACTTCACTCCACAGCAGCAGTGGCCGATGCAAAGCCCACTGAATTTACGCCCGAGGTGCTAATGCAGATGTGGCGAATATCATCGCCGGTGCTTTCGCCTGATGGCAAATGCTATGTCTACACCCGTACGCTCCCCAATGTGAAGGAGAATAGTAGTACCACAGAGATGGTACTCTCGACATTGGGCAAGGGGGGTGAGAAAAAGGTGCTTCCCCTTAAGGGGCACTCGCCTATCTTCATGGACAATGAGACTATTGCCTTTATCTCTACTGAAGGAGCACATGCGCAGGTAGCAATGATTAAGATAGATGGCACGGGAAAGAAAGCACTTTCGGACTTTGACTTTGACGTAACAGGCTTTCTTTTTGCGCCAGACCGCTCCAAGGTGATCATCAGTAGGATGGTGGAAACACCTAGTATTACACGGCAGGAGAATCCCGACCTCGATAAGGCAAGTGGACGTATCTACGACGACCTTATGTACAAGCATTGGGACCACTGGACCCTAGAGTACCCACAATCCTACATCGCAGAGGTCGGTGAGGGGCTCTTGATCTCGCAGAAGCTCACTAATGTACTTCCCGAGGGAGAGAGCTACGAGCTACCTATAGAGCCTTTTGGAGATATTGACCAGCTCGCTTGGCACCCCAATTCCAAGGCGATTGCCTATAGTTGCAAGAAGCTGAAGGGCCTAGCCTATGCACGCTCTACCAATACCGATATTTACCTGCTTGACCTCTCTACTGGCACCACTACCAACCTCTCGGAGGGAATGATGGGCTACGATAAGACGCCAAAGTTCTCGTCCGATGGGAAGTATATTGCTTGGACCAGCATGGAGCGGGATGGGTATGAGGCAGACCTCAACCGTCTTTTCATGATGAATCTTGAGACAAAGGAAAAGACCTTTGTGACCCGCGATTATGAGCTTTGGGTAGATCAGTTTGAGTGGCTTGTGGGGGATAAGGGCTTCCGCTTCCTCTCCAACGACCAAGGGCTCGGTAATCTATTTGAAATAGATATTAAGAGTCTCAAGGCAACCAAAATCACCGACTACGAGATGGCCGATGTAGTGGGATTTGCGGGAAATGGCAAGGGCTTCCTTTACACACTACAATCGATGCAGCATCCTACAGATATCTATGCCTTCCAAGCGCCAAAACGGAGGCAGGGCAAGGCTACAATGGAAAAGCTCACCACGGAGAATGACGCACTCCTCGCTACTATCCCAAATATCGAGATACAAAAGCGCTGGATCACCACCACAGATGGCAAGAAGATGCTCACCTGGGTGGTACTTCCTCCTCACTTCGATCCGAATAAGAAGTACCCTGCGATCCTTTATTGCCAAGGTGGCCCACAGAGCACCGTAAGCCAATTCTGGAGCTACCGCTGGAATCTCCGTACCTTTGCTTCGCATGGCTATATTATGGTGGCACCTAACCGCCGTGGTGTGCCTGGTTTTGGCAAGGAGTGGAATGAGCAGATCTCGGGCGACTGGGGCGGTCAGAATATGAAAGACCTACTTACTGCTATCGATGAGGTGGCAAAAGAGCCTTATGTAGATGCCGACCGTCTAGGATGTACGGGTGCTAGCTATGGTGGTTTTACCACTTACTGGATGGCAGGGCACCACGAAGGCCGTTTCAAAGCTTTAGCTGCGCATGCCGGTATTTTCAACTTCGATGCTCAGTACCTCGAGACGGAGGAGAAGTTCTTTGCCGATTGGGATATGGGTGGTGCCTACTGGGAAGACAATGCCACTACTCGCCATACCTACGCCAATTCCCCTCACCGCTTTGTGGATAAGTGGGATACCCCAATCCTCGTTACTCACGGAGATCGGGACTACCGCATCCTCTCTTCACAAGGATTTATGGCTTTTGATGCAGCCAAGCTGAGAGGCATCCCAGCTCGCATCCTTTACTACCCCGATGAGAGACACTGGATCCTTCAGCCACAAAATGGCATTCTATTCTACCGTACTTGGTTTGATTGGATGGATCGCTACTTAAAGAAGTAATCGCAACGTATATATATGAAGGCGGGCTATATGATCACTCATATAGCCCGCCTTGCTTATTGAGAACTTACAAAACTATAACCAGCAAATCCAGAAGGTAGTAAGGATAATCCAAAGTGCAGTGACCACTACCTTCGTAGCTACGTTGATCGACTTGGAGCGCCAAATAAGGCTAAGTGGCCAGATATAAACCAGCGTAATAATTCCAGCTAGTATCATCAAAGCCAAAAGCAACCCAAAAATAGCGAGCAGAATAGCCAGCCCAACCACCCAAACATCATTAGAACCGGCAGGAAAACCTGGCACGAAAGTGAGCCCATCGGTCAATGCAACAATCCCCCAAATCAAAGCGCCCACAATGAAGAGCACCAAGAAAAAGGCAAGCACCCACCAAATGAAACTATTCCTACGCTTCTCCTTTACCTCCACTTCGGTATTTGCACCGGTAATTTTAGTCTCCGAGACACCAGGAGTTTCATTGGAGATTGTCTGCCAAAGGTTCTGACTAGTGAGAGGCTTTCCTTCCATACGAAGCCGATCCGTTGCCTCTGTCGCTTCAGGTAAAACAACCCACCCTACAATGTAGAGCACCACTACAATCCAATTGATCGGAGTGAAGAGCAGGAGCGTAGCTACCAGTCTCAAAAGGGCTACATCTACGTCCAGATGAACCGATAGCCCAGCGATGATACCTCCCAGCCACTTATGCTTAGGATCGCGATAGAGCTTCTTACTCAGCTTATCCGCAAAGGTCTCTTCCTTTTTCGTCGAAGCTTCAGAAGTCCCTGGCTCTACAGACTCTTCGCAGGGCGACTGCACTTGAGCCTCATCCTCCCCACGCTCCGGAGCATCCAGATCCTCGATCCGACCAAGTTGCGAAATCACCTCCTTCGCAAGCTCTAGCGTCACCACCTCGTGACCCTGTTGCATCTTCTCAGAAAATAGCTCTCCGAGTCTCATCTCAAAATCCTCCACAATCTCCCCATCAGGGTCATCGGCAAGATAATATTCGCGGATCCCTTTGATATACTGGTCTAGCACATAGTAGGCATCCTCCTCTACATAAAAGTTGCGATTAGCTAGATTGACGCTTATTGTCTTTTTCATATGTTTTATGTGTCTGTGATCTATTATTTCTCTTCTTCATCGCTTATAGTTTCTTCGCCCTCCTTTTGGATAAAGCGCTCATCATCTCGTGTGGAGATAACATACTCTCCTTCGGCAAACTCCAACCCAGTTCGTGAGCAGCCATCACCCCAAGAAGGCTTTTCGCTATCAAGCAGATCCACAGAATCTCTCATCTCCACCCATAGCCGTCGCAACTCATCTAGGTACCCCCTACCCGCTTCGGTAATCACATAATACTTACGAGGAGGTCCCTGTGAGCTCTCTACCCACGTATACTTGATCAGCCCCTCCTTGCGGAGCCTAGTCAATAAGGGGTAAATCGTACCCTCCACCACAATCAGATCATTCTCCTTCAGGATATTGATGAGATCTACGCTATACGCTTCCCGATGCCGTAAAATCAAGAGAATCGCATACTCCATGATCCCTTTACGCATCTGTGACTTCGTTTTTTCCAACGACTCTTTCATCATTATACTTCATCTAAAAGTGAACATATTTCCGTTTCGATGGCAAGATACAAAGAATTCGGTAGTTTGCAAAACAAACAACCGGATATCTTCTCTCCATCTAATGAAAAATGCATCTTCTAGAGAGCGAATAAGGGATAAGACTATTAGAAAAACCTTGACCACAACAGCAGAGTCAATAGCCATGGTCAGAAAAATAAATATATAGGATCTTCTCGTGAAATAACCCAATTTAACAAATGAAATCCCTCTCACAAGTAGAATAATTTCATTCCCTACTAAATAGATAGGCAAAGAGGGTAAAATTTTAGTTGCAACAACCCAAATGAGGTGATACAGTTCAAAAATATTCCGCTAGGCTACGGAACAGATTCCGCACGCAAGTGGAATGCGTTCCGCACGCCTACGGAATCCATTCCACTTGCGTGCGGAATCTAGCGTTGATACGGTCTTCCTGATAACGTATATGGTATTCCTGAAAATAGTATACACGTAGTTAAGTATTCCTGTTATTGTATATACCGCCAAACTGTTATTCCTGAAAGTATAGACACTGCACCACGCAATCCCTAAATAAGCAGACAAGAACTTCGCATCATTTCCAAATAGAATAAGACGTATCTCTACCACCGCTCAACACTTTATGCTCCAAAACAGTTATAAACACAAAGGCAATTGTGCCACAACTACACATTATATGTATGTATATATGACACGAACACTTTACTACAGCATTATTATGGGATTATTTTCAATGTTTATGGGTTCATGCCAGGCATCAAACGGTATCAAGACAGTAGACACCCCTACATTTAAAGAGCAGATTAGTAGCAAAGACAACATACAGCTACTCGACGTACGGACAGCGGAAGAATATGCCGAGGGGCACCTTGAGAATGCCATCAATATTGATGTGCAGGTCCCAAGCTTTACCAAAAAAGTAGGTGAGCAACTAGACAAGAGCCAGCCAATTTATCTCTATTGCCGTTCGGGGAAGAGAAGCATGATGGCCGCCAAGGCACTGGAAAAGGAGGGCTACAGCATCGTCAATCTCAAGGGCGGTATCCTCGGGTGGCTAGATGCTGGTTACCCAATATCAAAAGAGTAATGGCACCTAGGATTCACCTTCAATCCTTGAATCTCATTCTTCGTACAAAGCGTCAGCGTCTTTCATAAATACACAGAACAGCAACTACTGCAACATTCTATATATAGGGTAGGGTGACAAGTCTATAGACCTATCACCCTACTATATATACACATGTACGCACTAATACAATCGTATTGAAACGCCCAAATTTAGTACTGGTAATATCTGTGTATAATAACGTGCCTTAATCACCTGATCGCCAGCAATACTAAAAATCATATTGGGATTACCTTGGATAACATTAGGAGAAGATATTGTAGCCTTTCCATTGAACAAGGCACCCACATCAAGTATAAATGAAACCCTGCTTTTAGGAACCGCATAACCATATCCTATCCCAAAATATGGTTGAAAGGTACGACCTAAATTTAATGTCACATCTACGGTTGCTTGGGGTGATGGCTGTATGATCAGCTCCTCAGGTTCGTTACTTCCTTTGATTTTAAGCTTAGGCATATGGTTGGGATCAATATAATTTTGCCTTGGATCATCCATAATAGATTGTCCATTCTGAGGATTAACCAAAGCCACATTGCCCACTGCCGACGGATGTCCAATAAATGTCCCAACTGTTACTCTAAAACCATTTTGAAATGGGTGACAATCAAGAAGCAGATGCCCAGAGAAGCAACCCAATCTCGCCTTAATATGTGCTTCTGGGTCATACCCAATTTGCTCCTTGTATGCCGATAGATCCAACTGATTAGTTGCCCCATCATACAATTTCAATTGAGGAAAAAAACCAATGCCAACACGAGTAGAGAGATAGGAATTAAATCGGACACCTCCCTCAACTCTTAGCCCGTGTGGAACAGAGATGCCGACACCTACTCCAATTTTCGAATTACCATTGCCCTCTTCAGCCATAAGGGGCAATTCACTCAAAAACAATAGTGTAACAATAGCCGTTATTAGCCTTATCATATTATTCATCATCATTTAGATTACACGTTTCCTCCTTCCACTAACACCTTAGTGATCACATTAAGTTCCAGTGAAGAAATATCATTTAATACCGATATATCCTCTGCAATAAGTTGTACGCTTAATTTTCCATTCTTTGTTAAAGCCAAAATATCTTTCACTTCAACCTTCAGCTTTACTTGATCTTTGGAGTTTCCTTCTACGAGACGAGCGATTACTTTGCCATCGCTATCTAATAGTTTAAGACCTGATAGTTTACTGAGGTCACAACTACCTTGTACTTTATTTTCTATAACTAGATCATCAAGGAGTTGAAGATTAGTCAGCTCAACTTTTCCTACACCAAGTGACTCAAGAGTTTTGTCTGTATTAAAGTCCCACTCACCTGAGTATATAACATATCCATATTCCTTGAGAGACGCGTCTTCTGAAGAAGGCAGATCTATCTTTGGAAACTGCTTATCTGCTAGCTGAATATTCAGGTCAAATGTGTGATTAACTATTGCCTCTAAACTTGCCTTATAATCCTGAGGCTGGTCCATTTTTTCACAAGATGAGAGAAGAGGTAACAACAGCAAAGCCAGTACTAAATAACTAATTTGTCTGCTCATAGATACTATTTCAACTAAATAAAGTTCAACATAATGCAAAGATAATAATAATTGTTCACTTTATAAATCACCTATTAAATCCGGGTCAGCAGATATTTTAGGTTGGTGGGGCTATGCGAATAATTTGGTGAGTCTGAATATAAAGAACGATGTATCAGAGACCCCTCTTAGTTGTGTTCTGAATAATTTCACTTTGGCATTAAAAGATTCTGCTGATGCATTTGTTGCTCTATTTCGGAAATAACTGGCTATTGTAAAGAGATTATTCTTTATCGTACTTACCACTGTAGCAAATTGTTTCTTAGATAATGTTAGGGCTTGCTGACACCATTCTAACAGTCTCTTTCTTGCTTCGTCTGGTGTCATTCTTCTGTTGTAAAGAGCTCTGAAATCATTGATTAATTCGTAAGTTCCCCTAAGCCCATTGTATCTGTCAAAGATTATCTCTGCACGAAATTCTTGGTCAGACGTCCACTTACTTCTTGGGGTAAGGAATGTGTGTTTGCACCTAGCTAATGCTTGGAGTAGCGTTTCTCCATTATCTAGGTGGCTAGGCTTATATGTTGCTTTCTCTTCTATGCATAGCTCGTGCTCTTTATTCTCTTTATCTCTAGCCTCTCTTCTTAGTTTTATACGAACCTCATCCATTACCTCGTTGACTAGCTGTTGTACATGAAACCGGTCATTTGTGAGTTTAGCGAATGGGAAAGAGGTGTGTGCTGCTTCCATCATTGCTGATGAGAGGTCGGAGGTTATCTCTTTTACCCTTTGCCGTTGGGCCTTAGGGATAGCTTCTTCTAAAACTTCAATAATCTCCCTTGACTTTACAGAATTGATGAGTGCAACGAGTGTTCCAGACTTGCCTTTGCCAGCCTTGTTGGTGACAAGTGTAAAGACCTCACCTCTGGTTAGAGAGGTCTCATCAATACTCAGATCTCTCCCACAATTATGAGGGAAAGCGACATACGCAACCCGACGCTTCTTACTCACACTCAAACCCTCCCAATTACTAAAACCACTTAGTTGATGCTTATACAGCTTAGCCAACGTGTCGCCATTCATTCCGTAAAGACGACCAATTGTTTTGATGGGCAATGCCTCAGACTCAATCACTCCCTTTAAAAAAAGCAACGAAATCCGCACTCAAACAAGTGCCATCTTCGTTGTAATAATCAATATCGTAAGAGAATATCTCGCCCGTTTCCTTATTGAGCCACTTGCATTTGCGCATGTGCAGAAGCATGGGTTTGCCTCGAGTCAGATGGTCTTGAATTACTTTGTACGAGGTAAATCCATGACCTATAATTTGATTGTTGTACTTATCCTCATCACTCTTCTCACGCTTCTCATCAAGCCAAACATCAAAGGTGATAGGACCATTTTCAATATTAACCACTTCAAAAATGTCTTTCAGACCTTTGGGCAAAAACTCCCAAAGCATATCACGATCTTTCATTGCATCAAATATTCAATAACACTTACCCAAACAAAGATAACACCATTATGCAATTACAAACAACTACCAACCTAAAATATCTGCTGACCCTATTATGCGGGGATAGGATGTCACACAAAAGTCTCAAAAATACACATATGTAGGTATTTCGTATAATAGCATAATTTACGAGCTTTGCAACAGAAAAAGGAGCGACAACAAAAAAAATTGTTTCTCCATAATACAGTAATAATTTAAGCATTTAATATCATGAGATATTTAGGACTAAATAGATGGGTACGCTATGCCACCCTATCTCTACTAACATTTACCTCCATTGGTTTCACCGCACTGGCTCAGAATGAAGTGCGCGATGATGGTACACTTGATGAAGTGATCGTGACCGCTCAAAGGACCCCTGAAGTGAAAAGTCAGTCGGCGACGACCATCTCAATTATAACACGAAAGGAGCTGGTGGAGCTCAATAAGACTATGCCAGACATGCAGGCTATCGTAGGCTTTTTGGTACCAGGAATGGCTTCTACCGGCAATACAACTAGTGAGCGCTCCAATACTTTGAGAGGAAGAAGTGTACTAGTGCTGATTGATGGCATTCCACAATCAACTCCTTTACGGGCAACAAGCCGTGACCTTCGGACTATCGATCCAACCGCTGTAGAGCGAATTGAGGTGATCAAAGGTGCAACCGCCCTTTACGGCAATGGAGCAAATGGTGGTATCATCAATATCGTGACGCGTAAAAACAGTCATAATAAGCCTTTCGGTGGTCAATCTTACATCGCCATGCAGGACCACTCTTTATTCAGCAATAAGACACATTCATTTGGCTACCGTGTCAATCAACAGTTTTATGGCAAGCTAGGTGATTTTGACTATCTTATTAATGGCGTGATCGGACAGACCGGTAGCTCGGTAGATGGTGATGGTGTATACCTTTCTCCTCGATATGGGCTTGGAGACACCCGCACATACAATGTCCTAGCAAAGGTTGGGTATCAACTAAGTGAGGCGGCACGAATCGAAGGGATGTACAACTTCTTTAGAACGACGCAAAATAGTCCGCTAATCGCTAGTGGTGGCAAATACCTAGAAAGTCCCCGCATCGGAATTAAAGGTGATCAGCCAAAAGAGGCAATTCCAGAAGGAATGGCGTACAATCATAATGCCTACCTGCGCTACACGCATAAAAATATATTCAGCGGGACTGACTTTGAGGCATCATTACAGGGCCGTGCAGTAAAGGTCGTGACAGACTACCGGATACACAATGAAAAGAAACCTCGTTGGGAAGGCACTAGCGGGCAGGCAACCATTGAGGCAAAACAGTTCGGCGCAAAAGCTCAGCTTGACTCCAAACTCTCCCTGAGTGACCAAGTATTTACAAAGCTCCTGTATGGTATAGACTTCACAATGGATCGTACTGGGCAGCCCCTTGTTGACGGACGTTATTGGGTACCAGAGATGACAGCTATAAACTTCGGGCCATTTGTACAAACAAAAACTACTATCGGTAATCTTCTCAACATCAAATTAGGAGCAAGATATGATCGCATTGACGTACACGTACCAGACTATGAAGTTCTCCCAAAGACGTCGGGTATAGCACGGACTACGGTCAAAGGCGGTGTATTGCCTTACAATAGCCTATCCTTAAATGGTGGTGTGACCTTGAATAAGTGGAGGGTATTCCAACCATTTTTAGCTTACTCTCAAGGCTTCTCTATATATGACCTTGGACGCACTTTGCGTGATGCCAAGAGTGATGTGCTGAGCAAAATAGAAACTTCGCCTGTTAAGACTCACAATACTGAAATAGGCTTTTACTCTACCATTGACGACCTCTTTGGTGAGGATTCAAAGCTAGAGACCTCGGGAGCGCTATTCTACACCTATGCAGCTCTTGGCAGTGATCTAAAAAGTGTAGATGGATTCTGGGTGGTAGATCGCTCACCCCAACGTGTTCTTGGTGGAGAGCTATCAATGGATGCAACCATCAATAAACAGTGGCAGACAGGCGTTGGATTCTCAATGATGGAAGGGAAGAAGTATGTTGATGGCTCTTGGAACCATTATATGAGTGGCCAATCTATCCCTCCAATGAAGGTTACTGGATATATCAATTGTCGCCCAACAAAACATAGCTATATACGCCTATATGGTATGTATACTGGAGCAAGGGACCGCTTTGTCAAAAACGAAAAAGGGAAATATACCGAAGGCGAAGGCAAGGTAACGCCAGTTACCTTACTGCATCTCAATGCAGGTCTTACGGTACATAAATTTACCTACACATTGGGCATAGAAAATCTACTCAACACCACCTACTACACGGTTCAATCTCAATTAGTAGCAAGAGATACCGAGTATACTCATGGTAATGGTCGTGTGATCACCCTCTCCATGACTTATAGATTTTAATTACTAGGAAGGATAACATTTCTCCTTGTAGCGTTTAAAGGTGCGATCTCGGATATAAGAAATTCTGAGGTCGCACCAATTACTCTCTAGGCTACAGTCTAAGCATTAAGCCACATAAACTCTCTCCCTAAATCAACACTTTATTGTCCGCGTGGTTATATTAGTATCAATAGGCGATTTAGCCTCAATGACACATTATATATATGACACGAACACTTTACTATTGTATCATTATGGGAATGCTATCAATGCTAATAGGATCATGCCATGCGGCAGAGGGAATCAAATCGGTAGATTCGACCACCTTCAAGGCAGAAATAAGTAGCGACACCGTACAGCTACTTGATGTACGCACAGCAGAAGAATTTGCCGACGGGCACATTGAGAAGTCCATCAATATAGATGTGCACGAGCCTAGCTTCACCCAAATAGTCAAAGAAAAATTCAATAAAAAACAGCCCATATATCTTTATTGTCGATCGGGCAAGAGAAGTATGATAGCGGCCGAGTCTCTGGCCAAGGAAGGATACCAAATCGTTAATCTCAAAGATGGGATCCTTGGATGGTTGGATGCCGGCTATCCTGTATCTCAGAAGTAACCTTTTTCGCCCATGATTGTCTGGGAGAGTTGTAGGCTAGCCTGTTGTCGATTTTATTGGCTTTTGGCTACAGCATTAATGCTATCTAATTGAAAAGAGGTATATTTGCGCATAAATAAATCAAGCGATGGAGGATAGCGCGAGCTAATTCTCTCGTTTATTAAGGATAGTAACTTTGTATGGGTAGCAAGAAACGATTTGCCGAGCACTGGGGGCTGAACTTATCGGACGTCAATAAAGATATGCTTGCCAAGTGGCAGGAGGAGGAGCTTTTCAAGGCTTCCCTAGCTGAGAGAGCTGGGGCACCAAGATTTATCTTTTACGAAGGACCTCCTTCGGCCAATGGTATGCCGGGGATCCACCAC
>OKRX01002693.1_pt1 | contig 11571 bp, 9 predicted proteins | sample 1601241 | NCBI WGS metagenome assembly OKRX01 (sample SAMEA3541500, study PRJEB24748) | human gut metagenome | biome: human gut; feature: human-associated habitat; material: faeces | place: China | collected 2012
CTCCAGATTGGACTCTAGAAATTATTGGTAATGGGCCCGATAAAAGTAGGCTTCAAAAGCTAATCAATACACTACACCTTCAGGATAAAGTCACTCTTACACCTGCTACTCCCTATATCCAGGCAAAGTATCTTGACGCAAGCATATACGCCATGACATCACGATACGAAGGGCTACCAATGGTGCTACTCGAGGCCCAAGCTTATGGTCTACCCATCATCTCCTATGATTGTAAATGTGGGCCTAAAGATATTATCAGCGACGAGGTGAATGGATTTATTATCCCGATGAAAAATCACGAACTATTTGTGCAAAGACTCCTTACACTTATGCAGGATCAAAGTCTCAGAGAGCGGATGAGCATACAGTCGGTCATCGCCTCAAGGAGATACGATGAAGAGCTCATTATGAATCAATGGATCACACTTTTTGAAAAGCTATTACATGAGTAAGCCAGTTATAGTAGTATCAGCTGTCAATATCACTAGAGGAGGTACACTCCAGATACTCCAGCAGTGCCTCGAGTATCTATCAACACGCACGGAGCAGTACCAAGTCTTCGCAATAGTACACAGCAAAGAGTTAGCATTTCACCAAGGTATAGAGTACATTGAGATACCCAGCGCTAAGAAGAGTTGGTTGGCCCGCCTTTGGTGCGAAAAGGTAACGATGAATGGACTCTCTAGGAAACTTCCACCTGTCTCTCTTTGGCTTTCGCTACACGATACCACACCTCGTGTCCAAGCCACCAAAAAAGCGGTATACTGCCATAATTCATTCTCATTTTACAAAGCGAAGCCCAGAGACCTATGCCTCAATTACAAGGTATTTCTATTCTCTTGGCTCACTAAAAACTTCATATACCGCCCCCATATACACGCTAATGACTACATTATTGTCCAAACGCACTGGTTCAAGAAAGCTTTTCAAGAGCTCTTCAGTTTGCCACAGCAAAAGATTATCGTATTTCCACCGATGGTACCAAATACTGCGGAGCAAACTATAAGCCATTCCCCCCAAAGCCAAGATAGCGACCACATAACTACCTTTTACTACCCTGCCACCGCCGATATACACAAAAACTTCGAGGTTCTCTGCAAAGCCTCTCAGCTCCTAGAAAAGCAGCTGGGAAAGGGAAAGTTTAAGACTATTCTAACCCTCAAAGGTGACGAAAATAGCTACGCCAGATATCTATACAAGAGGTGGGGAACAGTCGCTTCCATCTCGTTTGTTGGATACCAGTCCAAATATGAGATGAATGAGCGGTACCGAGTAGCTGATGCACTGGTCTTCCCATCCAAAGTAGAGACCTGGGGGCTCCCCATCACAGAGTTCGGTAAATACCAGCGTCCTACCCTACTCGCCGATCTTCCCTATGCCCATGAAACAGCGGGCGGACTGCAAGTAACAGCCTATTTTTCACCCGATGACCCCTACGAACTCGCTACGCTAATGCACCAGGTGATTCGAGGAGATCTCCAGAGCTTCCACCCTACTGCTCCTACCCCCCCCACACCTCCAGAGGCACAGAGCTGGGACCAATTATTTACCCAATTGCTACCATGAGTACTTCGATACCACTACCTATTGTAGTCTGCTATACCAGTAACTTTATCGTACCGGCAGCCACCACACTCCTATCCATTATAGAGAGTGCTTTGCCTACTACCCAATACCATATTATTTCACTCGTCGAAGCGCCTCTATTCCCAGCTACAGAAGAAGCGATTCGAGCGCTAGATAAGAGAGGAGTCGTCTGTCAGTGGAGCTTCATAGATATGTCTGGCAGAGTACCAGACGCTTACTTCGGTACCTTTTCCATCGGCTCACTCTATAGGATATTGATACCAGAGCTACTTCCCGAGTACGATATGGCGCTCTACTTGGATTGCGATATTATCGTCCAAAATGACCTATCCGATCTATCCTACATACGGCTAGAGGACAACTTGCTTGGAGGCATACGAGAAACATTGATAGGAGCTAATATAGAGCATTTCAAGTCCTTATCGTTACAAGATCCTACGTACTATATCAATAGCGGTTTCCTACTGATGAACCTCAAGGAGATGCGGCGCATAGGCTTCAGTCAGCAGATAATACAGTTGCTACAAAGCGAGGATGCGATGCGCTTCAAGTTTCCCGACCAAGATGCCTATAATATCTTAGCGCACGGGAAAATCAAAGCGCTACCTCCATACCTCAATAGCATCCGAACTTTCTTCCCAAGGATATACAGAGCCCCCTTTATAGACCTCTATACAGAGGCTGATTGGAAAGCGGTCCATAGCCATGGCAATATCCACTATACCTCTGCCAAGCCTTGGAAAGGCTACGCCATCCAGTTCGATAAGTGGTGGAACTATTATATTCAGCTACCAGAGCTACTACGAGTGCAAATGAAAGTTTCAATGAAGGCTCGGAGGCTCTTTCATCTTTGGAATAATCCCATCATAGGTCCCCTTTTACAAGCTCTCTTGATAGCGAAAGACTACCTCACTGCAAAAAATACCCATAGACAATGAGTCAAACCTCAAGCATAGATAATAAAAGGATAGCCAAGAATACCTTGATTCTCTACGTGAGGATGTTCTTTGGTATGGCAGTTGCCTTTTATACCAGTAGGGTTATCCTCAATACACTAGGGGCAGAAGACTTTGGTCTCCAAAACGTTGTGGGAGGCGTGATTGGTATGCTCCATATTTTGGTGGGTGCCCTCACCTCTTCCACCCAAAGGTATCTCACCTTTGGCCTTGGCAAAGGTGAGATTGAGCGTCTAAAAGAGATCTTTATGACCTCTTGGTTCATTCATCTATTTTTAGCTATTATTGCACTGATTATAGCCGAAACTATAGGACTATGGTTCGTGCGCGAGAAATTGGTCATCCCTAGCGACCGAATGCATGCAGCAGAAATGGTCTACCACCTTGCTATTGTGAGCATGGTTATGTCCATCATCTTCACCCCATACAACGCCTCCATTATAGCACATGAAAGGATGACAGCCTTCGCCTTCTTCTATATTGTAGGGCTGATATTCAAATTAATTATAGTCTTCTTACTCATACAAGCACCCTGGGACAAACTTATCACCTACAGTTGGCTCAACTTGGGTGCAGGCGTCATAATGACCGCTGCACAAATAATCTATTGCAACTATCACTTCGTAGAGACTAGATGGAGAAAGCTATACGACAAAGCACTAGCCAAAAAGATGGGAAGCTTCGCCAGTTGGAATCTCTTAGGCAGCCTAGTCATCCTTTTTCAGACCCAAGGACTCAGCATCCTACTCAATCTATTCTTCGGCCCTTTGATCAATGCAGCTAGAGCTGTAGCAGTACAAGTGCAAGCTGCGGTAGTCCAATTCTCGGATAATTTTCAGACTGCTCTTACCCCACAGATCACCAAGACCTATGCGCAGGGCGAGCTCCATGCGATGCATACCCTCATAGAGCGGTGCTCCCGGTTCTCGTTCTTGCTCATCTACATTCTAGCGCTCCCGGTCTACTTCGAAACCCCTAGACTGCTAGAGATATGGTTGGGAAGCGTACCGGAGCATACCGTCTCTTTCGTGCGTCTAATGATAGTGACTATTACCATAGATGCCATGGCCAAACCTCTGATGCAAGCTGCCTCTGCCACAGGTGAGATTCGACGCTACTCTATCTCTCTCTCATGTCTCATGCTTCTCACTTTTCCGCTCTCTTACCTAGCTTTAAAATTGGGAGGTAGTCCGGAGACGGTCTTCATTATACACCTACTGATCACCTTCCTCGCCTTTTTTCTCCGATTATATCTTATCCGGCCTATGATTCAGTTTTCAGTGAGAGCCTACCTTGCTAGTCTCCTCCCCCCCATGGCTATAGTAGTACTAGCTAGCCTCCCCCTTCCAGTGATTGTATACCTATTTGCCCCAGTGTCTCTGATCGGCACCCTGATGGTATCTGGTACCGCCTTTCTATCGGCTAGTGTCGCCAGCTATTTCTGCGGAATGACTAGCCACGAGAGAGGTATCGTACGCCAAACCGTTAGGGCCAAACTTCATCTCAATACCACCACTTCCCAGAACAGTAGTATAGAAGAGTCCAAGAGGAAAGTAGATGATATCAAGTAGGCAGGATAAGGCGTAGTCCTTTGAGATGAAAAAATAGGTCTCAAAGGCTTTAATTACAAACGAATTTAGAGCATTGTATTTGCCTGTAAATCAATTCGATATATCGGTACTTATCGAGTTACAAACTAAGTAATTATCGAGTTACAAACTAAGTAATTATCGAGTTACAAACTAAGCAATTATCGAGTTACAAACTTAGTAATTGTTAAGTTACAAACTTGGCATCATTAAGGTTGTATCTAAGAATGTGACACGGTGTATACGGCATTCTGAATACTGTTTTCTACCAGACAAAGTCTGAGGTCAAATAACTCAGTGATGAAGGGGCATTAATGGTAGATTGGCCTGATGAAGGATAGGCGATTATGGCCGTCCATAGTGCTGTAGGATCTTGGTGGAGGACACAGTGAATTGACGATCACATAGGTCTGCCACCTTGGGGTTATGGGTTATCATTAGGGTAGTAAGGCCCCTCTCCTTGGTGAGTTGTTGGAGGTTGGCAAGCACTTGTGCTTCCGTCTTAGGATCTAGAGCTGAAGTAGCTTCGTCAAGTAGCAAAATTGGCCTACGTGATAGTAGAGCACGAGCGATAGAGAGTCGCTGAGCTTGCCCTTCAGAGAGCCCTACTCCACCCTCTGTAAGTTGAGTGTCTAGTCCATCTGTAAGCTGTAACACGTAGTCTGCCACAGCGAGTTGTAGCGCAGTGAGTAGCTCCTCCTCCGTAGCCTCTGGGAGCCCGAGCAGTAGATTTTCCCGGATAGTCCCGGAGAAGAGTGCTCTCTCTTGTGGTACGTAAGCAAAGGCCTCTCTACTTAGCTCATTGATAGGGAAATAGCTTCCATCGGCCTGCCGTATTTGGAGGGCACCTTCTGCAGGTATTTCGAGCCCCAAGAGTAGCTTGAATAGCGTAGTTTTTCCCGTGCCAGTTACTCCCGTTATAGCGATCATCTCTCCACGCTTTACGGAGAAGTGTACCTTTTTTAGCACCTCTTCTCTTCCATTATAGCCAAAGCTGAGCTCTGTAGCTTCGATTGCTTGGAAGGTGCTGTAATCTACTTCTTTGGGTGTGTGCCTCTCTTCTGGTAGCTGAAGTAACTCTTCCAATCTGTCAGTAGCAGTAAGGGCAGAGGCGATACTTGGAAGTAACTTGACAGTATTGTATGTGGGGGATTGAATGTAGGAGACTAGCTGGAGGAAGGCGACGACCGACCCGAAGGTGATAAGACCTAGATGAAGGCGATAAATTGCCCAAACCATAGCGATGCCGTACCCTCCAGTGAAGAGGATTTTGAGTGCCAGTCCACTTGCAACGCTGAAGCGAAGTTGCGCTTTAATGGTGTTGACAAGGTTTTTCTCCCCTTTTTCCAAATGGGAGAGGGTATTGGATTGCTGGCCGAAGATTCGTAGGATGAGTTGGTGCTGTGCTACTTCATTGAAGTATGAAAAGAGGTCGCTTTCTGAGCTCTTGACGCGGTGCGTAATAGTTCGCATCCTTTGAAAGTATTTACGACTAAAGAAAAGGACGAAAGGAAGAAGGCAAATAATCCCCCAAGTGATGCGTGCATCGATGAAATAGATAAATACTAGTGCGCCAGTCAACTGTATGAAGCCTACCACAAGAGCAGGTATCTGACCGACAAGTAGACTAGTTACTTCCTTGGCATCTTGAAGCATTCGGGAGGTGAGGTCACCGCTCCTGAGATGGGAGAGCTTACTCCAGCGTGTGTACAGAAGTGTATTGTAAAGTTTGGCACGCAGGGCTTTGGTGATATGGGCGGAGGTAATAGTGGTAACCCATTTGGAGGCGGATGTGACGACTATGCGACTGAAGATCAAAGCTAAGTAGGCTATCACTATGCCCCAAAAGTTGTAAGCTGAGCTATCGCCTGTAGCGACATCGATGAGTAATTTACTTAGCCATACGAAGAGAAAACTTAGTGTAACGGATGCTAGCCCCATGATGAGGATGAGGAGTAGTTTGATCCAATAGGCTTTGAGTAGTGCTTTTAGAATACGTGGGCTCTTGATCATCTTCCTTCTACTGTCTCTTTGGCTCTGAATAGGAGCATGCTGATAGGGGCTTTAAATGCGTAGTGACCTAAAACTCTTTGGTGGTAGTAATTGAAGTCCATAATACTCCACCACTTCCAAAAGCGATGACGCCATAGACTTCCATGGGGTGCACGGCTGGTGAGATGCTCTGCCCTATTTTGAAAATAGCTATGGGCGAGGACTTGGATATCTCTATGCCAAGTGGCTGTGGGCTGTGGCTGTGGCCAGGGCATACTCTCTATAGGGAGGTGAAACCATCTATGTAGCAACGCTCCAAATAGGGATAGCTGGTACTCTAGCTTCATCTCACATAGAAGGTGTGATAGGCGAGAACGATCTACCATCTCTCCGTAGCGCTCGACGATAAAATAAAGGTCTAGGAGGCGCTTGAGCTGGGCACCACCATAGAGAAAATCGCTCCAAAAATGTAAGAAGGTATGGACTAGCTGTAGCTCTGGCGGAAGTACTTGTACTGATGTGTTGTGTATGGAAATGGTAGCTTGGGGACTCTCTCTGAGGATTTGGGTATAGTAGGCTTGGAAGAGTTTATTACTATGCGTCATAGGGAGGTAGAGCAATTGTCCATGGCACTCTAGCAGGAATGGCTTTATTTCAACCGCCTTATGGAGTAATTTATCGCTTTTAGTTTCGCTATGAATTTTGTAGCCTCTGGAGTGCATCAATGCCATCACCTTCCGAAACTCATCCTGAGTACGAAAGAAAAGATCAATATCACCTACCGTTCGGAGTAAGGGATTGGGGTATAGGACGGCATTGGCGTGGCCTTTAATGAGGATGGGGTGAAGATGGTGTCGCTCTAAATCTTTAACGAGTTGGGCGATGGTAGCAGACATCTTACTGGAGAGTCTTTGCAATCCTTGGGTATAGCTCATCAATTGGATGGAGGTATCAAGGGGCAACTCCTCGTGCGACAATAATTGGTCTGCTATCATACCTTCGACTTGATGTCGCTGGGCAAGGCGCCAGAGTTGTGGCACTAGCTCCAATGAGAGCTTTGACTCGACAGTAACTCTATCCCTTTTTGTGGCAGCTCTCAATAGCTCAATAAATTGTATTGATGCTCTATCCATCTCTTATCTAAGTTTTATTCGTCGTGATACGCCAAGGATGACTTTCCTACACCAGCTACTTTTCGGCCAGAGATGTTGGAAGCACCACCATGATAGAGAGCCTTTGTGTATCTCTCTTGAACTACAACGTATTATGGCTACCGCTTCGCCTACTATGGAGTTGATTGGGACACACTCTACTCCAAAAGGATTGCCATCCCCTCGCAAGGTAACGATGTCACCAGATATTTCAATCACGCGATGCAATACATAGCTCTCACATTGGATAGCTAGTACTATATTGCCTTTCCTGATGGGGGTAGTAAGCGGTGCGAGTACTATCTTATCAACTCGATCTCTAATCAGGGGAAACATGCTATTGCCTCTAGCCGTTATGAGCACTTTTTGGCCCTGTGATACCTCTTGGACTGCCAAGCTAAGTAGCTCCTCCATATAGTGCTCACTCTCTTCAGAGTCTTTAGTTTTGTGGACGAACCAAGCCTGAACTAGCTATCAATGCCATCAACGCTTTTGCATCTTTCTCTGCTTGTAGCTGATCAATGCTGTAGTGATTGATAAGGAATGTGGCGACTAGATCTGCATTTAATTCAAGACCTATAAAGGCTTTAACGACCTCTGCAGCGCTACTATTGAGTGTTATCACTGAGCTATAACCAGCCCCTTGGGGACTTGGTACCACGGTGATGCTTTCTTCCCCTACCTCACGTATGATAATATCGTCTCTAAGCTTCATAAGGATATTAATTTTGATTGGATAATAACGGATAAGTCAGTTCTACAGCACCTTTATCTGGTAGACACTCTAAGGTATAGAAGGGAACCTTCTCGGCTATATCTGCTAATAGTTCAAAAGAGCTATTGCGATGATCGATGTCCGTCCTCAGAACACTTGTGGACATCACTAATGCACTTAGTGCATCGCCGTATTTGCCTTTGATGATTTTATTTTCTGGTGCTTGCTTCAGAAGTACCATTGCAACTACTTTCGCCGACTCATTGATATAGCAAGGGGTCTTGCCACTCCAAGGCGCTCCGTAAACTCGCACTTCTCCATTTGGAAATAAACGTATGATGGGCTCATCATCATTCAGTAGTCTAGCGCTAGGAATATACTTTCGCCATAGCCTTGTGTGGGTGCTTTTTCCAGTACCACTTGTCCCCATAAAGAGCAATGCTCGGCCATCTATCATTATCACTGATGCGTGAATCTTTAACCCTTGCATCTTAATGAGCTGCATGCCATAAGCAGGTATTAGAAAGGAATTTAGGGCAAAAATAGCATCCTTCTCTATTAAATCCACATCACTTTCGACTTGTGTCCAATCTTTAGTGGCACGCATACGGTATGATCGTCCAAAAAGCTCCATTTCGGTATAGTAGTAATATTGGTCACTATATATTTTGGACCAGCCACCTTCAAATTCACCTTTGTCTATTGGAATTAGGTTACTCGGGATGGTTATGCTGACTCCAGCGATAAAATGCACTCTTGCCTTAATAATATCGCTACTTTGTATACGAAAGGGAGCGTAAGGAGTAAGAAACTGCGACACACGATGGGCGTTGGGCGTTTCCAGTACTAATGGCAAGCCAGCAATCTCATAATATAATCGACCTAAATGATTCATACCTTGCAAAGATACCAATTTGTGAGTAAGCTAAGCGGACTTAGGGAATATCCACTCTTGAAGAAAGCCTAAACCGTAGGCGAAGTGTTGTACGTAGGCGGCTACAATAGCATAACCTGCGAGCTCTAAACTACCTCCTCTGGTATATATATCTATTGCTATGGCTAGTGGATAAAGGAGTAGAATGGAATATAGTATTGGTGAGAGAGTTAGTAGCACAGCAACATTGAATATCACAAATAGGCTGGGTAATGTATGTGCCAACTTCAGTGTACCTGGATGGTATCTATTGAGTACTATTCTGGCTTTTCCACTCTGGCGAATTTGACGGAAGAAGGCTTTGAAGTCAACCCTTCTCTTGTGGTATACCCATGCATCTTCAAATAAAGCTGAGACCCCACCATTCTCCAAAGCTCTCATACTAAGGTCTAGGTCTTCTCCGTAACGCATGTTATCTCTAAAACCACCAAGCTGGTTAAATAATTCCCTACGTATTCCCATATTGAAGGTGCGAGGATAGAAGTGGTCTACACTCTTTTGTTTGCCACGAATGCCACCTGTAGTAAGAAGTGAGGTCATAGAATAGTCAATGGCTTTCTGAATAACCGTGAAGTCTTCTCTTGAGCGATCAGACCCTCCCCATAGATCACAGACTATAGAATTGACGTATTCATTTACTTTCTGAATGTAATTATTGGGAAGTACCGCATCGCTATCTAAAAAGACAACCCACTTTCCTGTTGCCTCTTTTACGCCTCTATTTCTAGCCCCACTAGGACCAGTATTTTGCTGAACTATATATTTTACTGGCAAACCTGCAGCATGCACTACATCTTCAGAATCGTTGGTAGAGCCATCTTCTACCACTATCACCTCGTACTCTATACCTTCGACCTGATCTTGAGAGACAAAAGAAGCTAGCAACTCCCTAAGCTCGTCAGGCCTATTATATATCGGGATAATGAATGAAAACGTATACATCTTCTCAACTTTCTTTAGATTGGTTGTGATTAATTGCTAACTTATATGCCTCTAAATATTTAGCATAAAAGTGATGCCAACTTGCTTTTTGGGCAAGTTTCTTTGCTCGTTGCTTGCTTTGCACTACCATCTCCTTGGGAAATGATGAGAATCGCCCTACTTTCACTGCAATACTCTCTGCTAAACTCTCGAAGCCATCATCCTCCCTTTCAAGTGCCTTGGCACCATACCTCAGACAGTTTTTGGTATTGTTCTCCATTGCCCACATACCGAACCCAGCTTTGTCTGTAGTAAGTGTTGGCACTCCAAAAGCTATGCTCTCCAATGGAGTATACCCCCATGGTTCATAGTAGCTCGCAAAAACGGTAAGGTCTAATGTGGGTAAAAGGTCATAATAGGAAATATTGAGCACTCCGTCAGCCCCATCTAAGTAGTCTGGAATAAATATGGGATATATCTTTTGCCCCCAATTCTCAGCTAATGAATGGAGATGCGCTAAAATTTGATTGCCCAATCCGTCATAAAGCTCATGTGTAATATAGGGCATCTGCATAGGAAGTGTGGTCGCCACTTCGCTAGCCAAGGCTACTTGGAGCTCAGGCCTAGGCTCTTTAACCCAGCTTGGCACCAATATAAGTGCCACAATATCGCGCTCTATGGCCATGCTATGTAGTCGTCTCAAGGCATCAATAAATACATCAATTCCTTTGTTACGATATTCACAACGACCAGAAGTGGCTACTATAAATGGCTCCTCACCTATTTTAGATCCATAAAGCGTCTTAGCGAGATGGCAAATAGCCTTTCTACCACTTTGTCGTAGACTACGTAGTTGATGCCCAGAAGGTATTATCCCCTCCTCCCAACCATTTGGAAGCACTATTGGACGACGCCCTATTAGCTGTGTAGCTTCTAATGCTGTTACCTCACTAACCGTCGCAAATACATCCGCCACGTGAGCAGCAGTACGTTCCACTTGATGTTTGCACATTACACCAAGTTCCTCTGCCATTTGATTGCCATCATAATTGGAAAGTTGACTATACAATGGCTTCCCATTGCTGGCAATTGAACGCCCAACTGAGGTTGCGTGGGTGATAAATAATGTATTAATCTGAGGAGCCCACTTGCGGAGCGCTAGAAGTCCCATACCGGTTGTCCATTCATTAAAAATGGCCAAAGGATATTCGGAAGGGAATAATTTTGCATATGCTTCCATCACCTTCGCAACAGCAAGGCTAAAGAGACAAGAGTCATCGTAATCGCCATAGCCTATCTCACCACGAATGCCATACTCTTGCCACATCTCATAGTATAGATCCCCTTTCTGACTAAATAAGGATTGAAAAGCAATCAGGGCTACACGAGGCTTTCCCACTACATCCCAGCTACCTATATGCACTTCAATGCCAGTTTCAGAAGTAAGATGATCGGCTAGTTGTAGGTCCGCCTTTCGCCTTGAAGGGATAAAGTCCTTTTGCGGGGTATCAAGTTTAGGCCCGAAAAATAAAAGGGCCTCCCTTCCATGTAGCTCTATCATTGTAGCTACACGCGTAGAGAGTACAGTATAGATACCTCCTACCTTGTTACACACTTCCCATGAAGTCTCCATAATAAGAGTCGGCGTGGCAGGAAGCTTATTTTCTTGAGTACGCATATAATCTGATATCATTGAAATAAAAAACGCCTCCTCGGATAATTTCCT
>OKRX01002699.1_pt1 | contig 11559 bp, 10 predicted proteins | sample 1601241 | NCBI WGS metagenome assembly OKRX01 (sample SAMEA3541500, study PRJEB24748) | human gut metagenome | biome: human gut; feature: human-associated habitat; material: faeces | place: China | collected 2012
TTGCATGTGTTAAGCACGCCGCCAGCGTTCATCCTGAGCCAGGATCAAACTCTCAATAAAATGGTATCTAAAGAACCTAAGTTCTTCAAATCACTTTATTGAAGCTTAAAAACTAGCTTCAAAGAAATTTAACGATTGTCCTTCAAGCTAAGCTTGTTCGAACAACCAAATCCAATTTGGTGCTTCGTGTTTGTCACGTTGTTTAATTTACAAGGTACACACCGCTTTGCAGCGGCGGGAGTTCATTTTACCACACTGTTTCGACCTTGTCAAGAGCTTTTTTAAAGTTTTTTCAAACTTTTTTCGGCTCTCAGGTCGGCCCGGCGGGCTTTTCCCTTATTGGCCGCCCTCGCAGGCGACTTGATTAGTTTACCACATCTCAGTTCGCTTGTCAAGAACTTTTTTCGCACCGTCAGGTGGTTTTTATTCTCTCATTCAAGCTCGCTTTTGACTTGGAAAACCACTGTCTCGCGGACAGCTTTGATAGAATACCACTGCTCCCTCCATTTGTCAACAGGTTTTTTCATATTTTTCGAATTTTTTCTTCTCTTCCCGAAATAAGGCCTTTTTCCCCTATTTTGTCCACCAGTGAGCTACATTTATCCTCAGAAATACGCCTTGCGCATCCTTCCCAGTTATGATACCCTATTTTTACGAATTCTATATTATAAGGTAGGTCATTCCCATGCCCATTAAAATTCCCGATTCCCTTCCTGCTACTACTACATTGGAGGGAGAAAACATCTTTGTTATGACGGAGTACCGGGCTATGCACCAGGATATCCGCCCCCTGAACCTCCTCATCTTAAATCTGATGCCCACTAAGATCGTGACTGAGACCCAGCTGCTGCGTAAGCTCTCCAACTCTCCTCTTCAGGTCCAGGTAGAGCTGCTGCACACCCTCAGCCACGTATCTCAGAATACAGATGCCAGTCACCTCTCTTCCTTCTACACTACCTTCGATCAGATCAAAGACCGGAAGTATGACGGTATGATCATTACCGGAGCTCCGGTAGAGAATTTGGACTTTACCGATGTGGACTACTGGGATGAGCTGTGCGAGATCATGGAATGGACCAAGACCCACGTCCACTCTACCCTGCATATCTGCTGGGGTGCCCAGGCCGGTCTCTACTACCATTATAATATTCCCAAGTATGATCTGGGCAAAAAGCTCTTTGGTGTCTTCCCCCATACAGTGGTACGCAAGCGCAGCCCCCTGTTCCGCGGCTTTGATGATATTTTCTATGTTCCTCACTCCCGCTATACCGAAAACAAGCTGGAGGATGTTCTGGCCGTCCCGGAACTGCAGCTGCTGGCTGTCTCGGAGCAGGCTGGCGTCTTTGCAGTAAAAAGCCAGGATAACCGCCGCTTCTTTATTACCGGACACCCCGAATACGATCCCGACACCCTGGCCAATGAGTACTTCCGGGATGTAAACAAGGGCATCGACATCAATGTTCCGGACAACTACTTCCCCAACGACGATCCCACACAGCCTCCCCTGGTACGCTGGCGCTCCGCTGCCCAGCTGTTCTATACCAACTGGCTGAACTATTACGTGTATCAGACCACGCCTTACGATATCCGCGACATTTAAAAGGAGCGATACCATGGAAGTAACCTTTGATATGATCCGCTCCTCTCCGGAGATCCGGACTTACATCACACAGGCCGACGCTTCTCTCACAGCTCTGGGCTTTACGGAGCACTCCTTTGCCCATGTAGGCAAGTGCGCTCATGTGGCCGCTCAGATCCTGACCGAATTGGGGTATACTCCCCGCGAGGTGGAGCTGGCTCAAATCGCCGCCTACATGCACGACATCGGCAACGTGGTCAACCGCCACGACCACGCCATCAGCGGCGCTACCATGGCTTTCCGCATTCTGGACAACATGGGCATGGACCCTTCCGATGTGGCAGCTGTCATCACCGCCATCGGCCATCACGATGACTCTACCGCATTTCCGGTCAACGCCATTGCCGCGGCCCTGATTCTAGCGGACAAGACCGATGTGCGCCGCAGCCGTGTGCGCAACAAAGACATGTCCACCTTTGATATTCACGACCGGGTCAACTACTCGGTAGAGCGCTCGGAAGTTTTGCTGGATGTGGAGTCCAAGACCATCACCCTCTCCCTGTCCATTAACACAGAGATGTGCGCGGTCATGGACTATTTTGAGATCTTCCTGCAGCGGATGCTGTTGTGCCGCCGTGCTGCGGAACAGTTGGGTCTGAGTTTCCGTCTGGAGATCAACGGCCAGCTTCTGCTTTAAACCAATATGTTCTTTTTACAAGCCCTGGGTATCGCCCAGGGCTTGTTTTTTCTGTCACCGCTCTGTAACTTGACTGTGATCTACCACAAGTGTAGTATATAATTATCAACTACATTTGAAGTAAATTGGAGATGATACCATGAAACGTCTGCCCGACACCGAACTGGAAGTCATGAAAGCCCTGTGGAAGCTGGGCGCCGATACCCCTCGTGCCGCTCTGGATCAGGCACTGGAGGACTTTGGCTGGGCCAGCAACACCGTAAACACCTATCTGGCCCGATTGGCTGAAAAAGGCTTTGTCTCGGTGCGCCGGGAAGGAAAAAGCAACCGCTACACTCCTTTAGTTTCTCAGGAGGATTATTTGGCCTTTGACAGCCGCAGCGTGCTCTCCCGCCTGTACGGCAGCTCTCCCCGAAATTTTGTGGCGGCTCTGGCCCGAACCGGGCTGAAGCGCCAGGACCTGGATGAGCTGCGTTCCCTGCTGGACCAGCTGGAGGAGGACACCAAGGCATGACAGATTTTCTATTTTATTTAGGTGCTCTGTCCCTGGGCGGCGGTCTGGTTGGGCTGATCCTGATGGCTACCGGACTGCTCACCCGCTCCCGGTACGCCGCCCGGTGGCGCTGCTGGGGCTGGCTGCTGCTCTGCCTGCGTTTAGCCATTCCCTTGCCCTTCTCTTTCCCAAATGTCCAGGTCCGCGCCCCCATTCAGCTTCACTCCCCCAGTTTGGAACGCCCCTCAGAGCTGCCTTTTACCGCCGGACGTCCCTTTCAAGATGCGGTGCCATCTCCGGTCTCACCCGTCGGTTCTTCCAATGAAGAGAATACCTCTTCCTCTACATCTTCTTCTCAGAGTACCCCTGAACCTGAGCCAGAAACAAAGCCTACGATCTATGTTTCTCAAATCGTCACTGCGGTCTGGCTTTTGGTCGCAGCAGGGATTCTCATTTGGAACCTCATCGCTCACCTTCGACTGCGGCGTTTCCTGACGCGCTGGGCCGTCCCGGTAAGGGATGCTGCGATCCTCCCGCTCTATAATGCCATGGGCGACCAATTGGAGCTGGACCGCCGTCCCCGGCTGATGACCTGTCCTGGGTTGGCCGCTCCTATGCTGGCTGGGCTGCTCCATCCTGTGCTTCTGCTGCCGGAGCAGCCCCTTGCCCCGAAAGAACTGGAATACGCTCTGCTCCACGAACTGACCCACTACCGCCGCCGGGATATCTGGCTCAAAGCGCTGGCTTTGTGGGTGCGGGCCGTGCACTGGTTCAATCCTCTGGTATGGCTCATGGCCCGGGCCATTGAACAAGATACCGAGCTATCCTGCGACGAGGCGGTTCTGCGGCGTCTTCCACCAGAGGAACATGCCGCCTATGGCAAGACCATCTTGTCTGCGGTGGAACGGCTGAAGGCCCGCTCCTGACGAAAGGAGTTCAAATATGGCACCAAGACTCCCCCGCTCCCCTCTCACTACCCGTCTGTCCGGATCTGCCCGGGAAACGGAGCACCGCATCCGTAACATCTTCCAGTGGAAAAAGAAGCGTCCGCCCATGCTGGTGCTGGCGCTGGCTGCTGTGCTGATCGCTATGTGCGGAGGATTAGTGTCCTGCCAGGAGCGCGACAATACGCCTGCTGACTTTGATCCTCACGCCGCCACTCCGTTGAACGCACCCCAGTTTTCTTCTTCCTGGCCGGAAGAAGAAACGGTCCCCTTCTCTAATATCCTAGGGTACAGCGGTACGGTCACCCGTTCCGACATCCGTACCGATGACGGAAACACGTATTTGTACGAGTTTCAGGCCGATCTTCCTGGTGGTACTTCATTCCTCTTGGCAAGTCTCATTGACCCGGTATATGTGGATTTAGACGGCGACGGACAGCTCGACCTGCTCTCTGCCCCTGGAGAGCATTATTTAAAAGTCTGGCGGAAATGGCCCGACAGCTCCATACGCATTCAGTCTTTAGCTCCTGCCGCTGCAGAGGTCATGAGCTGTTCCACCGATGATATCACGACCCTTCTTTTCCATGAAGCAGATCAGACCGTAACGGTCGGTACCTCCACCGGCCGTGAGGAAACCTATTCCATAGCAACCCTCTTGGCGCACAGCTACTCCGGCACCATTCAGGTCTATCCACCCTCCGACGACACTGCTCCCTTGATTTCTCACGGAACAAACCCAGAAGAGTATCTTTCCATCGCTTTCTTTGAACATATGGATCTGGACGGTATGGGGGACATGGACGATTCGGTAACCATATTCAGTTATGGTTCCGACGTTCCTCCCGGGCCTCTCACCGTAGTGGAGGTCACTCTCGGTACAGGAGAGACACTTCGATGGGAAGAGGAAACTACCGTCTTTCCCAACTGCCTCTCCGCGTATCTAACTGCACCAGACCACCAGTCTCTGGTGTTGGATCTGGTTCAGCCGTACTCTGTCCCTCGCTACACCGATTACGTCGTCCTTTCCGTGGAAAATGGTACGCTGAGGGAACTGTACCGTCTTAAGGAGGGAGAGAGTCCGGCATGGATCTCCGGAGCTTACACGCAGGAGAGACCCGACGGACTGAGTGATCTTTATCTGCCTGTTTTATCCGATGACAAAGCTTATACGCTCCGGTATACCTTATCTTGGTCTGGAGACCAGTTTGTACTCTCACAACCCGAAGCCTCATAAACAACACACGCTACACGCTATTTTTTAAAGGGTGAGTCTTATGAACCAATGTAGCTGGCCTCACATCAATCATCTTCCCCGCTCCCCTCTCACCACCCGTCTCTCCGGATCCGCCCGGGAGACGGAGCACCGTATCCGTAATATCTTCCAATGGAAAAAGAAGCGGCCGCCTGTGCTGGTGCTGGTCCTGGCTGCCGTGATCATTGCGCTGTGCGGCTCGCTGGTGTCCTGTCAGAAGCGGCCCGCTGTGCCCTCCATCATCATGGAGACCCAGTACTACGACAATCTAGGCACTTACATCGAGATCCCTGCGCTCTCCCTCCCCACCGGGGAGCAAAATGAGTCGGTGGATACCATCAACGCCGCTCTGGACGAACTGCGGGAGGAATACCGCCTTTCCCTGTCCGGCACAGAGTACGGCAACCAGTGCCTGTTCTACCCCTCTACAACAGGCCGCTATCTGAACCTGGTTTTTTTCCAAAAGGCTGCCGACTATGGCAACGACGGCTACATCGCCTCCTGGGTCTACGATAAGAAGGAGGGCGTCCAGGTCACGGCGGAGGATGCCCTCGCCCTGGCCGGGACAGACCAGGAAACCCTGTTTGCCGACCTGGAAGCGGTCATCGCCGCCGACCCGGAGGATCCCCGGGAGCTGTACCAGACAGCTGACCCCATCAGCCTTGAGGGCTTTCGCATCAAGGCAGACGGCAAGCCGGTGTTCTATCTCACCGCCGTGGTGGACTGCCGGGACATGGGGGACGACGGCTTTCTGGACGAGTGGAGCCGCCTTTATGTCTGGGATAATGGAGTTTTTACCCGCTACTACTGTATGGTCTTTGTCCCGGACGGTCCCCCGTACGACCGATATCCCCTGGTCACGGCGGAGGAGACCGACCAGCTTGACCCGCCCCTGTGGAATCAGTGGTACTTCGCCGGGGAAGCGCCGGCTGGGGGCTTTGTGGACAATTCCAGGCCGGATGTGCCACATTCCATCGTTCTCCCCGTCAAGGACCTATCCCCCTACAACGCAAACCTTTACCCCGCCCTGCTGAGCTGCTACGCGGACTATCAGGACCAGTGGAACATCTACTATGCCGATTTCCAGTCGGACAGTGACCAGGCCGGCGACCTGCGGGTGGGGCCCGCCACCTATCTGGGCGAGATCTATCCGGACGAAACCACCACCGCCGTTGCTTATCAGGTGTGCTACACCTTTTATACTAACGGCTCCCGGGGGCTGGAGTGGCACGCCAATTTTGAGGTGGTGGTCCTGGGCTTCGACACCCACACCGGCGACTTTATTTCCCTGCTGGGCCGGGCAGACTTTGAACCGCAGGGGATGTCTATCGAAGAGATCATAAACAAAGCCACTCAGCCATAAGGAGACCGCCATGAAAAAGGCAGAAAACATATTCCGCACACCATTTTCCACCGCCCTCTCCGGCTCGGCCCGGGAGACAGAGCGCCGCATCCGCAACATATTTCTGTGGAAAAAGAAGCGCCCGCCTGTGCTGGTGCTGGTCCTGGCTGCCGTGCTGATCGCCCTGTGCGGAGGATTGGTTTCCTGCCAGGAGCGGACAGAACCAGTCACTCTGGTCATGGATACCCAGTATTACGACACACAGGGCAACTATATTGAGATTCCCGCCCTGGCCATGTCTGCCGATACTCAACCCACTGCCGGAGTCACCGCCATCAACCAGGCCCTAAGCCAGTTGAAGCAGGAGTATCAGGATATTCTGGACGGGGGCGTCGATAGTGCCTCCTTGTCAGCCACTGAAAATCACTGTCTGCTCTATCCCACCGAAACTCAGCGTTATTGGAATCTGGTCTTCTTCCGGGAGGAATTTCACACGGACCTGAACACCGGGCATATCACCTCGTTGGTCTATGACAAAGAAACAGGCCAGCAGGTGACTCTGGAGGAGGCTCTGGAGTTAGCCGGGCAAACCGCGGATGATCTCTGCCAGGCCCTGGCTGACCAGTACGACCCCACTCTGGGCCAGGATATCCCCGGTGCCGACCTGTGCATCCAGAACCAGACCGTGGAAGGCTTCCGCATGGGAGCAAACGGTCAGCCTATTTTCTATCTCACTGCCCGGGTCGATGACCGGGATGACACAGCAGCCGACTTTGTCAGCGGCTCGGATAACCTCTACATTTGGTCCGATGGAACATTTACTCTCTATGACCAATATGCTGTCACGGACCTTCAACCGCTGGTTCCGTCAGAGGAGTGCATCGATCTGAATCCGCCTCTGTGGCGACAGTGGTATTTCAGCGGCGGAGAACCGGAGGGGGGATTTTCGGTGTCTGCCAGCTTAAGTCTGCAGGATCCGGAGGTCTGTCTCTACCGGGATGGTTTTCCCAATCCCATAGCCCCAGGTTCTTCTCTCTCCTTCTCCTGTCTGGACTCTACGCATATCGACACCCAGCGTCTGGAGGAGTATGAGCCTATCTACAACCCGGGAGACTACTGGCTGCGCAGCAGTGGTACGACAGGCACCGGAAGCTTTACCGCTCTGAGTTACTACAACAGCACCGAGGACCGGGAGTCCATCAATACTCTGGATGTTACGATGCCCGATCTCTACACTCCCCGAGGTATCCGAGTGGGTGCCAGTCGCGAAGACGTGCTGACAGCCTATCCCGAAGCAGTATCAGAAGATTATTGGGGAAAGTATCCAGGCCAGGACTATCTGTGGTACTGCCGCGATTCCAACGACTTTGGCCCTGCTATTTTGTTCTTCTTCAATGGGGATACCCTGCACCAGATCACACTCACCAATATGTTTGACTGATTGGAGGCTTTGCTTATGGACAAGCGCTGTACGCCCCACTCTCCGCTGACCACCCGGCTGTCCGGCTCGGCACGGGAGACGGAAAATCGCATTCGCAATATCTTTCAGTGGAAAAAGAAGCGCCCGCCGGCACTGGTACTGGCTCTGGCTGCTTTGGTCATTGTTTTGTGCGGCTCGCTGGTATCCTGTCAGGAGGGAACCACCTTTGTCTCCAACGTCGCCTCCGGTCGGGTGGACCAGATGGCTCTGAAGGATGATCTGGCTGAAGCTGCCCAAACTCTTTTTCCCTCTGGCTTCATTCAACCCACTTCTATGGAACTGATGGCTTTCACCCCCGGTGATGACGGAAATGTTGCCCTGGGAGCGGTTTGTGTACAAACCGACCGTTCCGAATCACTGCTCGCCTTGGGAGTACAGGACCAGCGGACCGGCCAGCTGACCGCTCCGGTCTTCGCCACCATATGCACCGGAAGCCAACCCCATGTGGTAACTTTTAATAAGGACGGAGAAAGCTACCTTCTCTATGTGGCCAATAGTATCCACCTAGGACTTACGTATGGAGAAGCTGGCCTCATCCGCTATGACGGAACTGACTTCACCTGGGTCTGGCCGGTGGAGGGGGACGTGCGGGAGGAGGACTCTCAGGCACGGAAGGATTATGAGGCCTACTGGCAGGAGTACAAGGCCCTTATGGCTCCCGGCGGCGTAGACATCTTTGCACAGACTGACAACGCAGTCATCAACGGAGACGGACCTCAGTGGGTACCCGACCACAACGAGACCTTTTACCCTGCGCCGGAGGACGCCCTCCCCATCCCGGTTCCCTGGCAGGTCCGCAATTGGTTGGAAACCTTTACCCGTCAAGATAACAACCCGCTGAATGCCAACAATACCTCTGCTCTTTGGTCCATCCAGTCTCTCACGCAGACAGAACTGATATCGGTGGAGCTAAAAGAGACGCAGACCGCCTACATCCTTCTGGCCAAGGCGGACACCGATTATAATCTGGGCTTTAATGCCTGTCTCATATATGATCAGGAGGAGAATGCTCTGGAGGTCTACGATTACGCCATGGGCACTCCAAAAGAGATCTTCGCACAGACCGAAACCTTAGTCGCTCTGCCCTCCGGGTTCGATTCCCAGGAATATTACACCTTGGTCTACCAACATTACAGCCAGAAATACCAGGGGCAGACCTGTTATTTTCCTGTGGATCAGCCGGATAACCCTCAGGAAGGTGACGTTCGCCTTGGCCCGGGCAGCTATGCCGGCTCTTGTAGTTTGGAGCAAGGCTTTGGTTCTGCCTATGCGCTAGGAATCTACCAATATCGTTCCGGTCAGTGGACTGGACCCGATACACAGTATCTGGTCCTGCTTCGAAACGAAGATGGTTCTTTCTCATCGGTGCTGGGGGAGCCTTCTCCCTATCATGAGAACATGTCGGCATATGAAATCGTCCACCTGGCCGTTGACCAGGCAGAGAAATAAGCCTTTTTCCTCATCCCGATCTTCCCTCTCACGCGCGGCGGACTTGGTTCCGCCGCGCCCTTTTTCTCCCCTCCAAATCCCCCCTTCTATTCCATCTTCTTCATTGAGAAATTCCATTTTTTCATCCCATTTCCCATCCTTTCCGCTGCCTCTGTGAGCTCTCTGTGATTTTAACATTTTTATCAAAATTCCAGTGTAAAAACTGTGTATTTTGCCAGGTAGCTTCCCCCTTGCTTCCGCCCTGAAAAAACGATATAATTTGTAAGGTACATAAACAGTTATGCCTTTTCCGGCCTTCGCAACAACAGGTATTTTTCCTGTGTTGCGCTTTTTCTGGTCTTGGTTTGTTAATTTTCTAACAAAACTGTTTAGAACCCGTCAAATTGTTTTAGATTTGACCGTTAGAAATCAACTTTTTAGGAGGAAACACTATGAAGGTTGCAATTTTCGGCGCCGGCACCATGGGTCGTGGTATTGCCCAGGTCTTTGCCGCAAACGGGCATACTGCCCTGATGTACGCCAGCAGCATCGCCTCCGCCCAGCGCCATAAGGAACAGCTGGACGCTTCTCTGCAAAAGCGGGTCGCCAAGGGCAAAATGTCTCAGGGCACCAAGGACGCTCTCATGGCCAATGTGCTGGTCGAGGAAGAGTCCGCCGCTGCTGATGCTGATCTGGTGATCGAGTGCATCGCCGAGGAGATGGGTCCCAAGAAGGAGCTGTTCCATCGCCTGGACGAGCTGTGCAAGCCGGAGACCGTGTTTGCTTCCAACACCTCCTCTTTGTCTATCACTGAGATGGGCAATGGTCTGAAGCACCCCCTCATCGGTATGCACTTCTTTAACCCCGTGCCCAGCATGAAGCTCATCGAGGTCATCCGCGGCGTGAACACTCCCCAGGAGACCTTCGACTTTGTGTACAAGCTGGCTCAGGACATCGGCAAGGAGCCCGTTGAGGTGGCAGAAGGCCCCGGCTTCGTGGTCAACAAGCTGCTGATCCCCATGATCAACGACGCCATCGGCCTGGTTGAGTCCGGCACCGCCTCCGTCGAGGATATCGACAAGGCTATGCGCCTGGGCGCCAACCACCCCATGGGTCCTCTGGCCCTGGGCGACTTCATCGGCCTGGATATCTGCCTGGCCATTATGAACACCCTGTACGATGAGACAGGCGATTCTAAGTATCGTCCTGCCCTGCTGCTGAAGAAGATGGTCCGCGGTGGTCTGCTGGGCGTCAAATCCGGCAAGGGCTTCTACGATTATTCCAAGTAAAAAAGTTTTAGGAGGACTGGAAAATGGATTTTCATCTGACTAGAGAGCAAGAGATGGTCCGCAAGATGTACCGTGAGTTTGCGGAGAACGAGGTCAAGCCCCTAGCCGAGGAGCTCGATGAGGAAGAGCGCTTCCCCATGGAGACCGTCGAGAAGATGGGCAAGCTGGGCATGATGGGCATCTACTTCCCCAAGAAGTACGGCGGCGCCGGCGGCGATGTGCTGTCCTACGCTATGTGCGTTGAGGAGCTGTCCAAGGTCTGCGGCACCACTGGTGTTATCGTGTCTGCCCACACCTCTCTGTGCTGCGCCCCCATCTATGAGCACGGCACCGAGGAGCAGAAGATGAAGTATCTGCCCGACCTGCTCAGCGGCAAGAAGATCGGCGCTTTCGGCCTGACCGAGCCCAACGCCGGCACCGACGCCTCCGGCCAGCAGACCACCGCTGTTCTGGAGGGTGACCACTATGTGCTCAACGGCTCCAAGTGCTTCATCACCAACGGCACTGTGGCCAGCACCATGGTCGTCTTCGCTATGACCGACCCCAAGGCCGGCAACCACGGCATCTCCGCTTTCATCGTGGAGAGCTCCTTCCCCGGCTTCTCCGTTGGTAAGAAGGAGAAGAAGATGGGTATCCGCGGTTCTTCCACCTGCGACCTGATCTTTGAGGACTGCATCGTTCCCAAGGAGAACCTGCTGGGCAAGGAAGGCCAGGGCTTCAAGATCGCCATGCAGACTCTGGACGGCGGCCGTATCGGTATCGCTGCTCAGGCTCTGGGTCTGGGCGAGGGTGCCATTGACGAGGCCGTCAAGTACACCCAGGAGCGTATCCAGTTTAAGAAGCGTCTGTCTCAGTTCCAGAACACCCAGTTCCAGCTGGCTGACATGCACACCCGCATGAAGGCTGCTCAGTACCTGGTGTACGCCGCTGCCTGCAAGAAGGAGAACCACGAGCCTTACTCCGTGGACGCCGCCATGGCTAAGCTGTTTGCCGCCGAGGCCGCTTCCGATGTGACCCGCCGCGCTGTTCAGCTGTTCGGTGGTTACGGCTACACC
>OKRX01002706.1_pt1 | contig 11527 bp, 7 predicted proteins | sample 1601241 | NCBI WGS metagenome assembly OKRX01 (sample SAMEA3541500, study PRJEB24748) | human gut metagenome | biome: human gut; feature: human-associated habitat; material: faeces | place: China | collected 2012
ACTTCCTGCCATTCGCTTTCTACATCAATGACCAATCGCTTCCCGAACTTCTGCCAGACTATGTGCCGACCAAGAAAAGTGCTGGTCGTCCTAAACAAGAACCATTCTCCCCAGGTAAGAACATTCACGAATCCACCCATCGCAAGGCTCTCGAACTGGCTTTTGAGGGAAAAGAGACTATTTTGGGATATAAGGCTTTGGAAGAAGAACTGACCGCTGCCTACGAACTGGCAGGAACAAAATTGAATCACAACAAGATTGTGGAAACAATCAAGTTTCTCACGAACAAACGGATGGTAGTTCAGGAAAGCCGTGGCATTTATCGCTTCATGCCGGATTACCACTATTGACTCTACACTTGACTTTATTCTCAAAGCGTGTATTCTTGTATAAGCCAAAGTTAAGTGCAACGGCTGGTTTCATGATAATTCTCGAAACTGGTCGTTGCCGTCTTATCTCCCAAACCTATCTTTTTAAGCCAAGGGCTTGCCCGTTGTACAGACATTATCTTGTATGGGGAGCCTAATACCCCAAGCGACCAAGCGGTCGTTTGAGAGTGCCAATTTTCCAGCAAGCTGATTGGATGAAAAATAGCGTTATTTAAGCACTTTTTCTTTTCACCAGCCTCTTCCTCATCTTTCTCGACAAAAAGCGAAATTTGCACACTTAATTGCACCCTGGGCTTGCTCATTATACGACCTCTATTGAGTTAGGGTAACTCAATATCCCAAGCGATAAAGCGCTCGTGAGAAGTTGTCAATCCAAGGCAAGTAGAATATGGCTTTATTGCGATTATAGAATACCTTAACTCTCCACGGAATCACGTTTTGGTTGGGCTAACCTCTGTTTGATAGCTGGCACGGATAAGCGCATTTCAATAATGCTTTTACGAACTCTTTTATGAACCCTACTGGTTCTTTTATGAACTCTTTTCCTGGTGTTAGGTTGATATTCCGGAGTAATGTCAGCCACCATAAATGCAGATACTAGATGATGAACACAGAACTATTGTCCGAACGCTTGCCAATCAGTCGAAACGAATCTGCCATATTCCTTAGGTCGATTTTGCCAACCTCAGATGGTTCTGTTACGAACTCAAAAATTGCCAATCACTTTGGAACAGAGAGTGAGAGAATTGCATTTGAACATCCTCCCACTCTTTATTCGTCATTTACCAAGAGACTTGAATACTTTTGCAATACACCGCTTTTTCTGTTCCATATTTGGATGAACATATAAATCCAAAGTTGTTGAAATATTAGAATGCCCTAACAATACACTAACGGTTTTGTAGTCACAGCCAGCTTCTATACAACGAGTGGCAAAACTATGGCGAAGCCCATGATATTTTAATTTAGGAATACCCAATTTTTCCATTAATTTGCCGTAATAATTACGGTAGGTACGAGGTTCGGTTGGATATTCATCATTAGTCAAGACATAGAAATCTTCATTAACGACCTTCTTTAGTGGTTTTACCATTGCAAGAAGCTCCTTTGTCATAGGAATTTCCCGACATGAGTTTTGTGTCTTGGGAGTGTTGATAACCAACTCAGTATGTTTCTCAGTCCCATTAATAATGTAAATCCGTTCAATTGTACGATTGACTGTTATTGTTCCCTCAGAAACATTGATGTCACTCCATTTCAAAGCACAAACTTCCCCTATACGAAGTCCTGTACAAAGACTGATGTAAATACCTAGTCCGGCAAAGGAGAAATGATTTTGAATATGATTGAGTATTTTCTTGTGGTTGGCAACTGACAGTATTTCCAATTCTTTCGTTATTGAAGGAGACGGATATTTGATGTCCCACTCTTGATAATCCATCCATTCATTTTTCACACCGAATTTCATAACCATTTTCAGAACAATCAAAATGTCTTTTACGGATTTCACACTCAGCCCATTCTCAATTTTCCGCAAAACGAAGTCTTGCACAGCCTGTTCATGGAGCGTATCACTTTCTCCAAAGTTTGGAAGAATATGATTCTCCAAGATAAGCACATAAGCAGCCATTGTGGACTGCTTCACATAAGGTTGCTTGTACTCTTTCCATGCAACCGAGATTTCTCTAATTGTTTTTTGTCCCATAGTCGTATATTAATATGTTGTACATATAATTAGAGAATAATAAATCCCTAATGTTCCCCATTTGAGATTTCCGGAGTTTAGTGGAGAGTGGAACAAGTACACCATAAATGATTTAGCAACAGTGGTTGGAGGTGGCACACCTGATACTACAGTGAAATCATATTGGGGTGGAGATATACAATGGTTTACTCCAAGTGAAATCGGTAAAAATAAATATGTAGACTTTAGCAAAAGAACTATTACAAGAGATGGTTTAGATAATTCAAGTGCAAAGCTATTACCATTACACACTATATTATTAAGTTCTCGTGCCACGGTAGGAGAATGTTCTATTGCATCAAATGAATGTACTACAAATCAAGGTTTTCAATCTCTTATTGCGAAACAATGTAATATTGATTTTCTATACTACTTGATTCAAACTAAGAAAAAAGATTTGATTAGAAATGCTTGTGGATCAACATTCTTAGAAATCTCAGCAAATGAAATTCGCAAGATTAAAGTTGCTGTTCCTGTACAAAACGAACAGGAACAAATTGCGAAGCTCTTATCTTTAATTGATGAGCGTATCGCTACCCAAAACAAAATCATTGAGAAACTGCAGTCCTTAATCAAAGGACTTGCAGCACAACTTACACAGTCAGGAACTCCCAATATACGCTTGTGTGATTGCCTTGAATGCCATTCATCCACATTGCAAGAAAATTGCGTATCTGTGACTGGCTCATATCCTGTATATGGTGCAACTGGACTTATTGGCTATACCAACAACTATGCTTATAATGGCGAATCAATTTTAATAGTCAAAGATGGTTCCGGTGTTGGTTCTTTGTCGTATGTTAATGACCATTTTTCTGTAATTGGAACACTCAACTATCTAACAGCCAAAGAAAACTACTCAATTCTTTACCTGTATTATGCACTTATGGCGTTCAATTTCACTCCATATATAACAGGAATGGCTATCCCTCACATCTACTTCAAAGATTATGGGAAGGCAAAATTATTCTATCCATCCATTGAAAAGCGAATAAGGATTGCATCATTGCTACATAACATCGAGCAAAAGTTAGTTGTGGAACAAAACCTTGTTATATCACTAAGCGCACAAAAATCTTACCTGCTGCGTATGTTGTTTATATAAATATCATGTGCAATAGATATTGTTTCTGTAAATTCAAGAACCTTAAAAGTTCCTGTTCTATAGACAGTTTTTCCTCTATTGAGGATGTTAAGTTTGTTATATTCTTTTGTTGTGCCATAGATGGTAAAGGACATTTGATATGATTGATGTCCTTAAGATATGCAGTTTTCATTGTTCCCTCTGTAATAATTCTGCTTATTTCTTTTGAGAAGTAAGAAGAAGACATCAGCAAATACAAATACTCTACATTGATATTTGTGTTCGGAACAATGCCCAATATACCTTGCTTGGTACAAACTGGATATTCATTTATAGATATTGCACCTATGGTAGCACCATTGGAGTATATAACAGACTTTGATGGAATAAGCCATGCTGATGATTTTTGCATACCCAGTTCTGTTATAAAGTCTTTATTATTTGTCAGATATTTACAAGACAAGTCTTCAATCTTAATAAATGGAATTGTGCCTTCTGTATAATATTCAACTACCGATGTCGTCGGAGTGCCACCTTCACCAGCTTTAATATAGAAAGAAGAAAACGGATAAAGTTTTCCTTTCAAAAGAACTGTCATCAATTCGTCAACAAGTCCTTTGATTAAGGATTGAAGTTTCTCAATGATTTTGTTTTGGGTGTCAATACGATCATCAAGAAGTGATAATAATTTGGCTATTTTTTGTTGTTCGGGTAAAGTTGGATTGTAGGTTTTAATTGCTTTTAAATGTTCTCCGTATAGATGAACAATAGATACACCCTGCGCTACTCTTGCAATATCATATTTACGCTTACCATTCAACTGATAACTCATAAATGCACCATCGTATTGATGCAAGCTAATGACATTCAAATCACCTCCAAATAGAATATTATCAAATGGGACACATCGTGCAGTGGCAATATCAACGGCAGTTTCACCAGAGCAAGGAATGATTACATCATTAGCTTTACTCCTTTTAAGTTTAGAACCGTTAATATCAGTCTTACTTTCAACTTGCTTGATGATTTCGGATTTGTACTTAGTATATAATTCACCATATAGGATACATGGCTCGCCATCCTCAGAAAGTTGTTCTTTGGATATTCCAATTCCTTTTGACAAAGTAGCAATATTATCTAATTGCTCTGCTTTCCACTCCTCCGTAAACTCTGGAAATCTCAAAGGGGGAACATTAAGGTTCTTTGAACCTTTTATCTTCTCACACTCGGCAGAGCAAGCAACCTCGTTCTGCTCTCGCTCAATCGAAGATTTGAGGACTTTTTTATCTTTATTATCTATTGCCATAGTTGTCATTCTTTTGTAGGATTCAAATCAAATGGAAGCAATGGAGTTTCATCATTACCCTCATTAAAACGATCAAAATCAGATATGTATGATTTATCTTGAATCAGTTTATATTTTTCGTATTCTCTATAAGCCTTATCTCTTGCTTCTTCTTGTGTCACTTTCCCGGCTGTATCGCACAGCTCGTAATCCATCGTTGCAAGATATTGTTGAAGGAACTTTTTCCAATCATCCATAGTTGAAACAATATGACGTGAAGCACGTGATTCTGCCATATCAAGAAAGGCTGTTGTAATAAGATTCAGCTGGGACAATTCAGAATCTGACAAGTAATTTTTCGCGACGATGGTATCAGACTTTTGCACTCTTCCGTCAGGGGCTTTCTTCCATGTGGTAAGTCCCATATAAGGTTGCTCAGAATCGGCCCGCTGATAGATAATTTCCGCAGCTGTATGATGGGTAACAGCAAGGTGCATCATATTCTGTACCATCTTGAAGAACAACTTTGTATCTTCAGATTTCGGGTCGTAATCTGCACTACATTCTGCATAAATGTCAGTTATCTTTTGGTAATATCTGCGCTCTGAAGTACGTATCTCACGAATACGCTCAAGCAAATCGTCAAAATAGTCCTTTCCGAAATGTTTGCCTTGTTTCAGCCTCTCGTCATCAAGGGCATATCCTTTAATGATAAACTCTTTCAGCACTGAAGTTGCCCAAATGCGGAATTGAGTAGCTTGATAGCTGTTTACTCGATACCCCACCGCTACAATAGCATCGAGGTTGTAGAATAGCGACATACGCTCCACTTCCCGGTCTCCTTCTGTTTGAACTATCCCAATTCTTCGGATAGTTGCCTCTTTGGAAAGTTCTCCTGTTTCGTAAATTTGTCCGAGATGATAATTTATAGTTCTGACATCAACTCCAAACAAGTCCGCCATTCTTTTTTGTGACATCCAGAATGTTTCGCTGTTGAAAATGACTTCTACCCGTGCTTCTCCTTGGGCTGTTTTATACAATAATATATTAGAACTTAGCGAATTATGCATAAATTCTGCCATTGAGACAGATTGCGAGAAAAAGTCTCGTGCCTGTTGAACAAGCAACTTTTTGCCATCAGCATTTTCCGCAATAATTATACATGCCATACGAGAAAGACGGAATATATTCACCTTGCGGAATGAACCGTTTCCAATCCTTACCATATCAACCGCTTGGTTGAAATGCTCGTCCACATTCATTCCTTTCTCTCCGGCTACCTTGATGGCTTTGTCTATGACCCGTTGGAATTTCCAATAAGCAGAATAGCCCATTGCACCACAAAGGTCACGGGAACTCCAGTATTTGTTCCCGTTTTCATCCTTGCGGCATATATTCTCAAATGAAGGTGTCATCTGAGATATGTTGTCATTTTCACCCATTGTTATTACTTTCTGAACTATTCTACAATGCCTAATTCTTTCAGGTACACTTCAATCTCTTTATCGAGTTCAGCACGTTTGGCTTCCAATTCCTTTATTTCTGCCATTACAGCTTTAATATCAATAGGTTCTTCCTCTTCAAAGGTATCAACATAACGAGGAATATTCAGATTGTAATCATTCTCGGCTATTTCTTGAAGAGAGGCAAGATGACTATACTTTTCTATTTCCTTACGGTCACGATAGGTCTCAACAATCTTTTGAATATGCTGTTCCCTAAGCTTGTTTTGTGTCTTGACCTTTTCAAACTCTTTGCTGGCATCAATGAAAAGGATATTATCATCCTCCTTGCGACATTTCTTGAATACAAGAATACAGGTCGGGATGCTCGTACCATAGAAAATATTGGCAGGCAAACCGATAATGGCATCCACATAGTTTTTCTTTTCTATGAGAAAACGACGGATCACTCCCTCTGCATTTCCTCGGAATAGTACACCATGCGGAGCAACACAAGCCATCGTACCACCTTCGTTCAAGTGGTAAATCATGTGCAGGATAAAAGCATAGTCGGCTGTCTTGCGTGGTGCAAGTCTTCCTGCCTTACTGAAACGGTCATCGGTATTGAATTTGTCGGCAGCACTCCATTCGGCAGAGAACGGAGGATTTGCTACAACAGCATCAAATTGGGTGTCGCCAAAGGCATCCCATTCAAGTGTATCACCGTTTTCTATCTTGAAATTGCTGAACTTAATGCCGTGAAGCAACATATTCATTCGAGCAAGATTGTAGGTTGTCGGATTCTTTTCCTGTCCGTAAATATCTACTGCATTGCCAATACTTGCAGCACGAAGCAACAACGAGCCGCTACCGCAAGTAGGGTCATAGACATTGCGCAAACGCTGATGTCCTATAGAGACGATTTCTGCCAAGATACGGCTGACTTCCTGCGGAGTATAGAATTCTCCGGCTTTCTTTCCGGCTCCTGCAGCAAACTGTGAAATCATATATTCGTAAGCATCACCCAATATATCAATCTCTTGCGATGCCTCTAATCCAAAATCTATATCGTCTAATGCAAGAAGCACATTACTAACGAGCGTATTTTTATCATCAGCTGTCTTGCCCAATTTGGGCGAAGCCAAGTCAATATCTGAGAACAAACCGCCAAAATCATCTTCGCTGTCCTGTCCCAAAGTACTGTCCTCGATACGCTTCAATGAGCGTTCAAGCATAGGTAAAATGTTTTCTTTTCGCTTGATAGCTTCAATTACTGACGAAAACAAAAATTTGGGCTCAATGAAATAACCGATATTCTCCAAGCATTGGTTCTTTGCTTCCTCTTGCAATTCAATAGCATCGGCATCGTCCGTTTCCCACAATTCCTTAAAGGTCACTTCGTCATCCGCTAAAGCATTGTTGGCATACTTTTCTATTTTCTCTGACAAGTATTTATAGAAGATGAAACCTAATGTAAAATACATAAAGTCGCTTGCCGACATATTGCCACGCAAACGATTTGCGACCTCCCAAAGCTGGTCACGGAGTTTCTGTTGTAATTCTTCGCTCATATTGTGTATTCTTTTCAAGAACGTATATAATTTAAAATGTCATTCTGAAATTTATCATCAGTTAAATTTAGATTACCGCTAATAAATGCCTTTTTATCTATTGATTGTAATGCCATAGATAAATCAGAATAAACATCAGACTCATCTATCATTTTTTTATTAAATATATCAGCATTATTCATATCATAAATATGTGTATTCAAACGATAAGATACTCCACCTGTGTCATTATCCACAATCTGATACAACTGAAATATCTCTTCTCCTACCTTTAATTCAAACAAAAGAGTGATATCTTCATTAGAATCCACAGGCAAACTAGACATAAAGAAATCATATAAACGTTCTATTATTCTAATATTGCGTCTTTCAATATCATCTTTTAACCAATCATTTTGAGATAATTTGGACAGGGATTGTACTTCCAGAATTTTAGATTCTTTATACCTATCTTTTTTCTTTCCAAAATAATTATTTCCTGCTTGAATATTTAATCTCTTTTCAAAAATAATTTTATTTCCAAGCATATTTAAATGTGTTTCTGCATCTGATTTTTCCCATCCATTATAATTAGTATCCTGCCAACTTTGTGGAAAAATATGTTCTATTTCAGATTTTCCAATAATCAGAGTTTGTTTATCATCAAAAAGATATGCGTTCAATAGCAGCAAAGACTTTGTGATTCTAGATGAAGAGAACGCATTTATTCTAGTCTTAAAATCATTAGGAATTTGATATCCAGCACAATCAATTTCTCCATTTCTCCATGTATCTACACAGAAATTAAAAACATGTTGTTTAACTGCATTTACCATCGGAGATTCAATAAACCTTACGAGCATAAAGGACATAAGTTTTTTAAGATATGGAGTAAATGCTTTTTTGAAATCCTCGCTACTTAGTGTCTTATTTCTATGATAAAAAACAGATATAGGGTATTTCCAGTATTCATTAGGATAAGCCAATAAACATTGAATATATTTAGCGGCTTCTTCTTCGCAGAAACCGCCATCGTTTGTATATATAGAAGTCCAAAAGGTACCCAAATCACATAAGTCATCAAAAAAACTTTGTGTTTTGAATATTGGATACTTATTCCCTTTGCCTGAATAGTAACTTCTCAAACCTATTTCTTTACTTGTATCGCCACGTTTTGCTCGATCAATAAAAGTATAATAGCGAAATAAATCATTAAGATTAAATCCAGCTCCTGAAATAGTGGCTTCTAATTCTTTCCACTTATCTGCAAAAGTTTGTTTAGATGGCTGAGTTTTATATAATTCGGCTTTAAATATATCTGAATCTGCCAAAGGAAGACCTCGATTGTTTAATGTTCCGAATATCGTAAGTGCAGAGTCTAAGTCTGAACACTCAATTGGAAGGATTATACAACGCTCTAAAATGAACAGACAGAACTCTTTCCAACCGTTCAAATGGGTTTTGGCATATTCATCACAACAGCTTAAAAAATAAGAATAGTTACGGGAATAGTAAGAAGCCGATTTATCACGAGGTTGTCCTTTTTCCAAAATCAAATCAAAATCAATTTTATCATCATCTGTTGCAACCAAAGTCTTAATATGGGTCTCTTTTTTGTTAGAAACCTTCTTTGTCATCGGATTAATTTTCCAGATACACGGCTCTATAGACTTCATTAATCCCTCTACTTCTTCATCAGAAGGATTATCTACAAGCTGATCTTCCAATTTATAGTAAAACGCACGGAGTAATAATAAAAATGACGTTATACGCTGCTGCCCATCAATAATATTAATGCGGTTTTGTTCATCTGTATCATCACAAGTAACAATCGAACCAAGAAAATATTCCCTATCATCATCTTTATGTTCTTCAAAAAAATTTTTAAGGTCATTCCAAAGGACATCACAAGTATCAACTTCCCAACGATATGGTCGTTGGTACTCTGGGATAACAAATATTTTTCCTTTTGTTGTAGGATCGTTTAAACTTAATAGACCTTGCATGTTTTTTCTACTAACATTTAATTCTGCCATAACTTATTTTCTATATTATTCCCAACTAAAAGTTTTTATAATACTACGCAATCTTTCCATTATTCTCGTCAAAGCCTTTCGAGTTTTGATAAGACCGAGATGTTTCTCTTTCAATGCTTTTTGTATAATCTCCGGCTGCTCCTTTTGTAAATAGTCATACTCTTTTATGTAGAGATTAAGCACTTCGGCAGAAATTTGTTCTTCGTCAGCCAAACCACTCACTGCCATATTACGTTCTGACACAATATATTGGTTCAGACGTTCCTCTAATTCATTTGTTCCATCTGCTCTATTGCGCCCATTCATGAAGTTTTCCTTGTCTTCATCTACATTCTTTTGAATAAAGCCGTCAATGAGTTTTGCTTTGCCTCGCATTCCGGCATCCTTAATCATTGTATCAAGGATATGCTTCCGTTTTTCTGAATAATCATCACTATATGGGTCTAGTTCCGCAATGAGTTCCAGAATATACGCCACATTAATAATGTCACTATGTAAAAGTTCAAGACAGAAATCAATATCTTCCAACCCTTGATTATTTCCATATGGGGCTGGATCTTCAGCTACAGTTGTCGGTGCAGCAGGTGGATCAACAAACCCAACTGTAATATCAAGGTATTTACTCTTATAATCATTAAACTGCTGTTCAGTCATACCGAGGTCTTCAGCATTCTCGCTGTAATCTTCGTATATCTGAATTTCTGCATGTTTACGGATAATGTCTCGGAACGCTAATACAAAATTCTTCTTGTCATTTTCACTTTGCAGGAAGTCTATACTACTTGGTGTCGGGTATTTTTGCAGAAAATCAGTTGCCAAACTCTTGTACTCCTGCTTTACTTTCTCAAACGGAGGACGTACTATATCTTCAGGATTATCAGAGTTGCTGAACAATTTAATAGCCGTATCAACATTGTTTTTCAAATCTCTGAAACAAACTATTTTACCAAAACGTTTCTTCTCGTTCAATACTCGATTGGTTCGGCTGAACGCTTGCAGCAAACCATGATATTCCATGTTCTTGTCCACATAGAGCGTATTCAGCTTTTTACTGTCAAAGCCTGTAAGGAACATACCCACAACAAGACAAAGATCAAGCGGTTTCATATCCGCCTTCTTCTTTTTCATGCGCAGATTGATGTCATCATAGTAAGCACGGAAGTTCTCTGTGGTAAAAAATGTGCCGAAATTTTCATTATAATCGTCCATGATGGCTTGCAGTTCATCCGCCTCACCCACACTCTCTTTTGCATACTGCCCTGTACCCATACCGGTCTGTTCATCATCCTGACTATTATTGGCTGCGTATGTAAATACTGCACCTATACGGATTTTAGGATTCAATGATTTGAAAATCTTGTAATAGCGGATAAGCATAGGAACAGACTGTACAGCAAACAATGCGTCAAACTCTCCATCAAATGTAGATTTATTGAAGTTGTTAAGGATAAATCTTGCAATCTCCTCCATACGAGCTTGGTTATCGTTATCAACTATTTCGTTGCCGTGATAATACTCCACAAGGAAGCCAAGCACGTTTTCATCCGCTATTGCATCTTTAATAAGATATTTATGGAGACAGTTTCCAAATATTTCCTTCGTGGTATGTCCATCAACAGCATTCTCGGTGAAAATAGGTGTTCCAGTAAAACCGAATATTTGGGCATTGTCAAAGAACTTCATTATCTTCTTATGACTATCCCCAAAATGACTGCGATGGCACTCATCAAATATCATCACGATACGTGAATGACGGATAGCATCAATCTTGCTGCTATACCACGTCTTACTAACTGCCGCATTAAGTTTTTGAATGGTAGTGATGATAATCTTGGAGTTGCTTTGAAGCCGTTTCACTAGTTCATCCGTATTATCAGTACTATCTACAGCCCCTGGTTCAAATGCTTCGTATTCCGATTGAGTCTGGGTATCAAGATCATGTCGGTCAACAACAAACATCACCTTATCCACATCATCCAATTCTGATACAAGTTGTG
>OKRX01002717.1_pt1 | contig 11483 bp, 7 predicted proteins | sample 1601241 | NCBI WGS metagenome assembly OKRX01 (sample SAMEA3541500, study PRJEB24748) | human gut metagenome | biome: human gut; feature: human-associated habitat; material: faeces | place: China | collected 2012
CCAGCTGCCCTTGCAGCCCCGTAATCCGCTTCAGCCCCTTACCCCGCCTCGCTGCCAAGGACAGGTCGCTTTGCGACAGTGATGAACCGCCCACGGCACCCACCGGGTTGACGACCTCCCCGTCGCGGGTGATGGCCTGCGCCCATCCGCCGTCGCGGACCATCCGCACGGCCTCATCCATCGTCTCGACCGCGACGACGTCGTTGAGCAGCAGCCGCACCGCGCCGACGACCCCCGCGGCTCGGCCCGGGTTCGGTGCATCCGGATTCGCCGACACCATCGTGCCGGCCGCACACGGCGTCCGATATGGCGAACCATCGTTCTCCTCAGCGGCGGCCACCTGTTCCGGGGCACCGGCACCGCTTTCAGCCACATCGGACATCACGAGCACGGCCTTGCCCAGACGATCCTGCTTCGCCTTGCGCAGCGCATGCAGGAGGTTGCGCTCCCCCGGCACCACGATGGCGCCCGAGAACGCGTCCAGCGCGTGGGCGATGGCCTCCTCCCAGCCTTCCTCGACGTGGATGAAATCGGCGAGCCGCCCCATCGCGGCCACCTGATCGTCCTGTTCGAGAGCGCCGGAGGCGTTGCGCGATTCCAGCGTGTCGCGCAGCGCGTCGGCTTTGGCCTGCAGCGTGATGATCGAACCGTCGATGTCCCGTTGCCGCGCGAGCGCGTCGTCAAGCGCCTCCTGCCGCTTGGCGAGATCGGCCCGCGCCTGTTCCAGCGCCTTGCCGCCGTCATCGTCGCCGTTGTCGGCCTCGCGTTCCAACGACTCGCACTGCGAGCGCGCCTGCGACAACTGGGTCTGGAGTGTTTCGCGCTGCGCGGTGAAATCCTTGGCGCGTGTGTCTGCAAGTTCGGCGGCCGCCTCCTCGCGGGCGATCAGCGCGTTGAGGTTCGCGATCTGCAAGTCGCGCTGCTGGGCGCTTTTGCGCAGCTCCGCCAGGGTCTGCCGCACCGAGGCGAGTTTTTTCTCGTCGTCGGCGCGCTCCTGTATCGCCTTGTCGAGCGCGATGCGCATGTCGTTGACTGTCTCCAACTGCCGCCGCGCCTGCGATTCCAGTTCCTCCGCCCGCTTGTTCAGCATGTCGGGGTCCTCGCCGAGAGAGGTCACCAGCTGCCCGAGCAGCGACCGTCCGCGTTCGCCGGCGCAGCTGTTCTTCGTTCTGGTGCTGCAACGATTTCAGCCGTTCCTGTATCTGAGACATCTCATGCCAGGTCTGGTTGATTCGCGCGAGTGCCGGGCTGGATTGCGCGCTCAGCGATTCGATCTGTTCGATGCGCACCTTGACCCGGGCGAGCTCCGATTGCGCGGCCTGCAGGTCGTGACGCACCGAAGCCAGCTCGCCGCGCACCGCGTCGCGCTTCGCCATCGCGGCGACGGCATCGTCGGCGTACAGGCGGCTCTGCGCATCGCGCAACGTCACCTGGATGCTGTCGGCCCTGCGCGAGATGCGCGCCTGCCGGCCAAGCGGCCCGAGCTGCCGTCGTATCTCGCTCAGCAGGTCGTCGAGCCGCGACAGGTTCGTTTCGGTGTTCGCCAACTTGCGCAGCGCACGTTCCTTGCGCTTGCGGTGCTTGAGGATGCCCGCGGCCTCTTCGATGAACGCGCGGTGGCCGCTGGGATCGGCCCTCAGAATCGCGTCCAGCCGCCCCTGCCCGACGATCACGTGCATCTGCTGCCCGAGCCCGGTGTCGCTCAACAGCTCCTGGATGTCGAGCAGACGGCAGGCCGAGCCGTTGATCGCGTATTCGGAACCCCCGTTGCGGAAGATGGTGCGGCTGATCGTCACCTCGCTGTAGTCGATGTTCAGCGTGTGGTCGGTGTTGTCGATCGTCAGGCTCACCTGTGCGCGGCCGAGTGGCGGGCGGGAGGACGTTCCCGCGAAGATCACGTCCTCCATCGACGTGCCGCGCAGGTTCTTCGCGCCCTGTTCACCCATCACCCAGGTGAGCGCGTCGACGATGTTCGACTTGCCGGAACCGTTCGGACCGACGACCGCGGTGATGCCCGGCTCGAATCGCAGCGTCGTGGCGGATGCGAACGATTTGAAGCCGCGCAGCGTGAGTTCCTTGAGATACATGTCGACTAGGCCTGTCCGCCCTTGGGACCGCCGTCGGCGGCATCCGCCTCCTTGGCGGCCTCCTTGGCGGCCTTGTCAAAGCCGAAATCGCCGAAGTCGTTCTCGTTGAAATCGGGGTTCGCGTCGGTGGCGAAGTCCGTGTCGGCGTCCGATTCCACCCCGGACCGTGCAGGGTCGCCGGCGCCGGTGCGCGGCTCGGGCTCGCCCACCGAGGGATTGACACGCTCGGCCTTCGGCTTGGCGAGGTCGGCGTTCATCCGCTCCTTGAGCAGCGTGCGCGCGTCTCCGGCGGTGACGAAACTGCCACAGACCAGCACGCCACGGCCGTAGCCGACACCGGTCTCATCCTCGACGTCCACCATGTCGACCGCTTTCTGGATGGCGTCTGGCAGGCTGTCCTCGCGGATGACACGGTCGCGGCCGAACACCTGGACGGCGATCTTCTCCAGTTCCTCGGCCGGCATGACGCGGTCGCGCCACGAGTTCTCGGTGACGACGACCTGGCTCAGGATCGGCTCCAGCACGCCGAGATACTCCTCCACCTGCTTGTCGCCCATCATCGCGACGACGCCGACCAGCTGTGTGAAGTCGTAGCTTTCCTCGATGGCCTTGCGCAGCGCCTCGGCCGCGTTCACGTTGTGTCCGCCGTCAAGGATGATCGTCGGCGACGTGCGGATCTGCTCTATGCGGCCGGGCACCTTGACGCCCTGCAGCGCCTGCCCGACCAGGTCGCCGTTCAACGGCCCGTTGACCGGGATGACCGCCTCCGCGGCCGCGAGCGCGGCGAGCGCGTTGTGTGCCTGGTGCTCGCCGAACTTGGCGATCGGCACCTGCTCGTACACCCCGTTCGGCGTGTGCAGCGTGGCGATCTGGCCGCCGACCGCAGGCACGCGGTCCGTGACCTCCATCTCATAGCCGTCGCGTATCAGCGTCGCATGGTTGCGCTCGGCGGCCTCCATCAGAATCGGCATGACCCGCTCCTCATGCGGCTGCGGCCCGATGATGGCGGTGCAGTTCGGCTTTATGATACCGGCCTTCTCGGTGGCGATCTGCTCGACGGTGTCGCCAAGCCACTGCATATGATCCATGTCGACCGGGCCGATGATGGCCGCGTCCGCGTCCAGCACGTTCGTCGCGTCCCACAGGCCGCCCATGCCGACCTCGACGACGGCAACGTCGACCGGCGCGTCGGCGAACTTCCAGATGGCCATCGACGTCAGCACCTCGAAGAAGCTCATCGGGGGGCGGCCGGACTCGGCCATCTTCGCGTCGACGATGGCGACCAGATCCTTGATCTGATCCCACATGTCCACGAAATCGTCATCGCTCAGCTCCTGCCCGTCGATGGCGATGCGCTCGTTGATACGTTCCAGGTGCGGCGACGTATACAGGCCGGTGCGCAGCCCATACGCCCGGCAGAGGGCCTCGGCCATGCGGGCGGTCGACCCCTTGCCGTTCGTGCCGGTGACGTGGATCACACGGAACGAGTGCTCCGGATGGCCGAGCACGTCGAGCATGAGGTTCATCCGGTCCAGATCCAGATTCGTGGTGTTGTGCTCCGGCGGGCGGCGCATGATGTCGCGCTCCACGTCGCGGATGGACTCGTTGTTGCGGTTCGGATGCTCAAAAGACATGCTGATATCGACCTCGTTTGCTCGTCAATGGTTCCGTTACGCCATTCTAATGGTCGTCCTGTCATATGCCGACGGCAATATCCGGTCAGCAGGTCGCCGCCGCGTCATTGCGACGCCAATCGCAGGCACGATGACGGCGTAATTCACGAAGTCGTCACCAAAAATTGACCGTTCGTATGACCTGACCCATGAAACGAGCTCTTATATGGTTCTGTACTTGATAAGGAAAGGTTCGGCTCTCCGATGAGAAGACCACGCGATAGGAGATGGATCATGCAGGCAATCATCCTCAGTGGCGTAGCGTTCATAGCGACCACGGCCGTGCTTGCGCTTGCCTGCCCGGCGCATGAGCTCGCCGACATGGAAGACGAGTGAGACGGACGGCACGTCACACCGGTCAGCCCCTATGACGACCGTGTAGCGCTCGTTTGCGTCCTTAAGTGCGCGCCGAAACGACAACCGTGCGCACTTAGGGACGCAAATGGGCCGGTTTGCGTCCCTATGTTCGCGCACTTGTCGTTTCGGCGCGCACTTAGAAACGCAAACAGACCCGCCGCTAGCGCTGCACCCCGTCGGCGACGAACATCGCGTGGGCGTCGCCCCGGCGCTTGTTGTCGAGATAGCGCCGGAACAGCTTCAGCCGCTCCACAGTGCTGGCGGCCAGGGGCTCGGGCAGATCATCCAGTTCGAACCAGCCCACGTTCAGGCTTTCCTCGTCCCCCACATACGGCTCGGCATTGCCGCCGGGCTTGAGAGCGCACAGGAACGAGTGGTCCATGTACATCGTATTGTCGCCGTTCGCATAGGTGATCACGCGTGACGACGACGTGACGGCGACCAGGTCTGTGACGACCGCGTCGATGCCGGTCTCCTCCTTGATCTCGCGCACCACCGTATCCGCCGGCTGCTCACCGGGCTCGTTGATGCCATAGACCATGGCCCACTCGCCGGTGTCGGAGCGACGGCCCAGCAGCAGGCGGCCCCGGTCGTCCAGCACGCAGCCGGTGACCCCGTTGAGCCACAACAGGTCATGGCCGATCTTCTTGCGCAACTCCAATACGAATTCGGGTGTTGGCATGGGCATTCCTCCTTGTATTGCGCACAACCGACGATGCTGCCCCGTTGAAAGGGGCGGCATCGTATCGGAACAATCAGGCCTTGGAGCCTGCGGCCATGTCGGCCATCCACTGCTCGACGTCGTCGGGCTGCTTCGGGATGCCCGCGGAAATCCATTCGGGGCCGTTCTCGGTCATCAGCACGTCGTCCTCGATGCGGATGCCGATACCGCGGTATTCCGGCGGAATCAGCAGGTCGTCCTCGCGGAAGTACAGGCCGGGCTCGATGGTGAAGATCATGCCGGGTTCGATCTTCGCGCCTTGGTACGACTCGTAGCGGGCCTGTGCGCAATCGTGCACATCAAGCCCGAGGTGGTGCGCCACGCCGCAGGCGAGCCAACGGCGGTGCTGCTGGCCTTCGGGCGACAGCGATTCCTCGACGTCCACCGGCAGCAGCCCCCAGTCGTGCAGGCGCTGCGCGATCACGCGCATGCAGGCGTGATGGATGTCGGAGTACGTGGCGCCCGGCTTGGCGGCCTCGAAGCCGGCCTGCTGGGAGTCCAGCACCGCCTGGTAGAGCCGGCGCTGGAAATCGGTGAACTTGCCGTTGGTCGGGAACGTGCGGGTGATGTCGGCCGTGTACAGGCTGTTGACCTCCACACCGGCATCGATGAGCAGCATGTCGCCCTTGCGCACGACGCCCGTGTTGCGCATCCAGTGCAGAATCGGCGCGTGCTCGCCGGAGGCGATGATCGTATCGTAGCCCAGCGCGTTGCCCTCCTCGCGGGCCACCGCGTTGAACGCGCCTTCGAGGATGCGCTCGGAGCGCGGCTTGTCGAGCGCTTCGGGAAGCTTCGCAAGGATGTGGTCGAAGCCGTGCTTGGTGGCCTGGACAGCCTTGCGCATCTCTCCGATCTCGTACTCGTCCTTGACCATGCGGGCTTCGGCGGCGAACTCGTGCAGCTTGTCGTCGGCTGCGTTGTTCTTGTCCGGGTCGGTATAGCCGTTGGCCTCACGGATCGATTCGACCAGTGACGTGACCTGCGGGTCGGCGTCGCTGATCACGCGCACGCGCACCGCACCGGCCTCGGCCCCGACGTCCTTGGACAGCGCGTCAGCCAGCTGGGCGATGTCGTGCGTCTCGATGCCGGTCATCGCGGTCATTTCCTTGAGACCGGCGCGAGGGCCCACCCAGTATTCGCCGTAATGGGCGTTCATGAAGAAGTCCTGCGTGGCGGTGTCGGCGCGCGGGGCGACGAACAGCTCGGCCTCATGCGTCTTGCCGGCCTTCGCCTCGGGCGAATCCGGGTCGAGAGGGTTGAGCACCAGCACGGCACCCGCCTCGTAATCCTGGCCGAGGCCGGTGTAGTACGCGAAGGTGGTGTCCGGGCGGAACATGTAATCGCAGTCGTTGTTGCGCACCTTGGGACTGCCTGCCGGAATCACCAGACGCTCGCCGGGGAACGCCTTGCCCAGTGCGGCGAGTCGCGCCGGCGTGAACTTCGAGGATTCGAGCGGCTCGATCTCCGGTTCGCTGGCGTCCCAACCGGTCTTCATGAAATCAATGAAGGCGCTGGAATTGGGACGCAGCGAACGGTTGTTCACACGGTCGCTCATCGCCTGATCCGCGCCGGGGGCGTTCGCCTCCTCGCGGGCCTCGTATTCCTTGTCCTTCTCGGTGATGACTTCGCTCATCGTGTGACGCTCCTTCGTACTGTTCGAAAACCTGTGCCGTTCGAAAACCGACTGACAATTCCTTCCCTATACTAGTCGCACCACGCCCGCCCATACGACGTTCGCGTGGAGTCGATATGTGTCCTCCCGCCAGCGGGGCGGAACCGGTAATCCTGCTGGGGCTAGCGGCTAGGCCGCGTTTTCGGCGGCCAGGAGCTCGTGCAGGTGGGCGCGGTGCTTCTGCTGTTCGCGCGGGTCGGGAACCGGCAGCGAGGCGAGCAGTTTCTTCGTGTACTGGTTGCTCGGCCGCTGCATGATGTCGTCGGCGTCGCCGTGCTCGACGATGCGTCCCTTGTGCATGACCATGATACGGTCGGCGAGCATGTCCACCACGGCCAGATCGTGGGTGATGAACAGGCAGGCGAATCCGATCTCAACCTGCAGCTTCTTGAACAGTTCAAGGACCTTGGCCTGCACCGACACGTCGAGCGCGCTCGTCGGCTCGTCGGCGATCAGCAGCGACGGCTTGAGCGCCAGCGCGCGTGCCAGCGAGGCGCGTTGCCGCTGGCCACCCGACAGCTCGTGCGGGAATCGGCTCATGTACGCCCTCGGCAGCTGCACCATCTCCAGCAGGTCGCCCACGTACTCCTTCGCGTCAGCGACCGACGAGTACTTGCGGTGCACGATGAGCGGTTCGGCGACGTTCTCCGCGATGGTCATCAGCGGGTTGAACGAGCTGCCCGGATCCTGGAACACGAATCCGATGTCGGCACGCTTGGGCTTGAAATCACGCTCCCTGACGCCGTTCATCTCGACGCCGAGCACATTGAGCGAGCCTCCGCTCACTTTCTGCAGGCCGGCTATCGCGCGGCCGGTGGTGGATTTCCCGGAACCGGACTCCCCCACCAGACCGAGCACTTCGGAACGGTGGATCGCGAAGTCGATGCCGTCTACGGCCACGAAGTCGGGCTGCATCAGGTGCCCGGGGTACGTGATCGTCAGTCCCTTCGCCTCGACGGCCAGTGGCTCGTCATGCCAATCCGACGTGCGGTCGATCGGCTTGCCGTCGACATCGCGCACGACCAGCTTCTGGCCGATGCGCGGCACCGCAGCCAGCAGGCGCTGGGTGTAGGGATGGCTGGGATGGTAGAAGATGCTTTCCACATCGCCCTGCTCGACGACATGGCCGCGGTACATCACGACCACCTGGTCGGCGATGTCGGCGATGACGCCCATGTTGTGCGTGATGATCAGCACGGAGGCGTCGAACTCGTCGCGGGCGAGACGCAGCAGGTCGAGGATTTCGGCCTGCACGGTCACGTCGAGCGCGGTGGTCGGCTCGTCGGCGAGGATCAGCCCGGGGTTGAGCACCAGCGCCATCGCGATGACGATGCGCTGCTTCTGGCCGCCGGAGAACTGGTGGGGATAGTAGTCGATGCGGGTCTCGGCCTCGGGGATGCCGACCTTCTTGAGGATGTCGATGGCCTTCGCCCGGCGCTCCTTCTTGTCTTTCATGCCGTGGGCGCGCAGGCCCTCCTCGATCTGCCAGCCGATGGTGTACACCGGGTTGAGCACCGAGTTGGGCTCCTGGAACACCATGGCCGCTTCGGAGCCGCGCATGCGGCGCAGATCCTCACCGGACAGGCTCAGCACGTCAAGGCGTTCGGAGTCGGCACGGTTCGACAGGTAGATCGCACCGGACGTGGTGGCGGTCTCGGGCAGCAGCTTGATGATCGAACGGGCGGTCACCGACTTGCCGGAGCCGGATTCGCCGACCACGCCGACCACGGTCTTGCGCGGGATGGTGAAATCCACCTTGTCGATGGCCTTGATGGAGCCCGCATCGGTCATGAACGAGACGCTGAGGTTCTCGATTTCGGCTAGATTGCCGGACGTGTCCTTGACGTTGGTCGAGTCACTCATGGTCGGTCTCCTTTTCCATCACCTGCGCGATGGCAGGGTTCTCCACACTGACCTGGGGCTTGCCTTCGGATTTGAGCTCCGCGATCACCTCGTTGTCGGCGCTCGGCTTCTCACTGGGGTCGACGGACGTGTCTTCGATGGAGCCGATGACCTCGCCGGCGGACTTGCGGGCACGAAGACGCGGATCCGCCAGATCGTTGAGCGATTCGCCCACCAGTGTGATGCCCAGCACGATCAGCACGATGGCGATGCCGGGGAACACGGCCGTCCACCAGATGCCGGCGGTGACGTCGGCGACGGAACGGTTCAGGTCATACCCCCATTCGGCCGCGGACGTCGGCTCGATGCCGAAGCCGAGGAAGCCCAGTCCGGCGAGTGTCAGAATCGCCTCGGACGAGTTGAGCGTAAGGATGACGGGCAGCGTGCGCGTCGAGTTCTTCAGCAGGTGCTTGGTCATGATGCGCCATGTGGAGGCGCCCACGACCTTCGCCGACTCGACGTAGGCCGACCCTTTGATGCGCACCACTTCGGCGCGGATGGTGCGGAAGTACTGCGGGATGTACACCACGGTGATGGAGATGCCTGATGCCAGGATGCCGCTCCACAGGCCGGACTGGCCGCCGGAGATCATGATGGCCATCAGGATGGCGAGCAGCAGCGACGGGAACGAGTAGATGGCGTCGGCGATCACGACCAGCACGCGGTCGACCCATCCGCCGAAATATCCGGAGATGAGGCCGAGCAGCACGCCGGCGAAGATCGACAGCAGCACGGCGACGATGATGGCGATGACCGCGGTCCTCGCTCCCCACACCGTGCGGCTGAACACGTCGAATCCGCCGACGGTGGTGCCCCAGATGTGCTTGGACGAGGGGGCGGCCTGCGTCGGGAACGACACGCCGTCCGCGTCCTTGATCTGCGAGTATCCGTAAGGCGCAATCAGCGGGGCGAAGACCGCCACGAGCAGGAACACGCCGGTGATGACAAGGCCCGTGACCAGCATGGCTTTCTGCCAGCCGACCGCGATCTTCAGGTCGCGCACCACCGGCAGCTTGCCGTACCATGGCACCGGCTTGTTGACCTTGAGGTCGCCGAGCCGCTTGTCGCCGGGCACGCCGACTTTGGTTGCAGTGCTTTCGGTCATGTCAGTACCTCACTCTCGGATCGATGAGCGCGCTGATCACGTCAACGATGAAGTTGACCACGGCGACGATGATGGCGATTAGGATCACGATGCCCTGCACGGCGACGAAGTCACGCTGCTTGAGGTACTGGGACAGCATGAATCCCAGACCCTTCCACTCGAAGGTGGTCTCGGTCAGCACCGCGCCGGCGAGCATCAGCGCGATCTGCATGCCCATGACCGTGATGATCGGGATCATTGCGGGGCGCCAGGCGTGCTTGGACAGCAGACGGCCCTCCGACACGCCGCGGGAGCGCGCCGCCTCGACGTAGCCGGACGTGTACGTGGAGATGACGTTGGTGCGCACCAGACGGATGAACACGCCTGCGGTCAGCAGACCCAGCGCGAGGGCGGGCAGCACCGCGTGACGCAGCACATCGACCAGCACGCTCATGTCACCCAGCTGGAAGGCGTCGATGATGTAGAAGCCCGTGGGCGACACCAGCCTCTGGAATTGCATGTCGCTGGCGAAGCTGGAACGACCGGATGGGGGCAGCACGTTGAGCCACACCGCGAAGACGAGCTTGAGCATCAGTCCCAGGAAGAACACCGGCGTCGCATAGCACAGGATGGCGAACACGCGGATGCCCGCATCGGCGGCGTGGTCGCGGCGCCTGGCGGCGAGACGGCCCAGTCCGATGCCGACGATCAGAGCGACGATCAGGCTCAGGAACGCGAGCTCGAACGTGGCCGCCCCGTAGCGGGTCAGGATGGTGGTGACCGGCTGGTTGTCGGTGAGCGTGGTGCCCAGATCGCCGCGCAGCAGCCCGCCAAGATAGTCGAGGTACTGCACGACCAGCGGACGGTCATAGCCGGCGGCATGGATACGGCGTTGCAGCTCTTCGGGAGTCAGGCGTCCGCCCATGGCGGCGGAAATCGGGTCGCCGGTGGCACGCATCACGAAAAACACGATGGTGACGAGAATGAATACAGTGGGAATGATCAGCAGGAATCTGGTCAATACGAAACGGAAAAACCCACTGGACAAACGGTTTTTCTTGGCTTTCGGCTGCGTCTTCGCAGGTGCCGACGCCGTGGCGCTTTCGGACACGCGATGCTCCTTCTGGGAAAAACGATCGAATACGGATGATGCTCCCGCGGCGTGTGGGATCGCCCGCGGCGGTCATGGATGGCTTGGCGTCAACTGCACCATCCATGACCGGCTTCACGGGCGTCGCCCCGCGTCGGCGGGAGCCGGGACTGGATCAGGACTTGGTCACTGATGCGTAGCGGAAGCGGAACGAGGCGTCGAGTACGACACCCTTGATGTTCGTTCCGGTGACGGCCACCTGGGCACCCTGCAGCAGCGGGATGGTGGACAGGTCCTCGGTCTCCAGGGCCTGGACCTGCTTGAGGATCTCCTCACGCTTGGTGGCGTCCTTCTCGCCTGCCTGCTTGACGATCAGATCGTTGACTTCCTTGTTGGAGTAGCCGTTGTTGACGAAGTTGCCGTCGCGGAAGAACGGGGACAGGTAGTTGTCCGGATCGGAGTAGTCCGGGAACCAGCCGAGCTGGTAGACCGGGTACGAGCCGTCGGAGTCTTCGGTGACGACGCGTTCCTTGTTGTACTGCGTCCATTCGGTCTGCTGCAGGTCGACCTTGAACAGGCCGTCGGCCTCCAGCTGGGACTTGATGGCGGCGTACTCGTCGGCGGACGAGGAGCCGTAGTGGTCGCCGTTGTACTGGAGCTTGAGGTCGACCGGGGTCGAAACGCCGGCGTCCTCCAGCACCTTCTTGGCCTTGGCGGCGTCGGGCTTGCCCTCACCGTCGCCATAGGCGGCCTTCAGCGTGTCGTCATGGCCGGACAGTCCGTCGGGGATGAAGGAGTACATCGGGGTGTAGGTGCCCTTGTAGACCTTCTTGCTCAGCTCATCGCGGTCGATGAGGTTGGCGACGGCCTGGCGCACGGCCTTGGCCTTGTTGGCGT
>OKRX01002722.1_pt1 | contig 11467 bp, 12 predicted proteins | sample 1601241 | NCBI WGS metagenome assembly OKRX01 (sample SAMEA3541500, study PRJEB24748) | human gut metagenome | biome: human gut; feature: human-associated habitat; material: faeces | place: China | collected 2012
ATAGGGCAAACGGACACGTTCAATGTGCGGCGATCCTGCGGGCTGATACGCCAAGACCCCCGGCAAGGGGCGAGCGGTACTATCAGTGAACCGCAGGCGGCAATGTGGAAACTGCCGCCGCCATGACCCGCACATTGGTATAATGATACACCCGTATGACACGGCTACTCATAAGAATGAGAGGGGTTAAAGTCCCGTGGAGCTGCCAAGCCGTCCGTTTCGCCCATTTCAAAAATTAAAAACAGCAATCCGAAGATATTCTGAAAGGAGGCTGCCAATGATAAACAGTAAACAACTGGATTTTATGAGCAGGCAGGGGACAGATAAAACCGACCCCGCACAACTGACAGACATAAACCATGTTTCCATAGATACGGGGCTTTCTGCCACGGAACGCATGAAAGCGTACCTTGTACAGATCAAGAACCCGTATTGCTTCCGTTGTGGGGAAACAGTCGTCCGTCTTTGCTTTGCGCCTGCGGGAAATGACCTCAATTCACACTTAATCAGCTTTTTCGGCAGTCTGAAAAAAGGTTGAAAAATATGTTGAAAAATGCTGTAATAATCTCCGTCCTATGGTATAATAGAGGTGTGATTATAGGGGGATTGGAGGAACAATGCCACGCATTAGAAAATCACAGAATAACCAACCCACTATAAGCCGTATTGTATGGAGGATTGCTGTCTACATAAGACTATCCAAAGACGACGGGAACGACGAAAGTTTGAGCGTAACCAACCAGAGAAAAATCATCACGGAGTATATCGAAGAATTTTTCGAGGGCGAGTATATCATTGTTGATGTTTACGCAGATGACGGGCTGACCGGGACGGACTATGAACGCCCCGAATTTCAACGGCTGATACATGACGTGGAAGCCGGAACGGTCAACTGTATCATCTGTAAGACGTTATCAAGGGCTTTCCGCAACTATTCCGACCAAGGTTATTTTCTGGAAAAGGTATTCCCCTTATACGGGGTACGCTTTATCAGTATTGGCGACCCGTCACTTGACACATTCAAGAACCCGGACGCAGTACAGGGAATGGAAGTACCCATTACCGGGCTGATGAATGACCGTTACGCCGCAAGGACTTCCAACGACATACGCCGGACGTTCAACACCAAGCGCAGGAAAGGCGAATTTATCGGCGCATTTGCCCCTTATGGGTACAAGAAAGACCCGGAGGACAAAAACGCATTTGTGATTGATGAAGAAGCCGCCGAGGTAGTAAGGAACATTTTTCACTGGTTCGTTGACGAGGGCATGAGCAAGTTAGGCATTACAAAAAAGCTGACCGAAATGGGAATACCCACCCCCACCGCATACAAGCACAGCAAGGGCTTGAATTTGCAAACACCGAGAATAAGCAAAAATGACGGTATGTGGGGAATTACCACCGTCTGTACTATCCTAAAAAATGAAATGTATATAGGCAACATGGTACAGGGAAAACAGCGGGTAATCAGCTACAAAGTGCATGAGAAAATTGCACCGCCTAAAGAAGAATGGTTTGTTGTGGAGAACACCCACGAACCAATCATTGACCGGGAAACATTCGACAAGGCGCAGCGGCTACAAGAGCGGGACACCCGCACCGCACCGGGCAAGAAACAGCTTTATCTTTTCTCCGGGCTGATAAAATGTGCTGACTGTCAACGCTCAATGGCAAGACGGACGAACCGCAGACCAAACAAAACCTATGTCTATTATGTTTGCAGTACATACGTCTTTAAGTCAAAGGACAAATGCACCCGGCACGTCATAAAGGAAGAAGTCTTGTACGAAGCAGTATTGAAAGCAATACAGGCGCAAATCTCCCTTGTTGGGGATATGGCAGAGGTAGTAAAGGAAATCAATAACACTTCTACAATCTGCACCCAATCAAAACGGTTACAGCAGCTTTTGAAAGACCGCAACAAGGAGCTTGAAAAACTCACCTGCGTTACAGATAACCTTTACATGGACTGGAAATGTGGGGATATAACCCGTGCTGAATATGTGAGAATGAAAGCCAAGTTTGAACAGCAGGCAGAACAGGTAAAAGGCATAATTGCCAACCTGCAAACAGAAATTCAGCTATCAGAAAAGGGCGTAGGGAATGACAACCCTTATCTGACAACATTCTTAAAACATGAGAATGTGAAAAGCCTTGACCGTGGGCTTCTGGTAGAATTGATTGATACTATATACGTCCACGAAAACAACGAGATTACAATTCAATTTAACTTTGCCGACCAACACAAGCGCATTGTTGAGTTTATCGAGAACAACCAACATAACCTTGTACTGATAAAGTCCAACAACGCCGTGTAATGACTAGCGGCGTGTTGGTATCAAATCTTTAGGCAAAGTTGTCTATAAATCTATGCCCCATTTGGTCCAAGAAAACCGTAAATCCGTCCTTTTTCAATTGTAAATGACAAGTCATCCACAGCGAGATGCGTGCCATATTTTTTGGTCAGATGTTTTACTTCTATCAAAATGTTGTCCTCCTTTTGCAATAGCTGAACCTTATTTTATTGGAAAAAACCAATCAAACTGTGATAAAAGTCTGAATAGTTTGTGTTTAAAATATGGAGATTTTGTGAAAAACGCAATTGGTATAGAGTATACAGAATAATATGAAAATGTTTCGTAAAAGATGCACGGAATGGTAATGATAGACTTGCATAATTATGTATAGTTTCGTATAATATAGAAGTAATTTTACAAGAGAACTTGACAGAAGACATTAGAAGAATGTATACTTTGAGAATCAAACTAATTAGAGTGTGAAGGAGAATAATTATGTTAGAGAAGATGAAAGAGATCATTGCGGATCAGTTAAGCGTAAGCGAAGATGAAGTTACTTTAGAAGCATCTTTCAAAGATGACCTTGATGCTGATTCATTAGATTTGTTTGAATTAGTTATGGCATTAGAAGAAGAATATGATGTTGAGATCCCATCTGATGATCTTGCAGAATTAAATACAGTTGGTGATGTTATCAACTACTTAAAAGACAAAGGCGTAGAAGACTAAAGAAATTGTGAGATTGGCTTATAACATTCCTGTTATAAGTCAATTTTTTGAAGAAAATATTTTGAACATCAAACTAATTATAGATTATTTTATAGATCAACGAGGTAAAGATAATGGGTAAAATCGTATTTATGTTTCCGGGACAGGGAGCGCAGTATGTTGGAATGGGAAAGGATTTTTATGATTCTTTTGCATGCAGCAAAGAGATTTTCGACAAAGCGAATGAAGTTCTGGATATTGATGTAAAGAAACTTTGCTTTGAAGAGAATGAAGATATCAATATTACAGAGTATACACAGGCAGCTATGGTAACTGCAAGTGTCGCAATCTTAAAGAAGATCGAAGAAATGGGATTAAAGCCTGATCTGACAGCTGGATTAAGTCTTGGAGAATACTGTGCATTGGTGGCTTCTGATGTTATGAGCTTTGAAGATGCCGTGAAGGTGGTAAGACAGAGAGGTATTCTTATGCAGGATACTGTTCCAGCAGGAGAAGGAGCAATGTCAGCGGTTCTTGGAATGAAAAAAGAAGCGATTGAGGCAGTTTTACCAGACGTTGAAGGAATCGTAACGATCGCAAACTATAACTGTCCAGGACAGATTGTTATTTCTGGTGAATCAGAGGCAGTAGCGAAAGCTGGAGATGCATTAAAAGAAGCTGGGGCTAAGAGAGTACTTCCACTGAAAGTCAGCGGACCTTTCCATTCTCCAATGTTAAAACCAGCGGGAGAGAAATTATTAGATGTATTAGTAGATGTCGAAGTAAATGATCCAAAGGTACCATATGTATCCAATACAACAGCAGAATTTATCACAAACAAAGATGAAGTCAAGAAACTGCTTGGAAGACAGGTTTATTCTTCTGTATGCTGGGAACAATCTATTGAGAAGATGATCGCCGATGGTGCAGATACATTTGTAGAGATCGGCCCAGGAAAGACATTATGTGGATTTATGCGTAAGATCGACCGTAGTGTCAAAGCAATCAACATTGCGAAAGTAGAAGATTTAGAGAAATTAAAGGAGATCATGTAATCATGTTAAGTGGAAAAGTTGCAATCGTAACAGGTGCAAGCCGCGGAATTGGAAGAGAAACAGCTTTAACTCTTGCAGGATATGGAGCAACTGTGATCGTAAATTATTGCGGTTCCAAAGATAAAGCAGAAGCGGTAGTAGAAGAGATCAAAGCAGCAGGCGGTAATGCAAAAGCATATCAGGGAGATGTCTCTGATTTTGATGTTGCGAAAGAGATGATCACTTCTGTAAAGAAAGAATTTGGGTCAATTGATATTCTGGTAAATAATGCCGGAATCACAAAAGACAACCTGATCATGAGAATGAGTGAAGAAGAATTTGATAAAGTCATCGAAGTAAATCTAAAAGGTGCATTTAACTGTATGAAACATGTTTCAAGAATCATGTTAAAGCAGAAATCTGGACATATCATCAATATGTCTTCTGTATCCGGGGTCATGGGAAATGCAGGACAGGTCAATTACTGTGCATCTAAGGCTGGAATCATTGGTATGACAAAATCTCTTGCAAGAGAATTAGGTTCCAGAGGAATCACGGTCAATGCGATCGCACCTGGATTTATCGAAACAGAGATGACAGACGTACTGCCAGAAGATGTCAAAGAGAATTTATTAGCAAGTATTCCGTTAAAGAGAATGGGACAGACAAAAGATATTGCAGAAACAGTTGCTTTCTTAGCATCTGACAAGGCAGCATATATTACAGGCCAGACGATCAGTGTTGATGGCGGAATGGGAATGTAAAGGAGTTTTTATATGAAGAACATGAAACGTGTCGTTGTAACTGGTATGGGTGCGATCACACCGATCGGAAACAGCGTGGAAGAATTTTGGAATGGAATCAAAGAGCAGAAGATCGGATTTGCACCGATTACATATTTTGATGCAACAGAATACAAAGCTCATCTGGCTGCAGAAGTCAAAGGTTTCAACGCCAAAGATTATATGTCACCAAAAGCAGCAAGACGTATGGAATTATTTTCACAGTATGCTGTAGCTGCAACAAAAGAAGCAATCGAAGATGCGGGACTTGATCTTGAGAAAGAAGATACAACAAGAATTGGTGTATCTGTTGGATGTGGAGTTGGAAGCCTTCAGATGATCGAAACAACAACAAGAACATTAGATAAAAAGGGTCCGAACAGAGTGAAACCATTAGCAGTTCCAATGATGATTTCTAACATGGCTGCAGGAAATGTTTCTATTGCATTTGGCCTTCGCGGAAAGAGTATCAACGTTGTTACAGCATGTGCGACAGGAACACATTGCATCGGAGATGCTTTTCGTGCCATTCAGTATGGTGATGCAGATGTAATGCTCGCCGGTGGTACAGAGGGAGCTGTCTGCCCTATCGGTATCGCGGGCTTTGCAAGTCTTACTGCACTGAGTACAAGTGAAGATCCGCTGCGTGCATCCATTCCGTTTGATAAAGACAGAGGCGGTTTTGTAATGGGCGAGGGTGCAGGTGTGGTTGTTCTGGAAGAATTGGAGCATGCCAAAAAGAGAAATGCCAATATCCTGGCAGAGGTTGTGGGATACGGTGCAACTGCAGACGCATTCCATATCACATCTCCGGCCGAGGACGGAAGCGGCGCCGCACGTGCTATGGAAAATGCCATGAAGGAAGCAGGTGTTGCACCGGCGCAGGTAGATTATATCAATGCACACGGAACCGGAACACATCACAATGACCTGTTTGAAACAAGAGCTATCAAGCTTGCGTTTAAGGACGCTGCCAAGGATGTAAAGATCAATTCCACAAAATCCATGGTGGGCCATCTTCTTGGCGCAGCAGGAGCTGTTGAGTTTATCGTATGCGTAAAATCCATTCTGGACGGATTTATCCATCAGACAGTGGGAACAACAGAAACAGAGGAGGAGCTTGATCTGAACTATATGATCGGCGCTCCGGCAAAACAGGAAGTTCGTTATGCAATGAGCAATTCCCTTGGTTTTGGAGGACACAACGGAACATTGCTTGTAAAGAAGTATGAGGAGGACTGAACCTATGGAATTTAACCAGATCCTTGAACTGATCGATCTCGTATCTGCATCAGAGCTTACTGCCTTTACATATGAGACAGCAGATCTGACCTTAAGTATGGAACACGGAAAGCCGCAGATCATCCAGGGTGTTATGGGGGAAACTGTGGAAAACATTCCGGCAGCAGGAATGACCGGTGGAAAAGTCCGCAGGGCAGTGAATACAGCACCGGCGGCAGGCAAAGATCCTGTGGTGCCGGTTTCAACAGATGAAATGGCAGTGACAGGAAAAACTGTGGCAGAAGCACAGGGAGTGAAAGGTACTGAGCAGTCGGAAGCCGCACCACAGAGCGGGGAAGATCAGACAGGCAGCCTGGTAACATCTCCGCTGGTAGGAACCTTCTATGCTGCACCGTCCCAGGATCTTCCGCCTTACGTTCAGGTGGGAGACAAGGTAAAAAAAGGCCAGGTTCTTGCAATTGTGGAAGCTATGAAGCTGATGAATGAGATCGAAAGCGATTTTGACGGCGAGATCGCAGAAATCTATGTGGAGAACGGACAGCCGGTAGAATACGGTCAGAAGCTTTTCCGTATCCGATAAGTACCTTCAGATCAGAATCAGAGAATAAGAGAGAGTATTCCGGGGAAAAAGAATGCAGATTATGTAATCGGTGGTTTTCTCCGGGATTTTACAGGAGGACAGAGAATGAAGCATCTTGATGTAAAACAGATCGAGGAGATCATTCCACACAGACATCCGTTTCTGCTTGTGGACTATATTGAAGATTATGAGCCGGGTGAATTTGCTGTCGGATATAAATGTGTGACCTTCCGCGAGGATTTTTTTCGGGGACATTTTCCCCAGGAGCCGGTAATGCCGGGTGTTCTGATGGTAGAAGCGCTGGCACAGGTGGGTGCGGTAGCCATTCTTTCCCTGGAGGATATGAAGGGAAAAACCGCTTATTTCGGAGGCATCAACAAGTGTAAATTCCGCAGAAAGGTAGCTCCGGGAGACAAGCTCCGTCTTGAAACAAAGATCATCCGCAGAAAGGGTCCTGTAGGCATTGGTTCTGCAGTGGCATCTGTGGATGGAGAGGTTGCCGTAGAGGCAGAGCTTACATTTATGATCGGGTAAGGTGATTGTATGATTCGAAAGTTACTGATCGCCAACAGAGGCGAGATCGCGGTGCGTATTATCCGTGCCTGCAGAGAAATGGGAATTGCCACAGTGGCGGTTTATTCTGAGGCAGATGAGGAAAGCCTTCACACACAGCTGGCGGACGAAGCAATTTGTATCGGACCGGGGCCATCTGCACAGAGTTATCTGAATATGGAACAGATCATCAGCGCAACCATGGTTTCCGGTGCGGATGCCATTCATCCGGGATTTGGCTTTCTTTCTGAAAATGCCAGATTTGCGGAGCTCTGTGAAAAATGCGGGATCACATTTGTGGGTCCGCCATCAAAGGTCATCCGCATGCTTGGCAACAAAAAAATTGCAAGAAGCACTATGATCGCAGCTGGTGTTCCGGTAGTTCCGGGCAGCGAAGGGGATGTGGAGGATATTGAAACCGGTCTTAAGGAAGCCGAGAGGATCGGTTATCCGGTGATCATCAAGGCAGCTCTTGGTGGCGGCGGAAAAGGCATGCGTGTGGCAAATACACCGGAGGAATTTCCAGAAGCCTATGCAACTGCCAGAAAAGAGTCTGAGATCGCTTTTGGCGACGGTACTATGTATATTGAACATTTTGTGGTAAATCCGAGACATATTGAGTTTCAGATCCTTGCAGACAGCTTCGGAAATGTGATCCATCTGGGAGAGCGTGACTGCTCCATCCAGAGGAATCATCAGAAGATGATCGAGGAATCTCCAAGTGCTGCAGTTTCTTCGGAATTAAGAGAAAAAATGGGTCATGCGGCGGTGACGGCGGCGAAAGCAGCCGGTTATGTAAATGCGGGAACGATCGAATTCCTTCTGGAACCGGATGGAAAATTCTGGTTTATGGAAATGAATACAAGGATCCAGGTGGAGCATCCGGTGACAGAGTGGGTGACAGGGATCGATCTTGTAAAGGAGCAGCTAAAGATCGCTTCCGGAATGCCTCTTGAGATTGCTCAGGAGGATGTCCGGATCCAGGGACACGCCATTGAGTGCAGGATCAATGCTGAAAATCCTCAGAAAAATTTTCGCCCTTCGCCGGGAACTATCCAGGGAGCGCATTTTCCGGGAGGAAACGGGATCCGTGTGGATACCTGTGTGTATAACGGCTGTAAGATCCCGCCTGATTATGATTCCATGCTTGCGAAGCTGATCGTTCATGCAGGTAACCGGAAAGAAGCCATTGCAAAAATGCAGAGCGCTCTTGGTGAGGTGATCATTGACGGAATCGATACAAATATTGACTATCAGTACGAAATCCTGAAAGATGAGGATTATCAGTCCGGAAACTTTGACACTGGCTTTCTTGCCAGCCATATCATTGCGGGAGTGAAGATCAATGAGAATTAAGCACATGTTCAAAAAAACAGTCAGGGATATCCGGGGTGAGGAACAGGAAAACACTCCGGAGGTGCCGAATAACCTGATGCGTAAATGCAACGCCTGCAAAGCGGCGGTTTTTGTAGACGAGGTAAAGCAGAATCAATACATCTGTCCCCACTGCGGAAATTATTTCCATGTACCCGCTTACCGTCGAATCAAAATGATCGCAGACAGAAAGAGCTTTGTGGAGTGGGATGCTCACATGGAAGAACAGAATCCCCTTCAGTACAGAGGCTATGAAGAAAAGCTTCAGGGGCTTCGTGAAAAGACAGGGCTTGATGAGGCTGTAGTTACCGGAAAGTGTACTATAAAAGGGATACCTGTGGCACTTGGTGTCTGTGACTGCCGTTTCATGATGTCCAGTATGGGAGAAGTCGTGGGAGAAAAGATCACCCGGGCTTTTGAACGTGCCACAGAGGAGAAACTGCCGGTAATCCTCTATATCTGTTCCGGCGGTGCCAGAATGCAGGAGGGCCTGGTATCTCTGATGCAGATGGCAAAAACCAGTATGGCAATCCGGAAGCACAGCGATGCCGGACTTCTCTATGTGCCGGTCCTCACAGACCCGACAACAGGCGGCGTGACTGCAAGCTTTGCCATGCTGGGAGATATTATCCTGGCAGAGCCGAAAGCGCTGATCGGTTTTGCTGGTCCCAGAGTGATCGAACAGACCATCGGGCAAAAGCTTCCCAAAGGCTTCCAGAGAGCTGAATTTCTTCTGGAACACGGCTTTGTGGACAAGATCGTAAAGCGTGAGGAGCAGAGGATCGTATTGGCAGATATTCTGAGATTACATCAGAATAAAGTCCTGAATAATGTACAGTCCGATAATACAGACATTAAAAACAGGATCAATCATGACAATAAGGAATCAATGGAAACTGTTGAGGAAGATAATGCGATCTGGCCGGACTTCGCCCCATCCGGAGATTTCACTCCCTGGGAACATGTCCAGCTTGCCAGAGCCAAAACACGCCCTACAGGAAAGGATTACATCGAAGCACTTTTTGACGATTTCATGGAATTTCACGGAGACCGTCACTGTGGTGATGATCCGGCAGTGATCGGTGGTGTGGCATTTTTCCACGGACAGCCGGTAACTGTTCTTGCACAGGAAAAAGGAGAGGGTACAAAGGAAAACATTGTCCGGAATTTCGGAATGGTTTCTCCGGAGGGGTACTGGAAATCCCTGCGTCTGATGCAGCAGGCAGAGAAATTTCACCGTCCGGTGATCTGTCTTGTAGATACACCAGGTGCATTCTGCGGGTTAGAAGCAGAGGAACGTGGACAGGGTGAAGCCATTGCTAAAAATCTCTATACACTGGCAGGTCTCACAGTGCCGGTGCTTTCCGTTGTGATCGGTGAAGGTGGAAGCGGAGGTGCCCTTGCCCTGGCTGTGGCAGATGAGGTATGGATGCTGGAGCATTCCGTTTATTCCATCCTGTCCCCGGAGGGCTTTGCCTCCATTCTCTGGAAAGACAGCAAAAAGGCGAAGGAAGCAGCAGCGGTGATGAAGCTCACAGCTGCAGACCTTTACCAGATGGGGTTGATCGAGCATGTGATCCCGGAAGCAGAGCCTGTAAGCCGTGAGAACATAAATGATATTGCAGGTTATCTGGAAAACGGAATTGCGGATTTTCTTGAGAAATATGGCGAAGAAGAGTCGGAGAAGCTTCTGGAACATCGCTATGAACGTTTCCGGAAAATGTAGAAGCAATAAGTGCAGTGATTTTGTATTCCGCAAAGTAAAAATCCAGTGGAAAAAATGCCATATTTATGTTACGATGGCTTCATAAACAGAGAACCGGAGAAGCCTTTTTACTCCGGAGAAACAGGAGCGGGTAGAGTGGACAATCGGGAAGTTATAAATGACGTGCTGGTGAATCTGTTCAATGAGATCCTCCGACTGGAGGAGGAAGCCATCATCACAGATAAATATAAAGATATTTCCAACAATGATATGCACATTATCGAGGCTGTAGGTCTTGGAGGAGGGAACATGTCCTCCATTGCAGCTAAGCTTAAGATCACTGTAGGCTCCCTCACAACATCTATGAACAGTCTTGTAAAAAAAGGCTATGTGAAGAGAGAACGAAGTGAGAAGGACCGGCGTGTGGTATTTATCCAGCTTACAAATAAGGGACGTATGGCATATCATCATCATGCGGAGTTTCACAGGCAGATGACAGAAGCGGTGATCGCAGAGCTGAATGAGAATGAGACAGAAGTGCTGGTAAAAGCACTGGACGGACTGCGTAAATTTTTCAGACAGTATCATGAACAATAAAGAAACGTATAATAAAAGCATCCGGATCGGTAATAAAGGACAATTACCGATCCGGATGCTTTTTGCATAACAGGCATTTTCAACACGGACATTTATTGAAAATAATATTAAATGTCGCCTTTGTTTTTGTGATATGGGAGTTTATTCGTCCCAGCCATCCTGGAAGCGGATATTTACAGAGATATTGCGGACAACGTCTCCCTCCTGAAGCTCCAGATCGCTCTCATCGGAAACCGGAGGAAGCTTTCCCTCAAATTCCATAAGCTCTGTGTAGATCCAGTCGTATGCAGCTGCATTGGCATTTTCGATGGCATCATCCAGCGTGTCACCGTTGGCTTCACAGCAGGCAAGATCCGGGAAAAAAGCATTGTATTTTTTGTCCTCTGTGGGACGGAAAACTGCGGGATATATAAATTTCATAGGTAAGATTCCTTTCTTTTTTAAAATGAAGTGATCCGTGTAATACCACGAATATGAATAGTTTTACCTGACCAGGATAAGTATATACCAATTTCAGAATGAGGGCAAGCGAGTTCATGACCGAACGAAAGATCCAAATAAGGTCACTGTTCACTCCGTTCTCAGTAACACGCTTC
>OKRX01002728.1_pt1 | contig 11441 bp, 8 predicted proteins | sample 1601241 | NCBI WGS metagenome assembly OKRX01 (sample SAMEA3541500, study PRJEB24748) | human gut metagenome | biome: human gut; feature: human-associated habitat; material: faeces | place: China | collected 2012
CATGAGGATGGTATTGATGATATTTACAAATAAGCTGAGGAACTATGGAAGAACATAATGAATCAATAGTTCCAATTGTAAGATGACCATTAAGTTCTAATGAAGGATTGATGGCTTCTTTCGCACATGAAATATCATCAAGTATCTTCAAACAGTGCTGATAAAATGTTTTACCATGATTTGTAAGAGTTACTTTTTTACCTAAGCGATCAAATAATTGTACACCAAGTTCTCTTTCAAGATTTTTGATATGAATGGTGATAGATCCTTGACAATAATCTAATTTTTTAGAAGCTTTTGAAAAACTTCCTTGTTGAACAATAGTTGTAAATGAAATAAGTTCTTGTATTTCCATAAGAGTCTCCTAGTATTAAAAAAATTAAACAGCTTTATTAAAAACGTTTAATTTACTTGATAACATATTCATATTAAACTAGAGTTATCAATTAATCAAGGAGTATTCATATGAAAAAGACAGAGCAAAAATATCAAGCATTTGTTCAAATATTAAAAGAAGAATTAATACCGGCTATGGGGTGTACCGAGCCAATTGCTCTGGCTTACGCTGCTGCCAAAGCCCGTGAAGTGCTGGGCTGCATACCGGAGCGCGTACATATCGGAGCAAGCGGAAGCATTATTAAAAATGTAAAAAGTGTAATCGTTCCGAACACGAATCATTTAAAAGGAATCCCGGCCGCTGCTACAGCCGGAATCATTGCCGGAAATGCTTCTAAAGAACTGGAAGTTATCTCTGATGTAACAGAAGCACAGACAAAAGAAATGGCAAAGTATCTCGAAGAAACTGAGATTACCGTCGAGCATATTGATAACGGCTGTATCTTCGACATCATCGTTGAAGTATTTGCCGGAAAGGATTCTGCTAAAGTCCGTATTGCCAACTATCATACAAACATTGTAAGAATTGAAAAAAATGGAAAAATCCTTCATTATGTACCAGTTGAAGGTGCAAGCGAAGAAGGACTGACTGACCGTACTCTTTTGGATGTAAAGTCTATCTGGGATTTTATTAATATGGCTGACATCGACGATATCCGTGAAGTCCTGTCCCGTCAGATTGAGTATAACAGCGCAATCGCCGATGAAGGACTCGCCGGAAATTACGGTGCAAATATTGGAACTGTACTTCTTAATACTTACGGCAACGACGTCCGCACACGCGCAAAAGCTCGCGCTGCTGCCGGATCTGATGCGCGAATGAATGGCTGTGAGCTTCCGGTCGTTATCAACTCCGGAAGTGGAAATCAGGGAATGACCTGTTCTCTCCCTGTTCTGGAATATGCAAAAGAGCTACACACTAACGAAGATAAGACTTACCGCGCACTGGCACTTTCCAATCTGATCGCAATCCACCAGAAAACCGGAATCGGGCGCCTCTCTGCTTACTGCGGAGCTGTCAGCGCCGGAGCCGCTGCCGGAGCTGGAATCGCATACTTGTGCGGCGGTGGATATGAAGAAGTGATCCATACTGTTGTCAACGCACTCGCGATCGTATCCGGTATGGTCTGTGACGGAGCAAAAGCTTCCTGTGCAGCCAAAATCGCAGCTTCCGTAGATGCCGGAATACTTGGTTACAATATGTACCTGCAGGGGCAGCAGTTCTACGCCGGTGATGGCATCATCACAAAAGGAATCGAGGGAACCATTGATAATGTGGGACGTCTCGGAAAAGACGGCATGAAAGAGACAAATGAAGAAATCATTCGGATTATGATCAATGATTAATTGCATGAAATTCATCTCAGGTAAAGATTTCAATTGACGAATAGACATGGAAGTAATATCATCAAAAGCGCAGGAAAACCGTTTCATTTATATGAGCGGATATCCTGCGCTGTTTAGTTTTACGCCAGGGAGAGATATTATGACACAGGATATGACGAAGGGTAAGATTATGCCCATGCTTATTAGATTTACAATTCCACTTGTACTGGGAAATCTGTTCCAGCTTACTTACAACGCCGTAGACAGCATTATTGTGGGACATTTTATCGGAAAAGAGGCACTGGCTGCGGTCGGTATCTGCAATCCGGTCACGACATTGGTCATTCTGTTTCTGAATGGTCTGTGCATGGGCGCGAGTATTCTGATCGGCATGTATTACGGGGCGAAAGATTACGACACTCTCTCACGCCAGATCAGTACGACTATGATTTCAGGAGCTGTATTTTCTGTAATTCTAACCGTTCTCAGTATTGGAATTGCGAAATCACTTCTCAGATTGCTACAGGTAGACGCATCTATTTTGGATATGACGACTTCTTACCTTCGCATCATATTTGTAGGGCTTATGTTTACATTTTTATATAATTTTTTCTCCAGCACATTAAGAGCTCTCGGAGATAGTAATTCACCACTGTATTTCTTGATCATAAGTGCGATTCTTAATGTTTTCGGAGATTTGTTTTTTATCATTGTACTGAAAGCAGGAAGTAATGGCTGCGCTGTTTCCACTGTTATCAGTGAGGCACTGTGTTGTATTTTCTGTATGATCTATGTGCAGAAAAAAGTACCACTCCTTCAATTAGGAAAGAAATGGCTCATTTTCGACCGTTCCCTGTTAAAGCGTACAATTGCATACGGCTGGGCATCTGCAATGCAACAGGCAACTGTACAGCTCGGAAAAATCGGCGTTCAGACAATTGTTAATACTATGGGGGTGTCTGTTGCCGCTGCATTTACTGCGGTCAACCGGATTGATGACTTTGCCTATACTCCGGAGCAGAATATAGCCCACGCCATGACAGCACTTATGGCTCAGAATAAAGGGGCGAAAAGAAATGACCGGATGCGTGAAGGCTTCCGATGCGGACTGGTACTGGAAACCATTTACGGTATCCTCATTTTTATTGTCTGTTTTGTTTTTGCAAGACATCTGATGATGCTCTTTGTGAAAGATGAGGAAGTTATCGGGCACGGTGTTACTTATCTGCACCTGATTTCCATAATGTATATCTTGCCGGCTATCACCAATGGACTTCAGGGATTCTTCCGTGGAATCGGTGATTTGAAGATTACCCTGATCAGCAGTTTTGTCAATATGGGGCTTCGGGTTCTTGTTGCCGCACCGCTCGTACTTGTATGGGGATTTGGAATTGAAGCATTGCCGTTCTCCTACCTGGCAGGCTGGATTGGAATGCTAGTGGCAGAATTACCACTGTTGATACATACTTACAGAGAATCAAAAATCACCGGCTAATATTTAAGCTATGCAAACACTGCTTTCTCATTAGTAAATTTTTTACTTCTAGTATAGAATATTTTTGCGACCGGCATGAATACCGGTCGCATTTTTATATTAGCAAATTTACATCTGCTGTATACTATTTTCTTTTCTTAGCAACTACTGTAATACCTGCCATTCCTGCACAGGAAACTGCAAAGAGTGCAGCCCAGAGTAATACATTGTTTGTATCTCCTGTCTTAACTGAATTCACATTTGCTGCAGTCTTAGTTGCAGATGTAGTCTTTCCATTGTTTCCAGAATTACCATTATTACCTGTGTTACCATTGTTTCCAGAATTACCATTATTACCTGTGTTACCGTTGTTCCCAGAATTACCATTATTGCTGTTGTTCCCATTGTCGGAACCGTTATTTCCATTATTGGAACCGTTATTTCCATTATCGGAACCATTATTTCCGTTATCTGTTGTTGTAAACTTCTCTAATGGAGGCAGTGCATTAATTCCAGCTTTCCAGTATAAATCGGCTAACGGATCATTCTCAGCACCGCTGATCATTGTTCCGTCTTCAATATGAGTGCTGGAACTGATAACTTTTACATTTCCATCAATAGCTTTTCCAGCCTCTGCTTTTTTCGATGTATTAGCTGTTGCTCCCTGAAGGAATACTTTTTTCGTTGCAATTGTTCCTTTTCCGGATACAGCATTTCCACCATTTCCCCAGAGAACATCTCCACCGATTGCAACTAACTTTCCGTCTCCTGTAATCTGACTGCCCTCTGTAAGGTCAATAGCTGTTCCACCGTGTGTATCAAGCAGTGTCTTTCCGCTTCCGCCGTAAGCTACAAGTGTTGTATCTTTATCTGCCAGAGTCAGAGTTCCGTTTACACAGAGTGCTGTCTGTCCGATATCGCTTCCGCTATCATCACCTAATATAGCTACCGTACCCTTTACGGTTACATTTCCATTTGCCACTACAACCGGCTCAGAAGTTGTACGGTCTGTCAGATCTCCATTTGCAAGATAATTTGCATGAGAGTAAATTGCTGCATTTTCCAAAACAGCACCGTCTGCAAGACGAAGTTGTCCACACAGAGACGCTCCTGTTGTAAATTCGTTGTTGAAAGAATCATAGTTCATAGAAAATGTTCCTCCGCTCTGTACATCGATAATTCCCTGTACAACAGAATCGGAAAGTGTCAGTTTACCACCATTTTCTACAATAATATGTACACTGCTGAGTACTTCCATATTTGTCAGTGTCAGATTGCATCCACTCGGAATATAAAGTGTCTGAGGAATATTTCCAGCTACGACCTGCTTCCACGGAATGTCATACCCCAGATATCCGTAAGTTCCGCTCTCGTGGGAACCGAACCATGCCTCCAAATACGCTGGCACACGGACGCTCTCTTCCTCACCGTTTACATTACTTCCAAATTTACTGATCGCCCATGGTTCCATAATATCCCATGCATAGAGTCCATTTCCATAATCTTTAAAATTCTCTTTCTTCATCTGGTCTGCAAGAGTTTCCTCGCCGCTGTAAATTCTGAATGACAGTGTATTGCTGACTGCGCTGCGTCCCTGCTGATCCTCAACAGACACAGAAACCAGATAATTTCCAGGATCTTTTGGCGTACCGCTAAGTGTCAGATCACTGCTGATTGTCATATAAACACCCTGCATACCGCTGTCATTGTCTGCAGCTGTTCCTTTTGCTGTATCTGGAACGATGCTGACACTGCATTTGCTTCCATTCAATTTAATCTGAGACATATTATCCAGCTCTTCCCAATCCTTGTCAGCAACGTCTTTTCCTTTTTCTACCAGTGCGCCGTATACTTTCACTGCACTGTTCTTATTGCTTGAGGAACCGCCGACACTGGCGCTGGACACTCCATCGTAATCTTTCTGTCCTACAATTGCCGCCTCAAATTCTCCTTCGATTTTTACATGAAGCTCGTATGGATCTCCCTTGCCATCATCTTTTACAAGAGAAGCGTTTCCATTTGTATCAATGACAAGCTTAAATGTCAGGTCATCATATCCATTTGCAGAAATTGCAACTACATCTCCGCTTTTCAGTGCCGGAATTTCAGGATTAGTAGCAAAGTCTTTTGCTGCAAAGATAAGTTTATTGTTATCTGTATCTTTTTTGTATGCTCCACCTGATGACGGGCTAGAGGACTCCTCTCGCCATGCTGTAGCATTTACCTTCACATTTGTAATTTTTCCTACATAACCATCTGCATTTTTGAATTCAAGTTCCCAGTTATTTCCAAAGTAATCTGTTCCAATGCTTACCTGGCTTAATTCAATTACACCATTCCCTACCGGTGCTTTCTCCTTAAATGTCGCGGATACTGTGACATTTTCTGCCGGCATTGTAAATTTATAAATTTTTCCAGAACCAGTCACGTCAACAGGATTATTATTCTCGGTTGTTACTGTCACTGCACCAATCTCGTAATTTTCATCCGGTGCTGCTGTTACAGTAACTGTATCTCCTGCTTTCAGGTCTTTATCTTTATCCAGTGCTACTGTACCGTTAGAAGCTTTCTCTGTCTCTGCTGTGTATGTAGCCTCTGTATTTCCACCAGTTGTATCTTTCTTTACAGTTGCTGTGTACCCATCTTTTTCTTTTGTAATTTCTACTGTCAAATCATGATATCCCTCTGCCGTAACTTTGACCATTGCAGGGAATGTGAGATCACTTGGAATTGCAAACTTCAATGCTGTGTAGCTTCCATACGCACCAGTCACATTTCCAACTTCCCAGATTTTCGTATCCGAACCAAAGCTGTTGATTTGTTGTTTTTTATATGCTTCTCCATTAACTGTGACACCATCAATTGCATTCATCCAGGTCATCCAGGTCGTATCTTCAAATTCCAAATTCAAAACGGTGGTCCATAAACCACTACTTGTACATGATTTTACTTCCGTCGGTGCTGCTTTCCCCTCTGCTGCCATTACAGGAGTAACTGTCATGGACAGTAAAAGTAACACTGACAGAAACAGTGATGCAATTCTTTTCCAATTCTTTTTCATTTGTCTCTCCTTCATTATTTTCTAAATTTTGTTGATAAATTTTTTCGTTTCAATCGCACAAAATATGTTGCCGGATCCCTCCTTTCATGCTATATTAATCAAAGATTTGTTAGCACGTTCTAACTGTAATACAAAATGCTACCAATAATTCCCATAATTGTCAATTTTATATTTATTTATTGATAATTATTCTTAATTAAGCATATATATTTCTTTGTTTATTTTATATTTTACATTGTAACAATATTATTTCGTTTTATTTTACTCTAAGGAGAAGTGACATGAAAAAGTGCATACCTGTGTTACTTATGCTTACAATATTAATATGTGGATGTTCCAAGCAGGCTCAGGAATCAACATCTGAGCCGGTTTCAGATACATTTTTCGCCATTGATACGACTATGGATTTTCGTATTTACGGTGATAAAAGTCTTTTACAGGACGCGCAGAATGTTATCACAGATCTGGAAAAGAAAGTGTCTGTCACAGATTCTGACAGTGAGATTTATAAAATCAATGAAAATGGTTCCGGAATTCTAAGCGGTGAAGCTGACACTCTGATGAAAAATGCTCTTGAAATGTGCCGGCGTACCAACGGTGCTCTGGATATTTCCATCTACCCAATCGTAAAAGCATGGGGATTTACAACCGGAAGCTATCAGGTTCCTGACGAGGAGACAATTCAGACGCTTCTGACTAAAGTAGATTACACACAGATCCAATATGACGAAGCGTCTGGAAATGTCACAATTTCGGAAGGTATGACCATTGATCTTGGCAGTATTGCCAAGGGCTATGCAGGTGAACTTGCAGCCCGGACATTGCGCGACAAAGGTGTCACTTCCGCGCTTCTGAACCTTGGCGGAAATGTACAGACGATCGGTTCTAAGCCGGACGGATCAGCCTGGATCATCGGCATCAAGGACCCGAAAAATCCAGACACTGCCATGATGGGACTGTCCGTCACCGACCAGGCCGTTGTGACCTCCGGCGGTTACGAGCGTTATTTTGAACAGGACGGGCATACTTACTGGCATATTATGGATCCTGCTACCGGACACCCTGCCAAGAGCGGGCTTCTGTCCGTCACAGTCGTTGGGGACAAAGGAGGAATTTGCGATGCCCTCTCCACTTCACTATTTGTCATGGGTCTGGATAAAGCCTATGACCTCTGGGCGAAAAGTGATGATTTCGAAGCCGTGTTCGTAGCAACCGATGGAACTGTTTATATCACAGATGGATTAAAAGATAAATTTTCATTGGCGCAAGGATATGAAGATACATCTGTAAAGATTCTGACACGTTAAAATTCAAGAATGCCTCGGCATTATCGTAAAACAACATATTTTCGAGCAAAATATCTCATGATTTTGTTATACCTGTTCCCTGTGAGCAGGTATTTTTTTGTATAATCTTACATTTTTTTATTCTTTCAATAAGATTAAATTGTAATTCCGGTTTTAACGTGACATAATAGAAAGGTAGTGTTAAGAAAATTTTAAAAGAAAGTTAAGTGTATGTAAATAACTGACGACAAAGGAGAAAATTATGGGAATATTTTCTATGGTATTGTCATTGTTAAGCGGAGTTGCTTTATTCCTGTTCGGTATGTCTTTGATGGGGGATGGACTCAAACAGGTTGCCGGTAATAAACTGGAAGCATTTCTCTACAAAATGACCAATACGCCACTGAAGGGAGTCGCACTTGGTACAGCTGTCACAAGTGTTATCCAGTCTTCCGGAGCAACGACTGTCATGGTTATCGGTTTTGTTAACTCTGGTATGATGAAGCTTCGCCAGGCCATCGGTATTATCATGGGAGCCAATATCGGAACCAGTATTACCGGTTGGATCTTATGTCTTTCTTATATAGAAGGATCCAACGGAATTGCCAGTATCCTGTCATCTGCCACAATCGCAGCGGTTGTAGCAGTTATCGGTATCATTCTTAGAATGGCGAGCAAAAGAACCGTCCACCGGAATATCGGGGATATCATGCTTGGATTTGCAATCCTCATGACCGGTATGCAGACCATGAGCGGGGCCGTCGCACCACTTCGCGAAAGCAAAATATTTATGGATCTGTTAACAACATTTTCAAACCCAGTCATTGGTATCCTGGTAGGTATTGTATTTACCGCCATCCTGCAGAGTGCCTCAGCAACAGTCGGTGTATTGCAGGCTTTATCTGTAACAGGACTGCTTACATTTTCCAGTGCATTTCCGATCATCCTCGGTATCGGTGTCGGAGCTTCCTGCCCGGTTCTGATTTCCGCGATCGGAGCGAATAAAAATGGTAAAAGAACTGCTCTTGTATACTTGCTGAATGATACCTTTGGAATGTTGCTTTGGTCAATCGGATTCTATATCATCAATGCATTTGTACATTTTTCATTCCTGAATACGATTATGACGCCAGTGTCCATCGCACTTTTAAATACGGTTTTCCGTCTTGTAACAGTCTGTATTTTGTTTCCATTTATCCCGAAACTGGAGCAGCTTGTATGCTGGTTCGTTAAAGACAGTGCGGAAGAACTGGAAGATGAAGCAGACTTTGATCTTCTTGAGGAGCGTCTTCTTGACTACCCTGCACTGGCACTCGGACAGTGTCACCGTGCTATGAGCGGTATGGCAAGAAAACTTCGTAAAAATGTCAATCGTGCTATGAATCTGCTGAATGATTTTCAGTTAGCTAAATTCGACAAAGTTCAACGAAAAGAAGATTTGATCGACCGCTACGAATCTCGTCTGGGCGACTATCTGATCAAGCTTACCAAGCATCCGATGAATTCTGTTCAAACAAGACAGGTTTCTTTGTATTTACATATGATTAATGACTTTGAGCAGATTGGTGATCATGCCTCCTGTATTGCTCACATGTCTAATGAAATGAATCAGAACAAAACACAATTTTCCGAAGAAGCATGGGATGAACTGAATGTTGTTATGGAAGCTGTCCGCGAGGAGATTAATACAACTTGCAAAGCGTTTTTGGAAAATGATAAAGAACTCTCCCAGAGAGTTGCGCCACTTGGAATGGTCATTACAACTTTGTGCGATGAACTCAAGATCCGCCACGTTGAACGCATGAGCAACGGAGCCTGTGGCCTGGAAGAAGGGACGGTATATTCGGATATCCTGAACAGCTTCACACGTATCTCTGCCCACTGCGCAAGCGCAATGGTAGCACTGTCAAAGAACAGCGAAGAGCCTGTGGATATCCACATTCACAACTCAAGAGTATATCCTTCCGACACGAAAGAATATAAGACCTATCTGGCAGAATATAGTCAGAAATATGAACTCATAAAAATTGAGGAACATATTCGAAGCATGGAACCGGAAGAAGTTGAATAAATAATATCAAAAAAGTACGTGCAAAAGGAAGGTTCTTCTGCTATAGCAGAAGAGATCCTTCCTTTTTTATATCAGCTGGGGGATTGCAGAGGCATTCTTGAACCGATGTCAGGGAGCAAGAGCTCCCTGCTATGATATCCACGGATTGTTCGCAAGTACACTCCCACAATCCTATAATCTCTCCATCAAGGCATCATAAATTTCCTTTGCAACCGCCAGCTTGTAAGCAAGTCTTGTAGGCTGTGGTTGCAATTCGAGATAATAAGACGTAACCTTTCCATTAAGTTCGATTGCAAAATATACCTGCCCCGGCACAGATGCTTCCGGATTCGCCGGGTCTACGTTCCCCATTGTTCCGGTCACACCGATTCCGATATCGGCCTTATACGCTTTTGTGCAGGCCTTCGCCATTGCTTCTGCGGTCTCTTTCGAATATACCGTGTACTTCTCCAGAATCTCAGCAGGAACGCCCTGCATGATTTTTGCTTCGTTGCAATAGGTGACAAAAGCTCCTTTTAACACTGCCGATGAGCCTTCGGTATCCGTAATCAGTGACGCAATCTGCCCTGAAGTCGCAGATTCCATTGTTGTAATCGTCATGCCCCGCTCAATCAAGAGCTTCGTCAATTTTTGGTAATTATTTCTAATGTCTGATTCATTATATATTTTTTTCATTACATTCATTCTGACTTTTTATTCCTTCCTGATTCTTCTATTATCTTTTCTTACAACAATTTTAGGAAAATAATCTCCTGTAAGCGTAAAAGGTCTGAGTTCTACTTCTGCTTTTTCATCAGCAGGCATCGCATACGCTGACTGAATATAAGTTCGTTTTTCTCCTGAATTTACGACAAAATCAATTCCCCTTGGAGTACGAATTGAATTGCCTTTTTCACTAAGTGTCCTTGCATAAACAACACAAGCATCAATGGAAAACTGTCTGATATTTAACTCATTATATATGATGTTCTCCATTATATGCGTCATTTTCTGCTGGCGAAAACCTATTCTTGCATTTCTAAGTCCAATATCCTCGCAGTAATATTTATTTGGCGAATCAAAATAGGATTTCCCCTTTACATCATATCGCTTACTTTCTGAAAAAAGAACGCATCCTCCAAATGCCCGATATATGCCCGAATCGTATTGTCAGACACACCGCCCCCCTTGTTTAAATTTCAGAGTATTCGCAATTTTAGTCGGATTTGTTAATGAACCTACCGATGAACAGAGCAAATCTAAAATCTGCTCCAGAACATCTTGCCTTTCAATTCTCTTACGTTCAGCAATATCCTTAATATACACTTCTGAGAAAAGCGATTTCAAACAATTCATCTTAACCGTATCATTAGGTCTTGACAGACTGGTTTCCGCAAGTTTGGTGTCAATGATTTCTTGAGCACATTCAAGAAGTGCGAAGATTTAAACTATCCATTGTACCGCTTTCATTATGAATTTCAATCCACGCTCCCGCGTAGGGAGCGACAAAAAGCATTCTATCTATAGAACATAATTTTACAATTTCAATCCACGCTCCCGCGAAGGGATCGACCACATGCAGTAGATCTAGACGTTTCTATCCATCTATTTCAATCCACGCTCCCGCGTAGGGAGCGACACAGCAGGCGGTTAGACGGTGCATCAGACAGTTATTTCAATCCACGCTCCCGCGTAGGGAGCGACCTGGATTAACCCCAGAGTCATTATCTGTCACCTTATTTCAATCCACGCTCCCGCGAAGGGAGCGACAAAACACATGCTGTAAATATTATTACCAACTCAATTTTCAATCCACGCTCCCGCGAAGGGAGCGACGTCGAGAAGCTT
>OKRX01002734.1_pt1 | contig 11418 bp, 9 predicted proteins | sample 1601241 | NCBI WGS metagenome assembly OKRX01 (sample SAMEA3541500, study PRJEB24748) | human gut metagenome | biome: human gut; feature: human-associated habitat; material: faeces | place: China | collected 2012
CGCCTGCCTGCGTCAACCTGCCACCGGCAGCTTGACACAGATACAGGGGTGGAACAAATCGTTTCACCCCTGCTGGTGGTACGTCGCATTTCACGACGTACTGAGCGAAAACAAGGGTGCCCTGTTGTGGGGTACCCCTTTCAGAAAGGACAAGGTGATTTATGGCGATTTATCATTTGGAGGCCAAGATGGTCAGCCGTGAAGCCGGACGCTCCGCTGTGGCTGCTGCGGCCTATCTGAGCTGTACCCGGATGCTCAACGAGTATGACGGGGTGCAGCATGACTATACCCGCAAACAGGGACTTGGATGGCGGCAGGTTTTTCTGCCAGCCACCGCCCCCGCAGAGTGGCAGGATCGGGAAAACCTGTGGAACGCCGTGGAGGAAACCGAAACCACAAAGGACAGCCGCCTCGCCCGTGAATTTGTGGCGGCACTGCCCATAGAACTGAGCCGGGAGGAACAAATCCAGCTCCTGCAAGATTTCATCACGGAGCAGTTTGTGGCAGACGGAATGTGCGCTGATGCTGCCATCCATGACCCATATCCTCCTGGACACAATCCCCATGCTCATATCCTGTTGACGGTGCGCCCGCTGGATGAAAAGGGAAAATGGCAGTACAAGACTGAGAAAGAATATCTCTGTGTCAAAGACGGCGAAGAACGGGGCTTTACCGCCGCTGAGTTCAAACAGGCACAGGTCGATGGATGGGAGAAGCAATACCAGTACAAGGTGGGCAAAAAGAAGGTGTATATGGCCCCTTCCACAGCGCAGGCACAGGGCTATGAACGGGTGTCCAAGTACCCCAAAAGCACCAAATTCGGCAGGCAGAACCCCATCACAGAACGCTGGAACAGCGATGAGCAGCTTGTTTTATGGCGAGCAGCCTGGGCGGATGTGGCAAACCGCCATCTGGAGCGCACCGGGCACGAGGAGCGCATCGACCATCGCAGCCATGCCGAGCGTGGTCTGTTGGATCAGCCTACGGTCCATGAAGGTGTGGTTGCCAGAGCCATGGAGAAAAAAGGGATTATCTCTGACCGGTGTGAACTGAACCGGCAGATCAAGGCGGACAATGCCCTGCTCCGTGAGCTGAGAGGACAGGTCAAAAAGCTGGCGCAGGCGGTCAAAAATACTCTCCCGGCGCTTGCCGAAGCCATGGAGAATCTTCGTAAAAATCTGCTGCTATTCTGCTATCAGCTGGGGTATCTCCGCAAGGGCAAAGAACGCCTCAACACTTCGCTGAATACGCTGCGCCCTGCCCTCACACAGTACAATCAGCTGGCAAAGGACATCCGGGATAAGACGAAGGAGCGCCGCAGTCTGCTTTCCGAGAAAAAGGCGCTCTCTGCTGTCCATGTGTTCCGGCATCGGGAACTGGCGGCTAAGATTGCGGCGCTGACAGAGGATTTGGAGGAACTGCGTTCGGAAAAGAATCTGCTTCTGGCGTCGCTGGCATATACCGAGGAAGATGCTGCCGATAAATTCCCGAAAGATATTGCAGCCATGGAACAGAATTTGAAACGGCTGGAAGAACAGGAACAGAAATATTCCGCCGAGCTGGACGCTGCTTTAACTGAGTATGCCGAACTTTGGGAACAGGCGCAGGGCATTGATCCGGTGCAGCTCTACGAAACAAAACAGGCAATCCGCCCCGGTAAGGAGCAGGAAGCAGAGAACCGGGTGCAGGAGGTTTACGGCGAGAAGTACAACCCGCTTCTGATGTTTGACAGCAAAAAGGCGGTTTCCCGTATGCTGGGCGAAGATGCAGAGCGACAGGCCGTGCGGAAATTGGTGCGTCAGGCACAGAAAGGGCAGCAGACTTTTCAAAAGGAAAAAAGTGCGCAGGAACGGTAACACACTGTTCCCGCTTTTGAAAATATTGTAAGTTGAATTAGCAAAAGTGGGTTGACTTGAGAGAAAAATAGGAATATAATATTAACGGTTAGAAATAACTAACCGTGCGTCGTGTTGATTTTATACGACATTTTATTTACTGCGGTAGTTAGCCGAAGCTAACTACCGCAAGGAGAATCGAGGAGGAAAGATATGAGTACCAAAACCAACAAACTAAAAACCAAAGACCTGATCGTTGCCGGAGCCTTCGCTGCACTTTACGTGGTGGTGCTGTTTGCAGTGGTGACCGTCATGGGGGTTGTCCCTATTCTTTATCTCATCGCTCCGTTTGTAAACTCGGTCATTTTAGGGTGCATTTACATGATGTATGTTACGAAAGTGCCGAAAACCGGAGCAATTCTGATTCTTGCGGCTGCCGTAGGGCTTCTTACCTCCACCGGTGGCGTGTGGGTATCCCTGATTTGGTGCCTCGCCCTTGGAATTGTGGCAGAGTTGATTGCCCGTGCAGGAAATCATAAATCCAAAAGATCCTACATACTCAGTTATGTAGTTTTTGCCTGCTCCAGCATGTCTCCTTTCTGGATGCTGGCTTACGCCAAACCGGCTTTTATTCAGTCCTGCGAAGCTTATTATGGGGCTGACTATGCCGCAACGCTGGATAAGTTCACCCCCAGCTGGATTATTCTGGTTCTGATTGGAATCGCCATGTTGGGCGGCTTGATTGGCGGAATGATCGGTTCCAGGCTTTTGAAAAAACATTTCCAAAAGGCGGGTGTGGTTTAATGCAGCTGATCGAAGCTGCCCGGCGGCCCATCCTTCGAATCGACGCCCGCACAAAATTTGCGCTGCTCTTCGGGGTGGGAATATCATCATTGATGTTCCCGCCCTTTTGGCTGGAAGCAACAACCTTTGTGCTGATGGCATTGCTTTTGGTGCTAAACAGGCGGATAAAAACATCCATAAAATTTACTGCCGTATTCCTTATCATGCTCTTGCTGGACTGGACAGTATCTTTAAAAGTCAACGGTGGCTTTGCAGCGCTATTTTTTTCTCTCGTGAGGTTGGGGAGACTTATGCTCCCGATTTTAATGGCCGGTATCCTGCTGATGAAAACCACTTCCGTCAGCGAGTTCATGCTTTCCTTTGAGCGGATGCATCTTCCCAGCAAACTGATTATACCATTGTCGGTTATGTTCCGCTTCATCCCGACAATTTCTGAGGAATGGCACAGTATCCGGGACGCCATGCGTTTTCGGGGGATTGGCATTTCTGTGCGTTCTGTGCTGACAAAGCCGATGATGACGCTGGAATATACGATGGTGCCGCTGCTGATGTCAACCGCTACGATTGCTGACGAGCTGGCGGCGGCCTCCCTCTCCCGAGGACTGGACGCCGATACCAAGCGTACCTGTATCGAAGATGTAAGACTGCGGCCGCAGGATTATCTGTTGATCCTGTTTTCCATTGTAATTGCTGCGACGGGAGGGATGGTATGATTGAATTAAAACAAGTTACCTTCCGGTATGATAATGCCCCCGAAAACGCACACAGCATCCGCAATATCAATTTAACTATACAAAATGGAGAGTGCGTTATCCTTTGCGGACGAAGCGGCTGCGGAAAAACAACGATCACCCGATTGATTAACGGTCTCATTCCACATTACTACGAAGGGAATTTGTCGGGTTACGTCTCCGTTGATGGAGCAGAAATCAAAAACCAGAAGCTTTCTAAAATTTCACAGCATGTTGGTTCTGTATTTCAAAATCCCCGCAGCCAGTTTTTTAACGTAGATACGACATCGGAGCTGGCGTTCGGATGTGAAAATCAGGGACTGCCCAAGGAAGATGTGCTGGAACGAATTGCAGAGGCGGCGAACCGTTTTTCCTTGAACGGTTTACTGAACCGGAGTATTTTTGAGCTTTCCGGAGGTGAGAAACAACGGATCGCATGCGCCAGCGTTTATGCAGTTCATCCGGATATTTTTGTCTTGGATGAACCGTCCTCCAATCTGGATCCTGCTTCCATTCTACAGCTGAAGGATGTTTTGCTGAAATTAAAAGCGGAAGGAAAAACACTGGTAATTTCTGAACACCGCCTGTATTATCTCTTGGACATTGCCGACCACTTTGTCTGGCTCGATCAGGGCGAGATTCGCTCCGTATATGCCAGAGAAGAGTTCCTTGCATTCAGCCCGGCACAGATTTCGGCCATGGGACTGCGGACACTGGACTTGAAGCAAGTGGAAAGTGAAGCAGAGCATTTGAAACATTCGGAGCATGAATTTGCGTTTCAAAATCTGGAGTGTAAAGTATCCGGTCACAGCGTACTGCATATCGAATCCCTGCAAATCCCCGCTGGAGAGATTGTTGCGGTGATCGGTCACAACGGGGCTGGAAAATCAACATTTGCTGGGTGCCTTTGTGGAATTCGAAAACATACTGGTAAGGTTTTTTATGACAAGACAGAACGGAACGCAAAAAAGCGTCTGAAAGAAAGCTATATGGTCATGCAGGATGTAAACCACCAGTTGTTTACTGAGAGTGTGCGGGATGAAGTGACTCTGAATATTCCGGAGGAACAATCGGAACAGGCAGAAAGTATCCTGAACCAAATGGGAATTGCCGAACTTGCGGACTGCCATCCGCTGGCGCTGTCCGGTGGGCAGAAACAACGGGTTGCCATTGCAAGCGCTTTGTGTGCAGGGAAGAAAATCCTGATCTACGATGAACCCACCAGCGGGCTGGATTACGAAAGCATGCGCTGTGCCTGCACCTTAATACGAGATACTTCCCGGCAGGCGGAGTTGTCTCTTGTAATTACCCATGATCTGGAATTCATCATGGCCTGCTGTACATGTGTACTGCACATTGACCATGGAACAGTCAAAGCGTTTTACCCCCTCGACAGCAGAGGAAAAGCAAGGGTAAAAAAAGAGTTTCTATTACAGGAAGAAAGCGAGGAGGAATTATGAGCAAGCAGAAGCCCAAAACGGGGATGGCAAGGATGATGCAGCTGGCAATGACCAAAAAGCCTTTGGTGATTGCCTCTGTCGTTTTGTCCTCGCTGGCGGCGGTAGCCAGCTTTATCCCCTATATTGCAATTTATTTTATTATCCGGCAGATCTTAGCCGTATATCCGGACCTGAGCGCATTGGGGCAGACCAGCCTGTTTTCCTATGGCTGGATGGCGCTTGGTGGCGTTACGGCGAATATTATCTTGTATTTTGCTGCCCTTATGTGTTCCCATCTGGCAGCCTTCGGCACACTGTATGAGTTAAAGGTGAATTTCCTTTCCCATTTGGCAAAGGTGCCCCTTGGATTTCATGTGATGATCGGAAGCGGTAAACTGCGGAAAATTACAGATGAGAACATTGAAAATGTCGAGAAATTTATCGCTCACCAGCTTCCGGATATTGTAGCCGCATTTGTTTCTCCTGTTGTGATGGCCGTGATTCTGTTGAGCGTGGACTGGCGGCTCGGCTTGGCCTCTATCGTAGGGGTGGTTATTGCTTTTATCATTCAGAGTATCGCATACGGCCGGGAAGGCGCCAAAAAAATGATGGATCAGTACCAACACTCATTAGAAAACATGAACAATGCCGCAGTAGAGTACATCCGTGGAATTTCGGTTGTCAAAGCATTTAAGCAGACAGTCTACTCTTTTCACCGGCTGCACGAAACCATCAAGGAATATACTTCCATGGTGATTCCTTACACGCTGAGCTGGGAAAACATGATGTCCGCTTTTATGACGATTATCAACCATATTTATCTTTTCCTTTTGCCGGTAGGGATTCTGATCGGCATGAATACCGGAGATTTTAAGGATTTTGCTTCTCGCTTTATCTTTTATCTGGTATTTGTGCCGTCCATTGCAGGCATCCTTTCCAAAATCATGTATGTCAACTCCGATGCCATGCGGATTGCCAACGGTGTAGAGGCAATGGATCAGATTCTGGCCGAGCCGGAACTGAAACAGCCGCCGGTTCCTAAAACAACGGATCGCTATGATGTCAAGTTTGAGAATGTGTCCTTCTCCTATGAGAAAGACAAAGAAAAACAGGCGATTTCCAATGTGAGCTTCCATGCACGGCAGGGCGAAGTAACAGCGATTGTAGGTCCTTCCGGCGGCGGAAAAAGTACGATTGCCCATCTCATTCCACGGTTTTTCGATGTGGATCAGGGTACTGTTACCATTGGTTCAGTGGATATCCGGCAGATGGAAAGCCGTTATCTGATGGAACAGGTCAGCTTCGTATTTCAGGATGTCTACCTGTTCAAACAGAGTATCCGTGATAATATCCGGCTTGGGAACCAGAATGCCAGCGATGAACAGATTCAGGCGGCAGCGAAGGCCGCCCAATGCCATGACTTTATCATAGCGCTGCCGAATGGCTATGATACGATTATCGGAGAACAGGGTATTCATTTAAGCGGCGGTGAACAGCAGCGAATTGCCATCGCCCGTGCCATTGTAAAGGATGCTCCTGTGGTAGTGCTGGACGAGGCGACCGCCTTCGCTGATCCTGAAAATGAGCATTTGATTCAAAAGGCGTTTGAAAAGTTGATGCATGGGAAAACGGTAATCATCATCGCGCACCGGCTTTCCACAGTACGAAATGCAGACCGTATCATTGTAATGGATAATGGGCGTGTCGCAGAAGAAGGCAGCCATGACGCCCTCCTGCAAAAAGGCGGACGGTACGCATCTATGTGGAAGATCTACAATGAAACAGCCAGTTGGACCATGGAAAAGGAGGTGCCGGTCAATGGGTAAGAAAAAATCAACCTTTCAGGATGCGCTGATGCTGACAGACAAAGGCTATCGGGATTTAAAAAAAGCGATTGCCGCCTGCACGCTGACAAATTTCTCCATGTTTATTCCGGCTATGGTGATGCTTCAGGTTGTCATGGAGCTTCTAAAACCGTTTACCGGCGGAAGCATCTCATGGACAAATATGTGGATTTATTTCGGACTCGGCATCATCGGCGCAGTAATCGTATTCCTCTGCAACAAAAACGACTATAAAAAGACCTATGTGGCCTCTTACATGGAAAGTGAAAATACAAGGATCGCCTTGGCCGAACACATCCGTAAGCTGCCTATGAGCGTATTTAATTCCAAAAACCTTTCGGAGCTTACGACAAATCTCATGGGCGATGTAGCCACTTCCGAACACGTGCTGAGTCATGTTTATCCGCAGATTATCTCCAATGTGATTACGATTACGGTTGTCTGCATCATGTTTGCCTTTTACGACTGGCGCATGGCGCTTGCCATTTTCATTTCCGTACCAATTGCTTTTTTCATTATTTTTGCAAGCAGGCGGATTCAGGAACGGCTTGGGAAAAAGCATGCGCAGGCAAAACTGGAAGCTTCCGAACAGGTTCAGGAATACATTGAGGGAATCAAAGTGATTAAAGCCTGCAATCTGGACAGCCAGCAGTTTCAGGCACTGGAAAAAGCGCTGCGCACCATGAAAAACCTTGCAATTAAATTTGAATTTGGTTCCGGCGTTTTTGTGACAGGCGCGCAGATGCTCGTCCAATCCGGAATAGGTCTTACCGTGTTTGCGGGAACTTCTCTGCTCCTGAGCGGCAAAATTGAGCTTGTCCCAATGCTGCTTTGCCTGCTGATCGTCACTCGAATTTATGGACCGATCATTACAGAACTGACCCTGCTGCCGGAGCTGTTCTATCATCAGATTGCCATACGCAGGATGAGAACCTTAATGAATATTCAGCCGATGGAAGGCGATACCGAAAAACCGGTGAAGGAATATGATATCGAACTGAAAAATATCAGTTTCCGCTACAACCCGCAGGGTGGGGAAACCATAAAAAATGTGAATATTACGATTCCCGCAGGCGCAATCACGGCCCTGGTTGGCCCCAGCGGGAGCGGCAAAAGCACGCTTTCCCGTCTGATTGCACGCTTCTGGGATGTTAATAAAGGACAGGTGGAAATCGGCGGCATTGACGTGAAAGAGCTTGATCCGGAACACCTGATGGAATACATGTCCTTTGTATTTCAGGATGTAGTGCTTTTCAATGATACCGTCTACAACAATATAAAAATAGGAAATATGAACGCAACCGAAGAACAGGTGCTTGCGGCAGCAAAAGCTGCGCGCTGTAATGAATTTATTGATAAAATGCCGGATGGGTATCAGACTGTTCTGGGAGAAAACGGAAGCACTCTATCCGGCGGGGAACGGCAGCGCCTGTCCATTGCAAGAGCCTTGTTAAAGGACGCTCCGATTGTACTTTTGGATGAAGCAACAGCCAGCCTTGATCCGGAAAGCGAATCCAGTATCCAGCAGGCAATCGGCCACTTAATACAGGGGAAGACCGTTCTTGTCATTGCACACAGACTCCGTACCATTGCAAAGGCTGATAAAATCATCGTGCTGGATGATGGTAAAGTTATCGAGCAGGGAACACACAGCGACCTGATGGAGCAGAACGGGCTTTACAAAAGGTTATATACCATTCAGCAGGAAAGCCTTGGCTGGAGCGTATAGATGTTTGCTATTATGTAAGCTGCCGATATTTTAATATTGAGTAACCTGCAAGTCGACTGCTATAATACAGTCGGCTTGTTTGGTGTTTCGCGGAATCATTAGCAAATTTATTTATCTTTACAATATGGGTAAAATACCCTTGACAAATCTGTTTCCAAAAGAAACTGCTGACCAAGGTGGCGAAGGAAAAAGGTTATACCAACCTGGTCCACTTCCTGGACGATGGCATTTCCGGTGTTACGATGGACCGCCCCGGCTTCAACGACATGATGGAGCAGCTTGCCGCTGGCAAGGCTGCCGCCGTGTTTGTGAAAGACCTTTCTCGGCTGGGCCGCAACTACATTGAGGTGGGCCGGCTGACCGAGGAGTTTTTCCCGGAGCACGACATTCGTTTGGTGGCGGTTTCAGACAACATCGACACCGCCGAAGGTGAGAACGAGCTGGCGCCCATCCGCAACCTGTTCAACGAGTGGTACGCCCGTGACATCAGCAAGAAGCGCCGGATCAGCAATAAGATCAAGGGCAATGCTGGTGAACCGATGGGGCCGCCGCCCTATGGCTACAAAAAAGACCCGGACGATCCCAAACGGTGGGGCGTGGACGAGGAGGCCGCCCAGGTAGTGCGCCGTATCTTCCATATGACTGTCGATGGCTATGGTACAGAGCAGATCGCCACGATCCTCTCCGAGGAGAAGGTTCTTACCCCCATCGCCTATTGGCGTGAGAAGGGCGTCAATCGTCCTGGGAAAAGCAAGCTCCGCGGACCGTATATGTGGAACAGCTCCACCATCACCCACATTCTCTCTTTACAGGAGTATTGCGGTGATATTCTCAACTTCAAGACCTACTCCAAGTCGTACAAGAACAAAAAGCGGCTTGCCAATGACCGGGAAAACTGGGTCATCTTCCAGGATGTCCACGAACCCATCATTGAGCGGGCAGTCTTTGAGCAGGTCCAGCAGAAGCGAGGCAAGATCCGCAAGCGCCGCACCCATGAGGGAGCACGCAATATGTTCTCCGGCCTTCTGGTCTGTGCCGACTGCGGACACAACCTGCACTTCCATTTCAATCAGGGCAACCCCGACATCAAGTATTTCAACTGCTCCAACTACAAGGGCAATCGTGGGAGTTGCACTTCCACCCATTATGTCCGCGTGGACTTCCTGGAGCAGGTGGTGCTGGGCGAGATCCGGCGGCTGACCAAGTTTGCCAGTCAGTTTGAGGATGAGTTTGTGAAGGCTGTGATCGGCCATTCCCAGCAGGCAGAGGCCACCGACCGAAAGCTGAAGGAGAAGGAGCTGAAAGCCCTGCAAGCCCGTGATGAGGAGCTGGACGGTCTGTTTGAGCGGATCTATGAGGACAATGTTTCCGGCAAGCTCTCTGATGACCGCTTCGCCCGTATGTCAAAGCGGTATGAGGAGGAGCAAAAGGAGCTGGCGGAGAAAATCAAGGCGCTCCGTGCCGAGATCGACAAGCAGAGCAGCCAGTCCATGACCACGGATATGTTCATCTCCCTGGTCCGCAAATACACCCGCGCCCGCAAGCTGACTCCCCGGATGCTGAACGAGCTCATCGAGAAGATCGAAGTGTTCAACGCCGAGAAGATAGACGGTGTGTGGGAACAGCGGCTCCGTATTCACTATAACTGCGTAGGGGTCGTTGAGATCCCGGAGCTGATCCCGCTACCCGCGCCGGAGGTGTCCGTAAACACAAGAAAGGGCGTAGTCGTCAACTACGCCCCATCCACCATCGCCGGATGAAATCGACAAAAAAGACGAGTGTTCTTACAGCTTTTCAAATGCTATAAGAACACTCGTCATGGTGCGAGAGACGGGACTTGAACCGATAAAGGCTGATTTTTAGAAAATCCCATTACTACGGCATTTTCAAGGAATGTGCCTTTCTTGCTAGGATTTTTGTGATTTTTATCTTTCGTTTTTCCCATTTTATTTTCGTTTTTTGCAACGTTTTTTGTCCAGTGATGTCATGAATGATGTCATAAAGCTAAACCAATCTTACAGATTCCCTCCAACTATCACGCTCTTTTGGCCCTCTTAGCCGACAGGGACAATCGCTAAATCACACCCAAGTGCTGCGGCAATCTTTAAGAGAGTATCAAGTTGTGGAACTACTTTCTTACTTTCTAGTCTAGCTATTACAGGCTGGGTAAGCTTTGCTGCTTTGGCCAGATCCCTTTGCGTAAGGCCCTTAGCCTTTCTTCGTTCTATAAGCTCGTCGATAATGGCAATGCAATTATCTGGCAACCGCTACACCCCCTATAGATTCGCCATGTTCGTACAGATATTCAGGGGCAATATCAATATCGCCATCATTCCAAACAGTTACCCCATAGTCTATATAAACAGAATCAAAAACGGCTTTATCCTTTAACGGCAAAAAGGCTGGGGAATCCAGTTCCTTTGCAAAATCAAATATTTTGATTTCCCCATTGCTGAATCTTAGCCATAGCTTATAGTTTTCAAGAGGACGTACGCCGCTTACCTTTAACGGCTGCTTTTGTTCTCCTGCATATACGATTCCATTTTTTATATACATGTGTGATCCCTCCTATCATCTCAAAGGCTCTATCTTGCCAAACGGGATATTTCTTACTGCATTATTCCAAGCAGCATATAATTCATCTTCATGGATGGCCGCCCATGCCTGTACAAGCTTTAACTGTTTTACTGGCAGACTTCCGGCAAGCAATTCTCCATCTACCCCCACAGAAGCTTCATATTCAGCATAATACACATGAAAATGAGGTTTATGGTGCTGGTCGCTGTCGCTGTAAATCATTTTGATGATGATGTTAAAAAATCTACATAACTCAGGCATTTTTCTATCCCCTTTCTTACTGGTTTATTATATCATATTTGCTATCAAATGTCAATAAACGGTTGATTGTACCTTGAAAATATTTTGCCTTATTCTTCGCCATTTTATATCAACATCCATTCGGATTCCTAGGGCTTTCGCAAACAAAAAAGGCCGGATTGCTCCGGCCTTATCATTTTCCCATCAGCCATTGTGTCA
>OKRX01002738.1_pt1 | contig 11412 bp, 9 predicted proteins | sample 1601241 | NCBI WGS metagenome assembly OKRX01 (sample SAMEA3541500, study PRJEB24748) | human gut metagenome | biome: human gut; feature: human-associated habitat; material: faeces | place: China | collected 2012
ACGACCGCAACGGCCGGGGCTCTTGGAACGGGAACAACCATGCCGCCTGCCACGACCGCAACTCCGGCAACGGCATTGGCAACACCGGCCGCCCGGCCCCGGAGCGGAGTGCTCTCTTCCGGCACATCGCCCAAACTGCGCGAGAAAAAGAAGAAAGACAAGCAGACGCTTCCGGAACTGTCGGCCGATTCGGTCCGCACGCTCAAAAAGCAGCGGGGCCTGACCAGTTTCTCCAACATCTTCGTACCGCAGGGCCAATGGGTCGCGGGCATCAACGCCTCTTTCTCGACTCACTCGAACAACGACTACACGTTCGTCGTGATCGAAGGGATCAACTCCGAAGGCCATACGCTGAAGGTCGCGCCGATCCTGGCCTACGCCTTCCGCAACAACATGGTCATCGGCGCGCGGTTCACCTACTCGCGCACCTACCTGCGCATCGACAGCGGCAGCATCCAGCTCGGGGACGACGACACGGGTGTCGACCTGAAAGTGGATTCGTACTACTCGCTCAAGCACACCTACGAGGCGGCGCTGATCTGGCGGCAATACATCCCGCTGGGGCAGAACAAACGCTTCGCGCTGTTCAACGAGATGCAGCTGGGCATGGGCAGTTCGCAGGCCAAATTCGCCGCGGACACCCCGGTACGGGGCACCTACGAAACCGGGAAGCACATTTCGCTCGGGCTGACCCCCGGACTGGTCGCCTTCGCGACCAACAACATGGCCATCGAACTGAACGTCGGCGTGATGGGCTTCACCTACAACAAAGTGCGGCAGGTGCACAACCAGGTGAGCGTCGGCACCCGGAGCTCCAGCATGATGAACTTCAAAGTCAACATCTTCTCCATCGGCTTAGGCGTCGCATTCTATCTCTAACCCGGCAGACACGATGAAAACACGGATATACCCACTCCTTATACTGCTGACCGTTACCGCACTTTCGTCTGCGTCTGCGGCCGCATCCACGCCGCGGAGACAGCACGAAAGCCGCCACGAGCAACCGGTTCCGGCGGCAGCCGTCCCGCAACAGGCCGGCACTCCGCTGACCGGCATATCGTCGCCGGATATATCGGCGGCAACATCGGCGGCAAACACATCGCAAACCGACACTTCACGGACAGAGACATTACAAACCGATACACCGCAGGCCCCCCCGACCAACTCCGCGGTCCTTACGGGCGATTTCACCGGACACCGGGCCGCCGCGATAGACACGCCTGTCATGGATTCGCTGCTGGCGGGCGGCGGCACGCTTCTTTCCGGCCAGCTCCCGGACACGCTCGTCCTCGCCCATACAGCGCCCGACGACTCGGCAGGCACCCCCGCCGACCGGAAACGCTTCCTGCCCACGCGCAGGCGGATCGACCGCGAGATCAACCGTATCCGTTTCATATTCAAGCGGGAAGTGGCCATCGGGTTGACCGTCTCGTACGGGACGATCACCAGCGACGACACCGACTACATGCTGATCCTCGACGACCTGAATTTCAGCGGGAGCATCTTCACGATCAACCCCTCGTTCAGCTATTTCGTCAAGGACAACCTCAGTTTCGGCGCCCGCTTCGGCTACTCGAAGACGGACGGGCATATCGACAACGCCGCACTGGACCTCGGGGAAGCCAACGACATGAACATCTCCTTTTCGGACATCAACCTCAACAGCACCTCTTCGTCGTTCGGCATCTTCATGCGCTCCTACGCCGGCATCGACGCGAAAGGGCACTTCGGGCTGTTCGCCGAACTGGAAGCGTCGTACAAAACCGGGAAATCGGTTTTCTCCTACAAATCGAACGAAGAGATCAAATATACCCACAGCAACAACCGGCAGTTTAAATTTTCGTTCAACCCCGGCTGTGCGGTCTTCGTCTTCCCGAACGTATGCACCACCCTCTCCTTCGGGCTCGGCGGCGTGCAATACACGAAAGTGACGCAGACCGACAGCGAAGGCAAGGTGATCGGCACCCGCGAAGCCTCAAAGATGCTGTTCCGCCTGAACCTGGCCAATATCCGCATCGGCCTCAACATCCTTTTGTAAAACGCCATGAACAAGATCCGCCGCCTGCTCCTCTATGTCCCGATGCTCGCGCTGGCCTCCTGCATCCAGAACGACATCCCGTATCCGGTGATCGCCATCGACATCCTCGAAATCAAGGGCGAGGGCTTCACCTGCACCGCCTCCGACATCGACGCCAAACTGCGCACGGTCACGCTGCACCTCGACGAAACGACCGACATCAGCCGCGTGCCGATCACCGAGATCGTCATCACCGAAGGCGGCAGCGCATCGGTCCCCCTTTCCGGCGAATTCGACCTGCGCAGCGACCTGCCCGTCACGCTGTCGCTCTATCAGGACTACGAATGGACGCTGAAGGCCGAGCAGCAGATCGAACGCATCTTCACCGTCGAATCGCAGATCGGTGCGGCCGAGTTCGACGAAGAGAAACACACCGCCACCGTCCACGTCCCGACGGGGACCGACATGCAGCATATCACGATCAAGGAGCTGAAACTCGGCCCGGCGGGAATCACGACGATGACGCCCGACCCGAGCCAATTAACGTCGTTCGAGACCTACCGCACGTCCGGTTATCATTCATGAGTCTGATATGACACCAGGATTAGCTAACAAATTAAGTATTCCTAGCGCAAGCAAGGTATGCTGTAACTTCCCTGAGACAGTCAAACTTCTTCCTGAAGGTAAAGCTGTTTTAACAGGTTCCCCAATCCGTGAAGAATTATTTACAGGAAAACGTGAGGAAGGACTTCGTCTTTGTGGATTTAACGAAGATAAACCAGTACTTCTTGTTATCGGTGGAAGTCTTGGATCTGTTGCGATCAATAATGCGATCCGTAACAATATTGATGCATTACTTGAGAAATATCAGATCATTCATCTTTGCGGACGTAACAACCTTGATGAAAGCCTTGAAGGCAGAGAAGGTTACAAACAGTTTGAATATGTAAAAGCTGAATTAAAACATTATTTTGCATGTGCTAACGTTGTTGTATCCCGTGCTGGAGCCAATGCGATCTGTGAACTTCTTGCACTTCGCAAGCCTAATATTTTAATTCCTCTTGGATTAGAAGCCAGCCGTGGAGACCAGATCCTGAATGCTGAATCTTTTGAAAAGCAGGGTTATAGTTATGTACTTCAGGAGAAAGATGTTACGAGTGAGACTTTATTAAATGCTGTTAACAGCGTTTATGAAGACCGTGATAAATATGTGGAAGCAATGAATACAAGTGAGCTTGCAAATCCAATTGAAACGATTGTGAATCTTGCCAATCAGTTAGCTTCTCAAAAAAGAAAACGATAATCTTATTAATTACTTATTTAAAAAGCACGAGACTGCTACTTTCTATGGCAATCTCGTGCTTTTTATTTTCAAGAAAAACTATACGCTATTATTTATTTTTCTATTATTTAACTTTATAAGATTTTACTGTGCTGTAAGCTCCATAAAGTTTTGTTTTTCCTACAGTTTTGTATGATCTTACTCTTACATAATATTTTTTCTTAGATTTTAATTTACTGATAGTTTTCTTATATGTTTTATAAGATTTTACTGTATATGTCTTCGCACCTTTTAAGTTTTTCTTTGTTGCGATCTGAACCTGATATCCTGTTGCATTGCTATCTTTTGTCCATGTGATCGTTAATTTCTTTTTCGCAGTTTTTGCTTTTACGCTCTGTTTTTTAGGTGCAACTTTGATTGTGATCTTCTTTGTAACAGTATTATAGTTGCTTCCGCTTGCTGTTACTGTGATTGTTGCGATCCCTGTTCCTTTTACAGATACTGTTCCATTAGAAGAAACTGTTGCTACTTTCTTATTACTTGAAGCATAGCTTACTTTCATTCCTGTTGTTGCTTTTGCACCAAGGTTGAAAGATTTGCTTCCAATTGCTGTATTAACTGTTGTTTTTGCTTTTGTTGTAAGCGCTCCTTTTGCTTTATTAACCTTTACAGAAACTTTTACATCCTGATATTTTGCAGATTCAAATGTTACAACATAAGTTCCTACAGCAACATTTTTATTGAAAGTAAGAACTCCATCTTTATATTCATAAGAGTCTTCACTCAGTACTTTAGATCCATTTTTTACTTTTGCAACTGTATATGCAGCATCTTCTGGAACTTTAGATGTATCAACAAATACCTTTATTCCTTTTGGATTATATGTAACATCTTTTGCTGTAATTGTTGCATCATCTGCTAATAAAGGTTTTACCATAGCTGTTACTTTCACAGTTGCATATGAACCTGATTTTGATTCTAATGTTACATAATATGCTGTATCTATGCTTGCTTCTACACTACTATTTAATGTTAACACTCCATCTTTATAGCTATACTGATCCTCTGTTAAAGATGGGACACCTTTTCCTGTTCCCTTTGTGATTTTTATTACTTCAAAATCATTTCCTGCTGGAAGATTATTAAATGTTACCTTTGTACCATCCTTGCTTCTTTCCACATCATTTACTGTAACATCTACATAAGGTGCTACTTTCAGATTTAAATTATCAATCACAATATCTTTTCCATCACACGCTGGAACCTGTGTTACACCGCCTCTTCCAGATTCTTCATAGGCCTCTGTTTCTCTTAAGATATATGTAATCTTTTTAATTGTTTTTCCACTTAAACTCTGTGTGTGTTTATATGACATATGGTTACCATGAGGTTCGCTGAATGAAATTGCTGAAAATGCAATTTTTTTTGGCTTTAACCATAAATTATCCTCATGAAGCATTCCATATTTTGCTCCATCTGTAGTTTCAATGATCGCACCTTCCATGCTCTTCTTTGTAACATAAGAAGGTAATCCTTCAACAGAAATCTGCCAGTTTCCCCATGCTGAAGTTGATGTGATACTTGCTGTCGCATTCTCTAATTTTGTTCCTTCATCATTTGTTGCTCTAAATGTTCCATCTCCATTTAATTCTTTATAATTATCAAATGCTGTATTAGAGAATTCTGCATTTTCAAGATATTTATATACAGATAATCCCTTATTTTTATTTTCCTGATATGCATTATAATATGCCTCATATAATGCTGCTGGAATTCTGATCTGAACATTTGCAATACCATTAATATTTACACCTGTTGCTGCTTCCCCTGTTTCATTATTTTGCACATTCTGTGTAAAATATGTTGCTGCAAATCCTGTAGATTTCTGTGTAGTTGCTGAAGTTACTGCATCATATTCTCCATTTTTATATGTTGCATCAACGATATCTCCTTTAGATAAATTTAATGTTGATACATCTGATACCTTATTTAACTCCCCATAATAGTAATCTGCATATTCCATATTAACTGTTGCATAATAATACCCATCAACAGCTGTTAAAGTTTTTGGATCCTTTAATCCTGTTGCTTCGTCTGCTTTGACGATCGCTACATTATGAAATACTGCTGGTACATTTACAGGTCCTGCCAGCATTGCAGCTGCCATAGCTACAGATAGACCTTTTTTCCACATTGCCTTTCTCATGTGAAACCTCCTTTTAAATAAGTTAAGTAAAATAATAATGTGCTTATATTTCGGCATAAGTACTGAAATACCTACATACATTTATCTAAATTTTTGCACTTGTCATAGCATCTTCATTAGTTTTGACTAACTATATGATCAAAAAAAGACACCTCAAAATAAGATCGGGTGTCTTTCTAAATGTTTTTGTTATGCTACAAACTTTGTGCAAAAATACAGACCCCAATAAACAATACAAGTTTCAGGAGAATGATAATGATTTCATTACCTTTTAATTTTTTACCTGAACCCAGATGAATGTTCTGTTTCGGGCATACATCAACACATTGCATACAATGAATGCATTCTCCTCCAGTCTTCTGGTCCCTTTTGATCTGATAATCTACAGGGCACTTGATCTCACATGCACGGCATTTCAGTATACAGTTGCTTCTGTCTCTATCTAGTACAGAAAACGGCAATACCGGTAACCATGCAAAGATTGCTCCCATCGGACATAGATATTGGCAGAAAAATCTTTCTTTAAGGCACATACCTACCAGTATCAGTACAAAGATGATCCATCCGGCTAAATATCCGGCATCTGGAATCTTACCTGTGTACAACATGGAAAATACTTCCCAAGGACTGGTTCCATGGAATTTTTTTGTAAATCCTAATGCATAAATCAGCATTAAGACTAGTAACACGATGTATTTCATTTTCTGAAGTTTCCGCCCAATCTCTTCTGATACCCACGGAAGCTTCTTTTTTAATTTTTTCTGAACCCACTGGGATAAGGCATACATTCCATCTCCCAAGGTTCCAAATGCGCAGGCATATCCACAGAAGAATCTGCCAAACAAAATGGTAAATCCACATAATGCGATCAGCATTACAAGAAATGCATTCTGCTCGATCGGCTTGCCTGCCCTGATCTGTTCGATCACATATCTCACACCAGAAAATGCCGATGTGTATAATGCCGGCATCCATAAGAAAAATATGATCTGAATGATCTGTCGTCCAAGACGTCTTATGTCTCTCTTTTGTCTAAGGTCCATTATGACGCCTCCTTCAAAGCATTCTGTACAGCTGCAATGATACCTTTTGAACTGTATGTTGCTCCACTGGCTACATCGACATCCGCTGTCTGCTTTTGTTTCATTGTATCTATTATTTTTACTGCATTATTAAAATATGCACTATCTTCATTTTTGGCTTCTTTGATCTGAATGTCATCAATAGAACCATTCTTTATGGTCACATTCACAACGATCTGACCTCCAAACCCTTGACCACTACCTTGATAAGTTCCGTCTTTCCAAGAACCTGAACCACTATTTTGGGCTGCAATCTTCGCTTCTTTTTCCGCTCGAATCGTTGCAATATTGTGGTATACAAGACATATTCCAATGATCAAGGCAAGATTTAAAAGCCTCATTAAGAAATGCTTATACTGCTTTAATTGTTTCATCTTCTCTCTATTCCTCTATTTACTTGTTAATCTTTGAAATAGCATCTTTATATGCTTTAACCAGTGCATTGCTTGAGCATGTTGCTCCACTGACTGTATCGTATTTTTCTGGTATTTCAAATCCATAACTGATCAACTTTGGTACCATAGTCTTCTGTGCCATGTTGTACCAAGCAGACATATATCGATCTGACCATTTAATATTCTGAATATTCTTTACCTTATTGTCAGCAGAAATAACAACTTCTAATGTTAATTTGTAAGCATCAAATTCTTCATCTTCATCTGGCTCACACACTGCTGATCCCTCATAAATTTTATCTTCTTTCTCAACTGGTGTTGTAGTATTATCATCTTTTGATGTATTATTATTATTATTGTTGTTGCTGTTATTACTGTTGTTATTATTGCTATTTGATGTATTAGAATTTGTGTTATCTTTCTTAGCTACAGCTTTCTTCAATGCATTTCGTACTGCTTCCATGATTCCATTTGAACTGTAAGTTGCTCCACTGACTGCATCAACTTTATCTGTATTGGCTGTCTGCATTGCAATAATACTGTATGGAACTTCAGACCATGCCTTGTTAAAGTATGCTGCATCGTCTTTTTCATTTTTCACAAGTTTGATCTCTACGATCTTACTTTTTTTAATTCTTACACTGACTATGATATTTCCACGGAATCCTTTTCCTGTTCCTTCATAAACACCATCTTTATATACTCCAGTGACATTATCTGTTGTATCTTTCTTTGCGGTTGAGTTACTGTTGCTTTCTGAATCTAAACTGCTTGATGATCCTTTTACTGCTGCTTTCTTTAATGCATTACGTACCGCTTTGATAATACCATTTGAACTAAATGTAGCTCCGCTGACTGAATCTACATTTGTGCTTTGTTTCTTGATCATTAATGGAAGTAAAATTCCTTTTGCACGGTTAAAATAAGCTGCATCATCGTGATTTTCTAAAATCTTGATGCTTTTAATCTTATTATTTTTAATTGTTACAGATACTTTAACAGTTCCATGATATCCAGATGCAGATCCTGTAAATGTTCCATCTTTATATGTACCTGACTCATCCGCTGTTCCAACGCTCCCTGCTGACTTTGAAGAACCGCTTGCTTTCGCTGCTGTTTTATCCTCTTCCCCTGTCAATGCATTTTTTACTGCTTTGATAATACCATTTGAGCTGTATGTTGCCCCACTGACGACATCTACTTTCAATGACTGTTTTGCAAGAATATTTTTAATAACTCCAGCAGATGCACGATTAAAAAATGCTACATCGTCTGAATTACTTAATACTTTAATTGCTGTGATCTTATGGTCTTTTACAGTTACAGATACCTTTACAAGTCCTCGATATCCATTTGCCTGTCCTTCATAAGTTCCATCTTTGATCTTACTTAAATCAATATCTCCAGCATTTGCCTTCTTTGCCTTCTTCTTTTCAGCCGTTGTTGCCGCTTCTACCTGATTCACTCCTGCATTTTTCTGGGACTTTGCTTTCGGAGCAGTGTATCCAAACACACTATTTCCAACCAAACTTATCACGAAAATTGCTGGAACAAACTGAATCAGATTGACTTTTTTTAGTTTATCAATAATTTTCATATTTTCCTTCTCTCTATTTTTTGACTACTTGATACTCATTTTCTGAACTAAAACGTTCTTCAATCCCCTGTGAAATAAGAATTTTATCATTATTGTCCACAAGGATTATATTAAATTCACTGCTATGTTTTTTCCAATACGAAATAGCTTTATCTTTCCCCATAACAAACAATGTTGTTGACAACGTATCCGATAATGTTCCATTTTTACTAATGATCGTTACAGATTTCAGGTCTTTCTCAGATGGTTTTCCTGTTGCCGGATCAATGATATGATGATATCTTTTTCCATTTTTCTCAAAATATCTCTCGTAAGCTCCCGAAGTGATGACTGCTTCATCTGCAGCTTCATATGCTCCGATCATATTTTCTGTATCATCTGGTGACTGAATTCCTACTTTCCAGTAACTTCCATCTGTTTTTTTACCAATTGCCTGAACATTTCCCCCAAGACTGATCACACCGCTTTTTACACCATCTTCTTTGTAAACTTTTGCAATTCTTTGGGAAGTATACCCCTTTGCAATTCCGCCAAGATCGATCTTCATCTTCTTTTCAAGTGTTACTACATTTGTTTTCTTGTTGATTTTGATCTTCTGACAATCTACATTCTTTAACAGACTTTGAATCTCACTGTCAGGTGGTACACGATATTTCTGTGTTGGAAATCCCCATAACTCAACGATAGGATAAACCGAAATATCAAAGGCATCTCCTGATTGTGCTGATTTCTTTTTAGCAAATTCAATTAGTTCTAATGTTTCATCAGAAACTTTCATCTTCTTCTTTTGATTCAGCTGATAGATTTCACTATTTTTATCAACCGCTGACCATAACTGATCTAATCGTTCGATCTCTGATTTTGCATCATCAACTGCCTTTTGTGCATTCTTCCCATATGCTTTTAAATTCATATAGGTATCCATCGCAAAGACCTGTGCACTTGCTTCTTTTGTATTCGCTTCACTGGATACTTCTGTTGTCGTTTTGATACTCTCTTTCTTTCCACATCCAACTGCTGAAACAGCACACAAAACTCCTAATAATCCAATGCATATTAACTTTTTTAATTTCATTTGATTCATCCTTTTTTGGTTAGTACTCACTAACGTATAGTTTATAATTATTTAATCTTTGATTCAAGCATTATTATCGAGATTTTTTATCACTAAATATACTATTTCCCATTATATAGAAAATCTTGAGATTTCAAGGGGATTTATTTGCATCAAAAAAGGAACCGCCCATGCTGTCAGGCAATTCCTTTTTCCTTTGCGATTTTTATTTTTTAATTTCGTAGTAACCGTTTGTCTTCTTTGTAACCTTACTTACCTTAACATAGTAAGTTCCTTTTTTCTTTGGAAGTTTTACTGTTTTATCCAGATGTTTCACAGAAGTTTTTACTGTTTTAATTGGTTTTTTCTTACCACTCTGATAGATTGTAAATTTAAATCCACCCTGATCTGCTGCTGTTGATATTTTTAGTTTCTTCTGTTTTTTTGTAGATGTTACTTCTGTTTTATACCAACGTGCTGCTCTTTCATTTGTTGTATAAACTTCTTTCGCATTTAATTTCTTTGCTTTGGATTTCTTATAGGCTACTTTCTTGCTGTAATATTTTCTTTCATAAACAACTGTATTTAACTGTTCTTTGGAAGCATTTAATACGAGACGGTAAGTCCCTTTTGCAAGACCATAAGCCGCTGTTATATCACTTTCTTTTGTGCTCATTGCACTAAATGTTTTTGTTCTTCCAATAGTCACCCATTTTCCTTTTTCGCTTTTCTGAATCTTATAGCTTGTTTTTCCACCATTTTCTACTAATGATGCAACAAGGAAACTTGCATATCCTCTTTTTGTCAGCTTAAATGTGTGGTAGGTTTCTTTTCCTTCCCCTTTCTGCATGTTCAGATCATCTTTTACTAATCCTTTGCATTCATTTTCTAACACATAAGCTGTAAGCAATCCTTCTTTACAGTTTCTTGGGAAGTCTACATAATATGTTTCTCCTGCTTTTACATCTGCCTTTACATATGTTAATGATACTTTTTTGATCAGCTTTTGATCCGCATCATAAATAGCTCCTGCCTGCTCATTATCTCCTGCTATCACTAAGAATAAGGATCCTGATTCAACCGGTGTGATCTTAATCTTTTCAGGATTTTTAAAGTAATTGCGGTTATAATATTTGATTCCTCCAGTCATCATATAATATAATGCATCTTCAGCGTTTCCAAACTTATAAACTTTAACATCTGTTTTGTTCCACTCTGCAGGTTCTGTTTTTCTTGCAACTTTTTTCATCGTTACTTTCTTTGGAAAATAAACCTGCTGTACTTTTGCTGCCGCATCTTCGGATGCTGATACCTTTGCCTGTGGAAGCAACATCGTTGCTGATATTGTTGCTGCCATTAAAATACTTAATAATTTACCTCTTGTTTTTTTCATCCTGTTTCCCTCCTTTGATTACTCTTTATCTGTTTCTATTTCATATACTCCCGTTGTTTTATCTGTAAGTTTTGAAACCTTAATATAATATGTTCCCTTTTTCTTTGGAAGCGTTACATATTTTCCATCTTCATCTTTCTTAACTTTGACTGTTTTGATGACTTTTCCTTTTTGGTAAACCTTAAACTGGAAGCCTCCACCAACAGAGTATTTTGATAAGAGCAATTCTGTTCTCTTCTTTGTAGAAGAAACTGAAACTTTATACCATCTTGCTGTATGTTCTTCTGTTGTGTATACATTTAAAGCTCGCTTCTTTATATTAAGAGCTTTCGTTTTTTTGTAAGCAACATTTTTATTTATTGTTGTTCGCTGATATTCAACATTTA
>OKRX01002748.1_pt1 | contig 11372 bp, 9 predicted proteins | sample 1601241 | NCBI WGS metagenome assembly OKRX01 (sample SAMEA3541500, study PRJEB24748) | human gut metagenome | biome: human gut; feature: human-associated habitat; material: faeces | place: China | collected 2012
GTTCTGGTACAGGTAACTAAAGGAGAAGTGGTCGGCAACTCCTTTCCTCAGTGGAAGCAGAGATTCACCTCGATCCTGGCCTAGAGTAAGTGACCAAGTATGTCGCTCCCCTACGGAGCCAACATAGCGAAGGCCCGCACCAATACCTCGGTACTGATCTCTGTGATGCGGCAATGCCAATTCGCTACCAAGGTAGATGGACTGCTGTAGAGGAGGAGAGTTGTTGGGCTCATCTCTGCTTACCGTGAGGAAGGGGGCAAGCAGAGGAAGGTGGCTCAGGGGAGCGCCTGAGATGCTTTTGAGGTCGTAGATCGAACGGAATCGCCCACCGATCTTGGAGCGGTAAAGGAGTAGGTTTCGGACGAAAAAGGCATCGAAGTAGGGCAATTGTAACAACTGCTCTTCGCTCGCTTGGTTGAGGTCAAGTGGTTTGGCCAATAGTTGCCTAAGGGTCTCCTCCACCTGCAGCGCTTCTTCGCCCTCGGGTAGCTCCTCCAATAGTTGTTGGATCGCCTGGTCACTCGCTACCTCCTGTGCCTCCGCCAGTATCGGTATCCAGCACCAGAAAACGATCCAGAAGAGAACGCGAAGTAGAGGTCTCAATTTTACTAAAGAAAACAAGAGTTAGTGGGCTTCGAGCCAATTATCACCGACCCCGACATCCACCTTTAGAGGCACTTGAAGCTCAGGACATACGCCCTCCATCTCCTCACGTACCATAGCTATGAGGCGCTCTTGCTCCTCTTGGGGGCAGGAGAAGTTGAGTTCGTCGTGCACTTGTAGGATCATCTTGGCTTGGAACTGCTCCTCTTGCAGTCGCTTTTGTATGCGTATCATTGCCCCCTTGATGATATCGGCAGCCGAGCCTTGGAGCGGAGCATTGATAGCATTTCGCTCGGCAAAACCACGGACCACTCTATTGGCCGAATTGATATCTTTGAGGAAGCGACGACGCCCCATAATAGTCTCCACGTAGCCTTGTGCCTTCGCTTTCTCCACAATCTCTTCCATATAACGTTGCACGCCTGGAAAGGTGCGGAAATAGCCATCGATCAGCTCTTTTGCTTCGCCAAAGGGGATACCTAGCCGACTACTGAGCCCATAATTGGAGATGCCGTAGATGATACCAAAGTTGGCCGTTTTAGCTCTCCTTCGTAGGTCGGAGGTGATCTCCGAAGGCGGCAGGTGGTAGATCTTAGAGGCGGTAATAGCGTGGATATCTTGCTCCTCGCGGAAGGCCTCTATCATCGCCTCATCGCCAGAGAAGTGGGCCATCAGGCGCAACTCTATCTGAGAGTAATCGGCCGAAATATATCGGTCACCACGCTCGGGATCGAGGGCGGTGAAGGCTTTGCGTATCTGCCGTCCATCCTCATCACGCACTGGGATATTCTGTAGGTTGGGGTCGGTGCTAGAGAGTCGGCCGGTGGCCGTTGCCGTCTGATTGTAAGTGGTATGGATACGTCCCGTATTCCTATTGATCAGCTGTGGCAGTGGCTCAATATAAGTACTTACCAGCTTTCGGAGCCCACGATAACGGAGGATGAGCGCAATGATCGGGTGGAGGTGTGCCAACTTCTGTAGCTCCTCCTCTCGGGTCACATATTGCCCTGTCTTGGTTTTCTTCGGTTTATCTACTAGCTTGAGTTGCTCGAAAAGCACCTCTCCCACCTCCTTAGGCGAATTGATATTGAAAGGGGTGCCGGCCTGTTGCTGAATCTGATGCTCCAGCTCAGCCAGCTCCTTATAGAGCTCATCGACCGTATCGGTCAATTGCTTCACATCTAGCCGTACACCCGTCTGCTCCATTGTGAGTAGCACCTCCATCAGTGGCATCTCCATCTGATAAAAGAGCGATTCTAATTGCTCCTTCTCTAGCTCTTCTCGTAGTTTTTGGTAGAGCTGAAGGGTGACATCGGCATCCTCACAAGCATAGGTGTAGACCTGCTCGGGCGGTAGCTGACGCATATTCTTTTGCTGCTTTCCTTTCGGCCCTATCAGCTCCTCAATCGGGATAGGTTTGTAGCCAAGGTAGCTCTCTGCCATCGCATCCATACCGTGTCGCAGCTCTGGCTGAATGAGGTAGTGGGCAATCATAGTATCCCAATAAGGGCCAACGGGGTGAAGGCCAAACCGCTCTATGATCTTGAGGTCGAACTTCAGGTTTTGTCCGATCTTAAGAATCTTGGGATTGCCAAAGGGCTCTTGCAGTGGAGCCAATTGCATCTGTGCCTCCATCGGCAGTTCGGAGAGGGGAATATACCACGCCTCATGCGGTTCTATCGCAAAAGAGATGCCTACAATACCACAGCTCATCCCGTCGAGACCATCAGTCTCGGTGTCGAAAGCAAAAGCACTCGACGTGGCCAAACGCTTAGCTAGAGCCGAAATCTCCTCCTCACTCTCAATGAGGTGGTACTGCTTTTCACTGCTGTCGAAGCTCTTGAAGTTGCTCTCCATCACCGGCTCTTCCGCAGGTCCTTCATCAAAAAGAGAGCGAGGACGTGGAGCGGAGCTAGGGGTGGCATCGCTCTGCAGTTTACTGATCTTCGAACGAAACTCCAAACGCTCATAGAGGTCGAGGAGGGCTTGCTGGTCAGTCGCCTTGCGTTGCATCTCCTCCAAGTGATACTCAAATGGCACATCGGTACGGATCGTCACTAGGTCGCGAGAGAGCTTTAGCTGCCCACGCCCCTCGAGGAGATTTTCCTTCTGCTTCCCTTTGATCTCATCAATATGGTCGTAGATCCCCTCAATATCGTGATACTCCGTGAGGAGCTTAGCGGCTGTTTTCTCGCCAATCCCCTTCACCCCTGGTACATTGTCCGAGGTATCGCCCCATAGTGCAAGGAGGTCAATCACCTGCTTACTCTCTTGTAGCCCATGCTTTTTCGTCACCTCTTCAGGCCCCAGCTCCTCAAATCCGCCTCCCGTCCGCTTGGGCTTGAGGATACGGATATTCTGCTGCACCAACTGCCCATAATCCTTATCTGGTGTGATCATATAGATGGTGCGGTCGGGCTCCCTACTACCCACCTGCGTGGCAATGGTACCGATCACATCATCCGCCTCGTAGCCTGGCACCGTATAGTGTTGCACGCCAAAAGCGGTGACCAACTCCTTGATAAATGGAAGGGCGAAACTAATCCCCTCGGGCGTCTTCTCGCGCTGTGCCTTGTACTCAGGATAAAGCTCACTTCGGAAACTACCCCCTTTTGGATCGAAAACCACCGCAATCGGAGCCCCATCTGCACGGTTTACGATCTCCTCAAAGGTATTCAGGAAGCCAAAGACAGCTGTGGTATCCTCCCCCTTCGAATTGATTCGGGGGCTCCGAATCATGGCGTAGTAAGCTCGGTAAATCAGAGCATAAGCGTCGAGTAGATATAGTTTCTTTTCCATAAGTTAGTCTTGAATTTGATACCGCAATATAGCTATTTCCCGCGAGAGATACGAGCTATTCTGTGAAGTACTGCCGAGCGATACGTGAGGAAAGGCGGGATAGGATCTCGTAGGGGATGGTATCGCAGGCATCGGAAAGGCGAGTAATCGGTAGCCCGTCGCCAAAGATCGTTACCTCGGTACCCGCTTCGGCACTCTCTGCATCGGTCACATCGATCATCAAAGTATCCATACAGATATTGCCGATCGTAGGGGCAAGCGTACCATCGGGAAGGCGGAAGGAAATACGCCCATTGCCTAGCCTACGAGGCAGTCCATCGGCATAGCCAATAGGAATGATTGCAATACGACTAGGGCGAGTTACCCTTCCCTTACGTCCATAGCCGATAGTCTCCCCTGGCTGTAGGCTCTGCACCTGTAGGATCTGCGTGGTGAGTGTTGCAATAGGCTCTAAGACGCAAGGCGACTCTTCAAGCGGAGAGATACCGTACAGCCCAATCCCCAACCGCACAAAGTTGGAGCGGTAATGGGGGAAACGGATCGCCCCAGCGGTATTCAGTGCATGCTTTTTGATCGGATAGCCGAGACGCTCCTCTAGGATATGGTGTGCGGTATCTAGGCGCTCCAGTTGTTGCAATGTAAAAGCATCCTCCGAGGGATCATCCGCCACGGCGAGATGGGTGAATATCGAGGCTACCCGCACCGCACTAGAGCGTTGTAGCAATGCCACCACCTCATCAATCTCTGGCAGGGTGATGCCGAGACGATTCATCCCTGTATTCCACTTGAGATGGATAGGAAGAGTGCCATCGCCATAGGTCTCTGCTGCATCCTCAAAAGCACGCAACATCTCTAGGCTAAATATCTCTGGCTCCAAGTGGTGCCATATCAACTGCCGGAAAGCTGAAAGCTCAGGGTTCATCACCAAGATAGGGAGCTGAATACCTTGCTCCCGTAGCTCTCGGCCTTCATCCACTACCGCCACTGCTAGATACTCCGTCCCAGCCCGCTCCAGTGTCCGTGCCACCTCATAAGAGCCAGCACCGTAGGCATTCGCTTTGATCATACAGATCGTCTGCATCGACTTGGGCAGTTGCTGTCGTAGTGTATGATAGTTATCGGTCAGCCGATTGAGATTGATACTGAGGATGGTCTGGTGCGATAGCGCTTTCCAATCCTCAATCACCCGCTCAAACTGCGAAGTATGGCTTCCCTTTAGGAGGATAATATGTCCCGACAACTGCGTTAGCTTTAGCTCCTTATCAAGGAGACTCCAATCGGGATACCACTGCGTTAGTGTTGGGAAAAACTCACGATACTGCCCCAAGGCAGGCCCCACGAGATAAAGGCGATCCAGCTGATAGCGACCTATCAGCTCCGCCACACGCTGGTAGAGCTCCCGAGGGTCGTGAGTGCTATCCTGCATATCCGAGAGAATTAGAGCGGTAGGCCAGTGATCACTATTCCGACGTTTAAGGAAGTCCAGTGCGATCACCATTGAGTCGTAGTCCGAATTGTAGCTATCATTGATCAGCAAAGTATGGTACTTCCCTTGGAGCACCTCCAGACGCATTGATATCGGTTGTAGCTTAGCAAAAGGAGATAGATCCTCTAGGAGCGAAGGCGCCACGTATTTCAGTAGCAACAAAGCCGCCACTGCATCGGCAATACTTCCTTGGTCCAAGAAAGGAAGTTCCAACTTCCGCTCCTCTCCATCTAGCCGAAGCAAAAGAGTCACGCCCGAAGCGTGGTACTCGATATGCCGTACCCAAAGCTCGGCATGCTCATCCGAAAAACTCCAGAAGTGGGCTCGATCGGTCAGCCCAAGAGCCTCTAGCCCCTCTACGATCGATGGCTGGTCCAATGGCGAGATGATCACCTCACAATCGGTAAAGAGCGAAATCTTTTCCCGCACCTTCTGCTCCTTACTCTCGAAGTGTTCCTGATGCGCCTCACCGATATTTGTTATCAGCCCCATCGTTGGCTGGATCATCGCCTTCAGCCTAGCCATCTCCCCCGGCTTCGAGATACCCGCCTCGATCAATGCTAGTTGCTCTCCCTCCTCTAGTCCCCAGAGGGATAGCGCCACACCGATCTGTGAATTGTAGCTACGGGGTGAGCGACCCACCGAAAGGTGTGTGGAGAGTAGCTGGTAGAGGAGCTCCTTTGTCGTTGTTTTTCCATTACTTCCAGTGATCGCAACAATGGGCATCTGTAGCGCTTCCCGTCGCCATTTTGCCAAGGCTTGGAGTGCTTGAAGCGTGTCCGCCACCTCTATCATCGTCGCCTCGGGGAAGCATCCCTCCACCTTTTTCGAAACCACAAAGGCACGCACCCCTCGCTCATATAGCTCTCCTATGTAGCGATGCCCGTCGCCCCGCTCCGTCACTAGCGCCACAAAGAGCGTCCTCTGGGGGAAAGTGAGTGACCTACTATCGGTCAGCAATAGCTCTATCTCCTGCTCCACTTGGGGCAGTGGCGCCCCTAGGAGCGTCGTGATCTCGGAAAGTAAATAGCGATTCATAGCTCTACTTGATTGATTAATGCAGTGAGAAAAGGGTGCGGATGTCGCTCGGCAAAACGGCACAACCTACCCAGTAAATCCTTATAATGTGCCGACACCCGCTCCGGATTACTAGAGAGCGGACGGTGCTCTGACAGTCTCAGAAGAGCGTGCCACTCACGGTCAAATGCCAAGTCTTCCGCCAGCGCAAATGTCTCAAAGCGGCTGAGGATATACCGTACTGCTACGGCCGAAGGATGCGCCATATCCTCCGCAAAGAAGCGATAATCACGAAGCTCATCCAGCTGAATCTCATAGCTCGGGAAGTAATGTACCATAGGGAACTTCGTCACCAGCTGATCTACCGCCAGAAGTAGTACCGACTTCGATAGCCTACTCTCGTGTGCCCCATCCCGGTAGTGCGGAATAGGGCTTACACTCATTATCACCTCCGCTTCCCCTTTGGTTAACTCTTCGAGCAGTGGCACCCAGCGCTCTACAATCTCCCCCACCTCCGCACGGCGACGCCTAAATGCAGAAGCTGGCAGACGGTGACAATTATTCACCACCCCGTGTGGTGCTTCCGCCCATTCATATAGATACGAAGTACCAAAGGTAAAGACCCATAGCGTAGTTGTTGCTAACCTCCCCCTCGCTTCCTGCCAAGCCGCAGAGATCCGCTCCAGCGTCTCCTCCTGCGAAGGTGCCGAGAAAGCACCGTGGTGCATCGGACTATGCCAGAGCCCCTCATGTGCTATCAGCTCCTCCCTCGTTACCGGTCTATCTGCCAGTAGGCGCTCCAATCCCTCCGCCATTGATAGCGGATTATAGATAATGCCATACGGCGAAGGGCTACAGTCATAGAGCTCTCTATAGAGATGCTGTTGCAGCTCATCGGCAAAGCAAGAGCCCCAAAGCGTGATCCTATCACCCCGCCCCCACCGACGGCCGAGAGGCGACAGCTCCACTCGTTTCTGCCACTCCATCACCTACTACTCCGCCTTAGGGCAGAGCAATGCCAGCGAAAGGCGGTCCGCCAGCTCCAGATTACCCCTCGGTGGTAGCTTCTCTATCACCTGTGCATAAGCAGGGTGCGAAGAGATATCCTCCATCCAAGTCACCACCCCCTCCTTACCGTGCGATGTATAGGCGTGCTGAAGATAAAAGGTAGCACCACTCCTAAGTAGCCACTCCAGATCATCCAACAAGTCTGGTGCAAACGAACGGGTACCGCTGATGATCAGCCAGACAAAGCCCACCGCTTCCTCATTATGATCCGAGAAACGGGTAAATAGATCCACCTGTAGCTTATTGTGCCCCGTTAGCGTCTGCGTGCGATTTACCTCCGCCATCAATCGGTCATTCAGCACCTCCGCATCCTCATGGGCATAAAGGAGAAAAGGGTAGGTACCCTCATAGCCCTTAGCATTATAGAAACTAGTCCAATCCGCCTTCTCCAATAGAAATGGAGCCGAGATATCTATCGCCGTCAGCTCATCATCGCCCCACTGCTCCTTCGTCTCTATTTCACTCATCTCTTCTACTCTTTATAAAGAGAAGGCCACGAACTAGCGTGGCCTTCGTGCGAAATTATTCCTTATTCTTATTTATTGATCGCTGCAATACCAGGCAACACCTTACCCTCAATCGCCTCCAGCAGCGCACCGCCACCGGTAGAGACATAGCTCATACGATCAGCCAGACCAAACTTATTCACCGCAGCCACAGAGTCACCGCCACCCACAAGTGAGTAAGCCCCCTTAGCCGTCGTCTCAGCGATCACCTCCGCCATCGCCTTAGTGCCCTTAGCAAAAGTCTCCATCTCAAAGACGCCAAATGGACCATTCCAAAGGATCGTCTTAGAGCCACGAATTGCTTCCGCAAAGAGCTCCTGAGTCTTAGGCCCGATATCCAGCCCCTCCCAGCCGGCAGGGATCTGATCACTAGGTACCACCTTAGTATTGGCATCATTACTAAAGGCATCAGCCACCACCGAGTCGATTCCGATCAGAAGTTTCACACCATTGGCCTTTGCCTTCTCTTGAATCTGTAGGGCAAGGTCCAGCTTATCCTCCTCACAGATAGAGTTACCTACCTCGCCACCATTGGCCTTCATAAAGGTATAGGTCATACCACCCGTTAGGATCAGAGTATCCACCTTTGTGAGGAGATTCTCAATGATTTCGATCTTCGTAGAGACCTTACTACCCCCCATAATAGCGGTAAATGGGCGCTCCACATGCTCCATCACACGATCCACAGCAGCCACCTCACGTGCCATCAAGTAGCCAAACATCTTGTGCTCCTTATCGAAGTAATCGGCGATTAAAGCTGTAGAAGCGTGCGCACGGTGAGCCGTACCAAAGGCATCATTTACATACACCTCAGCAAGGGCTGCCAGCTGCTTCACAAACTCAGGCTGACCAGCTTTGCCATCACCCTTACCCTCCTCCTCAGCGTGGAAGCGTAGGTTCTCCAGTAGCAATACCTCCCCATCCTTCAGTGCAAGTGCCTGCTTCAATACAGCATCGCCCACACAATCCTCAGCCATCGTCACCTTCCTACCGAGTAGCTCCTCGAGATGTGGCAGAAGCTGGGCAAGACTTAGCTTCTTATCGACCCCTTTAGGCCGGCCCATGTGGCTACCGATGATCAAGCGGCCACCGCCCTCCACGATCTTACGAAGCGTAGGCAACGCACCACGCATACGGGTATCATCCGTGATGTGTCCCGCCTCATCTAGTGGCACATTAAAGTCCACACGTACAAATACCCTCTTCCCCCTGAAGTCGAAATTGTCAATGTTAGCCATCCTTAAAATCTTTCTATCTATATATATATTGTCTTTCTCTCCGAAAAAAACGCCCCTCACCCCTCACTGCAAAGATAACCTTTTTTCGCCAACCCACGAAACCATACCCCCGCCCCACATCTCAACATAAAAAAGGTGACGCACCCCCAGGGATGCGCCACCACAAAAGAGCGTCAAGAGCGATTACTGAGTTACAGCAGGGTCGTGGGTTTCATTGCCACTATTGCTACCAGTACCATTAGTAGCACCAGTGCCACCCTCATTAGGGGCAGGCTTATTGCCCGCCTTAGCCACGCTCTTTGGCGTCGAAAGAGACGATGCCCTCACGAAGCCATTCTCCTTGATCTTAGCGAGGATATCGCGGCTAGGAGTATAGCGCACCTTAGCCCCTTTGATCAAGTCGGGCTTCCACTCCTCCAAGCTAGGTGCTGCCTTACAATTGATCCGCATAGAGAGCGAGCCCAGCTCACCCAGCTTCACGCCAAAGCCATTCAGCAGATAGCTAGTTGCGGAGAGCGAAAGCGCCTCCAACACCGCCTGCACATCTGCACGGTGCACCGTGCATCGATCCGAAATATCCGCTGCCAGCTCCTTGGTAGAGATCTGGCGAATCTGCCTACTCGATACCAATGCCAATCGTGGGTTCTTAGCGTTAGGAATCTTGTTTTCACGCTCATACACATTGTAGATAAATGCCATAGTTCTTAAATTTTTTAGTTGTGATTAAAATAGTTGTTTCTTAATCCTCCTACCCACCCAAATAAGGAGTAGAGAGAAGGTTAGTCCAAGGGCAAGCCCTAGGTTCAATTGTCCAGTCGACTTCTCCTTTTGGAGAAGGTAGTTTTCGGCAGAGGCCTGCCGCCTCTCACTATCAGTAGCCTGAGTCACCTCCCGATGCTGCGAGAGCGATTCATCGAGATAAGTGACCCGATAGCCACCCGCCATAGGGAGGGGTGCCACACCCACATCCCCAGGCCGTGGGAGTGTATCTCCCCACCACTGTAACTCCACCACACGGCGTTGTTGCCGCTCCAAGTGCTCAATGCTATCCCTCACCCCCGAGAGCTGCACCACGCTCTGCTCTCGCCTTGCCACCAGCTCCTGTCGCGAGCGACACCCCGCCACCGCCAGAGCCATCAGCAATAGGCATCCCCACTTCCCATTCCTAAAGGCCACCATCCGACTCGTCCAACTCGTCCGACTTGTCCGACCCGTCCGAGAAGGTACCTCTGTCCGAGAAGCGCTCTCTTGCTGCATAATCAATCCCAATCAAAGCGCCTACAAACGTCATCACCTCGCCATACGCCACCAGTACACTCGAGTGGATCTCACCTCGGGGACTCACCCAAAAGCCCATATAGAGGAGTGCCATACCACACGTCACCAAGAAAATCGCTAGCCAGAGGCGGAGCTCCTGAGGCCCCTTAGGTTGTCTCTGCAAAGTCATACGCCTATAGACTATTAGAGAGATTATAGACCTTCGCATCAAAGCAAGGACACGCCTTCACCCACTCCTCGGGCGTCACCACCCCATCTCCATTCCGATCGGGTCTTAGGTCACGGTGCCCCACCACCATCGCATTGGGGTAGAGACGCTTCAGCTCATAGATCAATTGCGTAAGCATCTGTCGCTGTGCCGGAGTACGAGTGTCACACGGTTTTCCCTCAGCATCAAGGCCCCCTTCATAGCAGATACCAATAGAGTAGCGATTGTACCCCTTGGCATGAGCCCCTACCATCGAGACCGGACGCAAAGCGTAGAGATCTCCCTCACACGTGATATAATAGTGGTACCCAGCAGTGCCAAAACCACGTCGCTTATGATCCTCAATCAATTGAGGTGGGAGATACCTTACTCCCTGTGGGGTAGCACTACAATGAAGCACCAGTAGGTCGATCCTACGCTTTGCACGCTCCAATTGGTCGGGTCTCGTCAGTAATTGCCACTCTTGTGGCTTCGTATTAAGTGTTTTCATAGTACCTATATGTATTATTAATGTATCAACGACTATTTTCCTTTCGACAGCACAAAGGTACCACACCCCACACCCGTGCTTGCTCCCTAGTGAGCCTTAGCGTACCCACCTTAGCACTACAGTGCACTCTAGTACCCTGCCAGGGGAGAAAGCCCCTCCAGCCTCACCCAATCTCCTCTAATATTGGTACTTTTGTCTTATACACCATCAATACTATATTATATATGAGTCACACATTTTTATCACCTAAGGGAGGATATCGTTCACTGAAAGCGTATCAGGTAGCAGAGCTGATCTATGATATCACCTATTATTTTGCGACTCATTATCTAAATAGTCGCGACCGCACAGTCGACCAAATGATACAAGCAGCTCGGTCAGGCAAACAAAATATTGCAGAAGGGAGCAAAGCTTCCACCACCTCTACGGAGACAGAAATCAAACTGACCAATGTAGCGAAGGCAAGTCTTGAAGAACTATTAATCGATTACGAGGATTATCTCAGGGTCAATAGGCTTCCCCTCTGGGACGAATCCCATAATCGGTACCAAATGGTTCGTGAATATGCAAGAAGCGAACGCATCAAGGTAGATTATTTAGTTCAACTCCCAAAACTGAATAATGAGGAGATAGCCAACCTCTGCATCACGCTCATCCACCAAGCTACATTCTTGCTCAG